>Ga0214542_1002878_pt1 | contig 35416 bp, 14 predicted proteins | sample CNSS1metaG_FD_160096 | JGI IMG/M metagenome (GOLD analysis project Ga0214542, IMG submission 160096) | Root nodule microbial communities from cowpea collected in UCLA plant growth center, Los Angeles, California, USA - CNSS1 | ecosystem: Host-associated > Plants > Roots > Nodule | place: USA...
ATGTATTTTAAAAAAAAAGTTTTAAAAAAATAAATATAATTTAAAAAAAAAAAAAAAAACAAGTTCAGAATTCGGATCCCTGGGGACCGAATTCTGACTTGGAATAAAAAGAAAAAAAAAAGAATCATAAGTTGGAATTCGGCTGCCAGAGGACCGAATTCTCAACTGAAAAAAAAACCGTGCCATTCATGTAAAATTAATGTACAGTGTGCTATTCACGTAAAAAAAAAGCGGAACCGTGCTTTTTGGGAAAAAAAATCTCTATCTACAAGCTCTTTATGAAAAAATTTCTTTTTACATTCACTTATATATTCAGAGATCAGTGACATTTAAGTGATATCTTTTCTAATTCATTTTTCTCATTAGTTGATTTGGTTTCTACACGTATTTCAGTGCATTAGTGTAGTAGATTGCTATACTACTTAGTATTGTTTTTTTAATAGGTTAATAATAAACCTCATGATAAGTTAATAGAAAAATGTATGTTTATGTTGAATTCCAAAAACGATGGAATAATTCATGATTGGATTGAACTCGACATTCAGGCATAACCAAATTAATCTATATTTTTTTTTTCATTATGTCTATCATTTATTTCTCTTTTTGTTAATATTTACTCTTCTTGACACTTAAAAAACTATGGCTAAGTAATGATTAAGTACATTTTATCCTTCTTTTTAGGGTCAGTTGTTAATTATATGAATAGTATTGTGTTAAGTGATTACCTCATACTAAAACATGTCATTAATAAAGTTTTATTTTTATTTTTAATTTATTAAAATATGATTAGAGAATCAAAATAGATTTTTTTTACTCTCTTGTACATTTTGTTCCTTTCATTTTAGGTTAAATATTCCGTTGGTCATAGCTTTTGTACCAAAATTTCATAAGTCCTCAGATTTTTTTTTTTCTCAATTAAGTCTATATTTTTTAAAATGTATAACAATTAGGTCAATTACAATAATATGGTACTAATGGTATGTATCACATGTCAGCTTATCGGTTTTTTAATTTTTATTTATTTAAAAAAAATAAATTTTTTTAATTTATTTTAAAAAATTATTTTTGTCACGTGTCATGTCAGTATTGTGCTATGTGTCAAGTCAATATAGTGAAACGTGTCAAGTTATTTTCTCAATATCAATTTGTCCATATATTTGTTATTTTGATTCAATTTCAATCTCATTTTTTTTAAATATTTCAATTTCATCCCCTCCAAATTAATACCAAATTTAAACTTTTATATAAATATGATAATGATATTTTTATTAACATTGATATTTTTATTAAATATTTTAACAATATTAGGTTTATTTAAATTTATATTTTACATTAAACTTTATTTATATTTAGTTTTAAAATTTTAAACATATTTATTTTAACTTGTTATGAAATTGTTTTAAAATTTTACATTTGAATTTCTAAAATTATTATTTTTAAACCAACTCTAACTTTTTTATAGAAATTATTGATATATAATATTATAGAACTATTTGAAATACAAATTTATCGATCTATATTTATATTTTAAATTTTAAAATAAAGTTTAAGGTAAAATATAAATTTAAATAAATTTAATTTTGTTAAAAATATGTAATATAAATATCACTTTTAATAAAAATATCATTATAACATTATAAAATTTATATAAAAATGAAGTTTAGTCTCAATTTGGAGGGAATGAAATTAATTTTTTAAAAAAAAAAATTGGAATTAAAATGAAATCAAAATAACAAATATATAGATCAAATTGAGATTGAGACAATGATTTGACACGTGTCATCCTACTGACTTGACATTTGACACGATACTAACATGATATGTGGCAATTTTTTTTTTAAATTAAAAATATTAAAAAAAAATAAAAAAAAATAAAAATGAGAAGTTAATACGTGACATATAGTTAATGCTGATAATACTATATCATGAAATGAACCTAATTGTTACATATTTTCAAAAAAAATATGGGACTAAAAAGAATTTGGACACCTATTTAAAATCTTGGTAAAAAATATGATCAATAAAACTTTTTAACTTTCGTTTAGCCAGAAATAGAAGGTGGTAGAGGAAGAGAAAGAAGAACCTATTCTTGAATATAAGCTTTATTGTTTTTCGACTCGTTATTAAGATTTTGAAATTAATTTAGTTTCGGGAATACGAGTTTTAGGGTTCCATCTATTGATGTAGGTAGTAAGGTTTTGATTGTTCCTTTGGTAAGGATTATTGGGTGGGCGATAGTTAGGGTTTGGAAATTGGGATTTTGAAGGGTCATTATTAAGGATTTTAATTGTTCCAGAAATGGAGTAAGACCATTCTATCAACACATTTGACGATTCAATTTTTTTAAAGGATAATGATACTTTAACCTAGGACTCACTTTTAACTTACCATTCATATTACATCACTACAGAAAGTTAAGATAAATGATTTAAGGGTGATGAGAGTGATGGATTAAAAGTAAGTAAAAAATAGTAGATTAAAATATCATTTTCCTTTTTTAAAATACAACTTATCATATAATTCTTATATTGAAGACAGTAAATCAAATTCATTTTTTTTTCAACTTACATATCTATATAGTTCAAAATGATTGACATCACAATTAATTATGAAAAAGAAAAGTTTGAAAAAATTGAAACGAAAAAAAAATTCTGATAAAAAAAAATTGCTGAGTAAACTAAGTTTGATTTAGACGTTTATGACATTTCAGTCTTAATTTTGTAGCTGTAGAGAAAAACAAGGAAAGAATTCTCTAAATTGTTGGAGAAGTAAAAGAATTTGATTTTAGAAAAATTGAGCATTTACAAAAGAAAATGAAGAATGTAATGCATAGCTTTTTTTTATAACCTTATAAATTACTTTAATTACAGTATTTGTTATTCTAACGTTAAACCATTTTTCAATGCAATCCTTACAAACAACCTTATTGTGACATCTGAGAGACAGGTACCTAGATTTAATAAAGTGAGTGTGGGACCAGCTACTATGTTTTCAAAATTTAAAACACAAATTATTTTATTTAAAAATATGAAATTAATATTTATATAAATCTTAATTTTAACTCACTAAAATAAAAGTTTAAATATTTATTTCGTTCTATTTTTTTATTGAGTTTATTAAATTTAGTCTTAATTATTTTTTAATATATTTTTAGTTTTTGTTAATTTCATTCAATTTTTCTCGTCGATTTGTGTTTTTCTTTTATTCTTTTTTATTTTTAATTTTAAAAAATGTTGACGTGTATTAAAGAAGATCAACACACAAAATTAATATTTTATATTCAAATTTATATCTTCATTATTTTTATTTAATTTAGTTTTATATTTTTTAAAAGTAAAATAATTTTTTTTAAATTAAGACTAAATTTTACTTTTATATAAATAATATATTTATATTTTTATTAAATATTTTAATTTAAACTTATAATTAATTTAAAATTACAACAAAAATAAAAAAAAATGCAAAATAATTCTGTAGATTTAAAATTCTACTTTTTATAATAAGGATAATGATGATGTCATATAGTTTAATCAATTTATTCTGAAAAAAATGGGACTGTTTCGTAATAATATTTTTTAAAGTAATTATTATTGTAAATAAATCAAAACAAACAACACGTAAGGGTACATTTGTCATTTAAAGGAAACGATTCGAGAGCATAATACCCCGAATTCTCAAAATCTCGTTAACTTGCCAAGACTCGAGATTTTGTTTTGACCTATTTGGTCTGTTGCAGGATACAGTGAGCGAGTTATATTTTCCTACCGTATTTGAAAATAATTTACTGAAATTAATATTTTTATAAAATCCTTCCAAATTTCATGTAAATAAAATCCCCTGAAATTCATTCACCTCCCTTCCCGGCTCCGTCGCGGACACCCAAGAAACACCGCAAAATTGCTTCCGAAACAAGAACCCCAATTCGAAAGGGATTTATCTTTTTCCTTTCTTCTTTTTCCATTCCCTTGCAAGTGCAAGACCTAGTTAATCACTTGCACCAAATCCATCGTAACAGAAAAGGTCAGTGGTGATGGAAGCCCGATTAATTTTCTTGCAGTTTCTGGATTTGCATTTTTGGAATTGTATCTTCAATCGAATTGCACTCCCGAACCCTTTCTTGAGAACAGTGTCCGTTCCACCTCGTAAATAAATAACACCTTTCGGTTTCAGATTCTGCCCTCATTCTTCAATCTGCATGCGGCTTTGAAGTGCATCCTCTCTTAGCAACTGCAACTTCAACCGCTTTCGAGGTCTATCTTCTTCTTTCGGATTTTCGTTAGTTTCGTTTTATTCACTTCACTGTTTCGCTTTCTTTTATGTTCACTTTGCGCGAGCTCCAAGGCGTCGTCGACTTGCGACTTGCCAGTTCCTTTTAAATCTTTGCTTCTACTAAATGTTAAATTCGAGACTGATTAGATATCGGTTAGGTTTTACCTTAATCAATTACTCTCTCCGTTGCTATATACGCAGGAGAACTAGAAGAGTGACGCTTGTTTTGAATTCAATTCAATTTAGATTGATAACGGATAAGTTTCTTGTTAATACATAGTTTGTGTGGAATGATGTGGTGATGTTATGTTGTTAAGCCAGAGTTTGTGTTGTACGATGTGACGATGCAATAGTGCACAATGTATGTATGCTGCTGTTTTTTCAGGGATTGGTTTTGGAGTTTGTAGCTTATTGAGGACATTTTATGCACTGTAGTTTGTTATGTGCAGGTTGCTTTAGAAATATGGATTCGCGGAAGGGCAGATCTTCTTGTGGTGCATCTTCGCTTAGTGTTGCACATTTAAGTGTTTCAAATAAGGTGGATCAAATGGTGGCGCCCCCTGGGGATGTGGGAGTTGTTCAGAATGATCTGGATATAGACCTTAGGGAGGTTTACTTTTTAATCATGCACTTCTTGTCTGCGGGACCATGTAGGCGAACTTTTCTACATTTCAAGGAAGAACTTTTAGAGCATCAACTTCTACCCAGAAGATATCATGCTTGGTTTTCAAGAAGTGGTGACGTTGGAGGGGATGATGTCGAAGAAGACGATGATGGCTTCTCTTTACCTTTAGATTATAGCAATTTAGTGGGCAGGTATTTTTTTCTTTACATTTGATGATTTTATTTCCATTTTATTACCATATGTGAGGTTGTACTTTTTATGCATTGCTTTTCAGTATAGATACTTTTTTATGAGGGCATGATGTTGGTAAAATGGGAAACTAAATTTCGTTACACTTCACGTTGAAAGATGATCCACTTTTAGTATGTTTGTTAACTGCTACCAGAAACATGTATTATATCAGCCTGAGTTCGTTTTTTTCTTCCATCATATCAGTAAACGAGAAACATACTTATTCCCTATGTTTCAAAATATATGTTGTTTAAGATTATACACTGGGATTAAGAAGGTTATTATATGGTTAATTACGAAAACAAAATGTAGTTTTGTTTAACCAAGCTACTTATATGTTAAGGGTCCTTTTGTGATGGTTTTTCGTTGTAAGCTTTTAGATTTAAGAAACTACAACCAGTTTTCAGTTATAAAAATATAAATTTGAGTTTTTTCTCTTATAATTTTTTAGTTTTAAAAAAAGTTAGTTTAAAATTTCCATATATTGTTAAATTAGTTTCAAGGTATTTTTAAATGGTGGTTGCAATTCTCGTGATGATGATGAGAAGGGTCATGTGCCATAGGTTGCAATTATGTATTTTTGTTTAACAATAATCCAAATTTACAAATATTGAAATAGAGTTAAAAGCAATTTCAGCTTCATTTTTGTCGAACATGTTTTGTTTTGAAAACCCAAAACTTAAAACTCACAACCACCCCAAAAGGCCCAAAACTCTCAAAATATGATCACTTCATTAATGCAATCTCTCATTCTATTTAGTGGAGCTACCAAATGATAAAGCTAGAAAAACATCATACTATTTTCTTAATTTTTCAAGTGATAGAAATTGTAAAAAAACAAGTTTTCTGAAGTGCAGATGTTGTGATAAGGTGATCATAGTTTGGTGCATATACTTGTTAACATTGAAAAGACTCTTTTAAAATCCTATATGCTATATCCTTGTGAACGTGCTTAATGCATATGCTCATAGTATTAGTATTTAAGCAATTAATATATGTTAAACCATAAGAAACAGAGAGACATGGAGCTGAAATTGTATGTTTTTGTGACAGTACGAGTGCCTCGTTTATATTGAGAAAACGGAATAAATACAATAAATTGAGGAGATTTGATGTACTCTAATAATAAAGGTATGATACTAGAAGTAATAATTATGTTCCTAATAATGCAAATATATTCTTGATTATGAATATCTATTATCTACACCTTATTTTATAAAGATCCATAGTTATAACACTTCCTTTCAAGTTGGATCATATAAGTCATATGTGATTAGGTTGCAGCAAGTATGATTGGTCCTTGATGATCCTTTCTAATATGTCTGCCAACTATTCACTTTCATTGACAAATCTAGTGATGGTATTCTTAGACTCCTCCTTTTCTCTTATGAAATGACAATTTTGGTTCATTCATAAAAGATAGGATCAAAGACAATATGTAATGCTATATGGTTGTCAAATATGAGGTCCGTTTTGGAATTTTATTCAAATTTAAGCTCTTTGAGCAGTTGCTCTAGCCATATGAGCTCAAAGGTGACTAAACTCATTACCTTGTATTTTGCTTCTACACTGGATTTTGGCTCAACATTTTTGTTTCCTGGTTTTCCATGATATTAAATCTCCCCAACAGGAACCCAATACCTAGAAAGAGAGCATATATCCTAGGTGAACCTATACATCAACATTAGAATATCCAACAATTTGAGAACTCCTCTTATCTTCATAAATAAGGCTTTTGCTAGGGGTATTTATTTTGGATATATCTTAGGATTCATACAACTGCATCCCAATGGTCTTGACAGAAAAAGTTCATAATTTGACTTACTACAGTCGCTTTCAAAGGCAATGTCAAGCATGTCACAATGAGATAATTTAGTTTACTAAGTATTTGTACCTCTCAGGATTTGAATTAAACTCTCTTTGGTGTGGTACAAGTTTGATACTTGGATCCATTGGTAAGCTACCAAAATATCTAGAGCATATTTCCTCTGCGGTTTGACCAAACCACCCTTGGATTGAACAACTTCAATACCAAGGAAGTTGCACAATTTACCAAGCTCTTCTTTCTGGAACTTCTGAACAAGGTGTTTTGGATAGATTATACCCTCCTTATCACTACCTATGATAACAATGTCATCCATATATATTCACATACACAATTAGGTAGATACATCCATGGGAAAAATGATGTTAAAATAATGAATGATCAACTTTACTTCGTATCATTCCAAAGTGCTGGATGACAATACAAAAACATCCAAACCGAGGTGATTGATTAAGGTCATAAATGGACCTGTGAAGATGACACACCTTGTAAAACAACTCCCCTTGAACAGTAAATCCTAGAGGTTCCTCCATGTATACCTTCTCATCAACATCTCCTGGAGAATAAATACAGATATAGTAAATATACATATAAAGTAAATAAACCTTTATTTTCGTGAGTCAAAGTGTTAAACTTCAACATTTAGTGGACTTTGATATTCTCTGTACTATAGTTATCTCTGAATGGTTGACAGTTGACTGGTACTCTGTATTAGATGGGTTATCACTTGACCTTTAATTGCATATGAATGATTATCATTTAAAAAAAGGCTGCCACACTTTATGGTCAATGTCAGTATACTTAAATGTTTATTGCTATTAAGCATTTAGTGAGAATTTTTATTTATTTGAAGTTTGGTATATTGGAATTATTTGTTTTAAAAATAGAAAAAGAAAATAAAATTATTTTGGAAGTGTGATTAATATTCTTAGAGGCATCTCCATCTAGAGATTACTTTCAAATAGAGAATGCTTCATATTTTAATCCAAATATATTTTCTTGGTTCCGAAATCTTTTCTCTTAAGTGAGCTATAGCTGCTGTTTGATATCACCTAAGTCTTAATTATTGTTCATCTTTTTTTTGTTACTAGGTATCCTCACATAACTAAGGATCACTTGGTAAAGCTTCTGAAACAGTTGATGCTGAGTACGGTCCATCCTTTGCATGGAAAACTTGGAGGAAGTAGTCCTAATGCAGCTGATGTTCCTACTTTACTTGGACATGGTTCATTTTCGCTTCTTGATAGTACGTGATAAGCTACAGTAATCTTTTTTCTTGATCATTCAAGCTAAGATCGCTACTCATTATCGCATAAACCGAAAATAATGTCTACAATTTCAGTCTATTATATGAATTTAATGAATATGCTATTTATACATATTTATTAATGAGTTTCTGTTAGTTATTTGAAATATTCTCAAGGTAATGGTTCCTATGTTAGGACTTGCTTTAAAGGTTAGGAGTGGGTATATATCAATTCCTGTTTTGGTTTATATGCTTTGATAAAATTGATAATTGATTGAAGACATGAATCTTCAAGAATTATGTTTGCTTCTATATATGTACACGGTTTACAGTTGCCAATGCCATCCTTGGTCTTCTCCACCAAGATTGGTAATGGCATATACAATGTCATCATTGTGTGGCAAGTAGTCATGAGCATGTGTAAAATGGGAAGGTCCAAGATCCCAAACATTTAAAGACTTGATTAGGTAGTTGTCTAAGGTTTCAAAAGTGTTCCCTTTTGACAGATGTTGTTCTGGTTTGAAGCTTTTATTAACAAAGTTGGATTTAAATATGTCTTGAAGTTGCTGTAGTTGGCCATGCCCCCAACATTAATCACAAAATAGATATGTGGAGGAATGGGATACTTACTCTATTTTTATTCCTGTGTATGTACAGGTGATAGAAAAACAGCTGACAAGTTTGTGAAGACCCCTCCACTTTACATGCGCTGGCCTCACATGAAGGCTAATCAGGTTCAGGGGCTAAGTTTAAGGGAGATTGGAGGTGGTTTTACAAAACACCATCGTGCTCCATCCATTCGTAGTGCATGTTATGCTATTGCCAAACCATCTACTATGGTGCAAAAAATGCAAAATATTAAAAAACTAAGGGGGCATCGTGTGGCTGTCTATTGTGGTATGTATTGCTCTTCTTCCAAACTTACTATTAATATGGTGGCTTTATGCAGCTGGATTGTCTGAGTTCATGTTCAGTTATTCTTATGAAAGTCACTGCTTAGATGTGCATCACATGACACAAATAAGTGTTGAATCCAATGTTTTTATAGTATAATTGTTGCTTTCTCTTCTTAGAGTTTCCTTATGAGGTTAAATGTTGATTTGTTATGAATTTAGATGCATATAAATCATTACATTCGTAGCTGGACTTATGGTTTATAAATTTTTAAAAATGATTTTATCTTGCAGCCATATTTGACGGATCAGGGAGATTTGTTATTAGTGGTTCCGATGACCGTCTTGTCAAGATTTGGTCTATGGAAACTGCATTTTGCTTAGCTAGTTGCCGTGGACATGAAGTGAGTAAAAAATATAGTTTATGGAAGTAATTTTGACAAGTTTGTTTTCCTTTTATTACCATTTCGTCTTATGTTGTTTTGTTATTAAAATGAAGGGTGATATTACTGACTTGGCTGTAAGCTCAAACAATGCTTTGGTGGCATCTTCTTCGAATGATTTTGTCATTAGAGTTGTAAGTAGTATAGCTTACTTTTTATGTTGTCCTGGAAACCTTGGGCATCTAAGTTGACATTTGCTTTACAACAGTGGCGATTACCAGATGGGATGCCAATATCAGTTTTGCGGGGACATACAGGAGCTGTTAATACTATTACTTTTAGTCCCAGTGTTGTATACCAGCTGCTATCGTAAGTTTAAAAGTTAGGCCTTTGTTGCCTTTCTATCATTGTCCTAGTGATTCTTGAGACTCAGAATAGATAAGTCTTGATGTTAATCTATTTATTTATTTCATTCATAAATAATTGAATTGTAAAACAGTTGCTAAGCTCATGTTCTGTGTCATACAAAAATCTTTACTATTTTTTATTTGTTAAACCAAGTGTTTTGTTTGGGTATTTATTATTGTACTAAATAATAATTGATGGAGATTCCACATCAATTAAAGATATAGCTAAATTATAGTATATAAGTAAGTGCAAATTTCACTTAAAAGCTGGTTTTTGTGATGTTGAGTTGGAGTTAAAGTTATTCTTGTGAATTTAACATACTCCTTTGCATGACATTGGATCTCTTTGCCCCATTCCAAATGGCTTACAAAGTTTGTATGTTTTTTAGACTCACCAGACATGTGACAAACATATTTAATGATTACATTCTTCTGCAGATTAATTATTTATTTTTAATAAATTCAACTATGCTTAGTTTTTCTGTTTGAATATATGAAAAGTATTTTATGCTATTTTGTTCGTATATTATAGAATAACTTATCACATCTTAAATCTGTCTTCTAGGATCCTTATTCTTAGGGATTTATTTTATCTTTTGGAAGTTATTTGTTTCTTTAGGATTAAGAGTCTAGTATTGGTATAAATAAGGGTTAATACTTCATGTTTATCAAGTTATCATCAAATCGAAACCATTACAATATGAACAAAAATATTTTTCGAAGTCTTTCTTTTCTTTCCTTTCTTCAATATTTAAAACGTTTTGATTTCAACATCTTATCAGAATGGTGCTATCCCCGTGTCATTCCTTTGTCATCAAGTTCTGTAAATCAGGAGCTCTACTGTATTTGCATCTGTTTTCTTAGCAACTGATCATCTATTGCATTGTTTCCTGATTCCCACTAGTGTAGATGCTGCTCTGTTTTTACCATTGTCTCCATTGCTGTATCCACTTACCTTTGTATAGATCTGCGTCTGTGATCACATCTTCAACTTCAGACCTCTTTTCATTTTTTATAGGGGTGTGGGGTTGTGCTAATTTCTTCATTATTTTACACACATGTACATCATTCTAGTGTTAATAATCTAACTTTTATGACTTATGTAGGTCATCTGATGATGGAACTTGTAGAATATGGGATGCGAGGAACTCACACAATCCCCGAATATATGTGCCTCGGCCTCCAGATGCTATACATGGTCAGTTAATTGCTTCTATTTATGTTAACAGATCAGGCCTGGAATTGGAAGTGACTTAAATTTGATATGGTGGTACAATCTTTTCAGTTTTTAAGTTGGATCAATTACATTCTATTAAAATCTAAATCCAATATAAAAATAAAAAAGATTTTTTTTATATTTCAACATGTTTTTTAAATAAATACTACACTTGGAATACTGGATGGAATTATCAAATCTTGTTCAAGTCAAACTATGCAAGTTTAGACATACAAATGGATGACTTGTTACTTAAACCTTCCAGATCAGTAGTCTGACCTGCTGACTAAAATAATTACTCTTTTGTTATTAGGTTATTATTGATTCAGGAATTATAAACTTTTTGCAGGAAAGATCAATGCTCCACCAGCTAGTTTGCCGTCCTCAAGCAATGGTCAACAAAGCTATCAAGTACTTTGTTGTGCATATAATGCAAATGGAACTGTTTTTGTAACCGGTAGTTCTGATACTTTTGCCAGGGTAGGTTTATTGGTGTACTCTTCACAAATTTCGTATTTTCTCTCAGGAATACTATTAGCTTATTTAATATTTGCTTCTATGCTATGTTTATAATTACTGCTATTTGCAGGTATGGAGTGCGTTGAAGCCCAACACTGATGACCCAGAACAACCAATACATGAGATGGATTTATTATCTGGTCACGAAAATGATGTTAATTATGTACAGTTTAGGTTAGACATCCCGGCTAGATCTACACTTGTTTGTTTTGCTTTGCAATGATCCTTATTATGTTTGTTATTCTGCAAGCAGTGGTTGCTCTGTGGCTTCAAAAATTTTAACATCTGACCCCTGGAAAGAAGAACATACACTGAAGTTTCGAAATTTCTGGTATATCCTAGCACTTGTTATAATCTTTTCTACCCTGGTTAGTTTTATTTAATGTAACAACTGTACCCCTTCTGTCATTACTAAGTATATGTTGCATACCTATGTCATAATATTTCAGGTATTGTCATGATAACATAGTTACCTGCTCTCGTGATGGAAGTGCAATTATATGGGTTCCCAGATCACGTAAATCTCATGTGAGCTCCTTGAATTGGATTACCATGAATTTTGGTCTATTTTTATTCTTGAAGGCATTTTCTTTTCCAGAATTCTTTTGGGATCTATCTATGTGGCATGTGTAGGTTCATTTCCCCCCTTGCTTTCCATGTTAAATATATTTGTCTCTTCTGGTTCAGGGAAAAGTAGGACGTTGGACTCGAGCATATCATCTAAAAGTGCCACCCCCACCCCTGCCTCCCCAACCTCCACGAGGTGGTCCAAGGCAGAGATTGCTACCTACACCTCGTGGTGTCAATATGATTATATGGAGTCTAGACAATCGCTTTGTGCTTGCAGCTATTATGGGTAATGTTCTTGCTAAAATAAATACTGGAGCAGGGAAATTTTAACCGGCAAATTATACATTTTTTGTATACTTAAGTATATTAAATTGGTATAGCACCTTGTATACAAATCATGGTCAAGGTGGGATATACAAGTTTATTTTTTATTATTACCGTTTGATTATCTTTCATTTTCTGAAATCCTTTGCTTGACCCCTCATAAAGTAAATCACAATCAATTCACTTTGTTGCAGCTCTATTGTGTTAAATACTAACTCTTTGATATGATAACTAACTACAATTACATATTATAAAATTTATCTGGCATCAAGTACACTATATTGTTAGACTCACTACATTTGAGATATTGTTGCTTTTGGTCACATGGGCCTCATGATTTTGTTCTTAAAAAGTGTCTCTAGTGCTCACTGTTGGGCTCAAACCCTTCGTGGTTGTGAGTTTAAGCCTCATGGTAATTGAGGCCCAAACAAGCATCAAAGTGGACATTATCTTGAATACTGTGAGTGATTCTGTCAGTAAAACAAACTTGAGGTCTGAACAGCAGTTGAAATATTTAAAGGATCCAATTTCGCTAATACATCATTTGGAAATGGATTTTCTTATAAACAAATCCGCCACGGAGCATGCATATTTTCTACTTGCTACTACTGTGTACTACTGCTTGCTTCTGTCACATATATCACTAAGCATTATATTGCCACAAGATGTATGTTGGTTTAGTATGCAATTGAATTGATATTTTGTTATCACCACATTGCGTAGAGATTATTGGTTTAGTGTTACAATTGATTGTTTTTAATCCGTTGTGGATTGTGGAGGTAGAGAATATGCTTGCATTGTTTTATATATCACTAAGCATTATATACTATCTATGTTCCTTGGTTTACTATGCAATTGATATTTTATTATCCCCATTAGGCAATTTGAACTTGTACATCGTTTGCTTATGTGATATCCCCCTTGCTCTCATTTTTAACCAATGTAGGACTTCTTTTATTTGCAATATTATCCCATCTAGAATAAAAGTATGTACAACGTTTTATTTTTAACCAATGTAGGACCTGAAAAAGTTGCAGAAAATTAGAATAAAAAGTAACAATTTATTAAGTATATAGTCAAATTACACACAACAAAAAGAAAACTGCTCTTACAAACAACAAAAGTGTTATCCCACTAAATGAGGTCAATTTCATGAATTACATAACATCATTTGGCTTGGTTAAAGACCAAATGTTCAAAGAAAAAATTAACTGCACTTGAAGTAGAAAAATAGAGCGCAATTCATAAAGAAAACATATAGTGAAATATAGTTGAAGATGGATGCAAAATTATATTTACCATCACAATCGATGCAATTAAGTACTATTTCTCCAGCGCCAAGCTCTTCAACTGCTTTTGCTAGTTCATAGGCACCAATTGGTCGGCCTTCTCACCCTCCATTAACCTGACAATAAACATAAGTATTTGAGATTGGAAAATACTTCAGACAGTAAATAGTCAAATAACTATATTCATTTGACATAACATTTCACAACTTTGTGATCCCTTCACTTGTATAGATAATCAATCTTATGTTATTTAATGTGGAGAGAAGGTTGTTGCTTGCTTTAACTAAGTACTTGTCTTCTCTTCTTGAAGATTGCAGAATATGTGTTTGGAATGCCGTTGATGGAAGCTTAGTGCACTCTTTGACTGGTCATACTGAATCTGTAAGACCTAATTCTTTATTTATTTTTTGGCTGAGAATCTGCAAAATCTGTCATCTATCTTTCTCTACCCGCCATCCTTTCTGTATTTTGTATGGGGGTAATTTTTCTCCATTGGTAAACATGCTCAACTTGTATTCTTTGGACTAAAAGTTGAAATTTGGTCATACTTTTGTTATTGGGTTAAGTTCTAGCCTCTTGTTTTTTTCTTTCTTGATTTGAATTTGTACAGTTCTGTCATGACTAAATTGTGATTCTTCAATGGTTGGCAGTCTTATGTTTTGGATGTTCACCCTTTCAACCCTCGAATAGCTATGAGTGCCGGCTATGATGGACGAACCATTGTTTGGGATGTAAGCTTATTTTATTTGGGTTCTTAAAGTTCTTAAGGTTTAAACCTTTTTTTTAGACACATTAATTTATGCTTTTCTGGTATATTATTTTTCCAGATATGGGAGGGCATACCAATTCGAACGTATGAAATTGGACGCTTTAAGTTGGTTGATGGGAAGTTTTCTCCGTAAGTATCTAGAACAATTGTCTTGAATGGTTTTTTATATTTTTGTTTTTGATTTAATAATTCCATTCTTGTATCTATTTTTTTTTTCTCTTAATAGATTTTGGTTTGTTCCTCACTTTGGTGATACACAGTGAATGTCTTCCACACCCATCTGTCTTTCACTTTTCATAATCTGTTGGTACAGAAACTCATTAGGGAGATCCAAACTTTACAGCTATGTATTCCCTGTCAAGTGTTATAAATGCTGAAAAGTGAACTGAGTTAAGGTATCGCTATTTATAGCCGTACAAAGAACCTGAAAGTAAAACTACACTCTAAGTACACCACACAACTATTTTCCTCCTTTCATTTTTCAATCTAATTAAACAACTAAAAAGAAACAATTATTCTCGTCTTAATTCCATTTAACGAAACAGCTTTAAAATTCCACTTCAATTCATCCCAATTTCTACCATTTCCTATTTCTTTCATATTTTGATGACTATCCAAACAGGGTGCAAGAGAGTACAGCATGAAGACTGGAAATAAGGGAGACTGAATCAGCAAATAATTGTTGTAGTGACAATTATATTAATCCCATAGTCAAGGATATGAACCACTGCAGGACTATGTGAATAGACAAACAAAGAAGAATTACAATTTTGTGGCCTTAAATTAAAACTGTAAAATAATAGGCTATAGGAGTCCATTTGAGACCATAAAGTGCCTTGTTTAATTTGAATACCAAGGACTAATCATTATAAAGCCAGATGGATGACACATATATCTCCTTCTGAAGCATAACATTTAGGAATCTATATTTGACATCTAGCCGTTGTAAGACCACTAGAAAAGGATTAATCTTGTTAGAAGTCCCACATTGACTAGAGATAAGGCCAATTCATAACATGGTATCAAAGCCAAGTTAGAGCCTATCCTAGCGGAGGTTAGGCTTAAAGCCCACTTCTAACATGGTATCAGAGCCAGGTTAGAGCCTATCCTTGCGAACTTTCTTGAACATGCTGTTCCACCTAATATTGGGCCGCTAACGGACCACCCACTAATTTCTTGTCTCACGCACGAGATGAATATACCTCGGCGTGAGGGGGTGTTGGAAGTCCCACATCGACTAGAGATAAGGCCAATTCATAATATATAAGTGAGGTACAAACCTCACCTTACAAGCCGGTTTTGTGGGGTTGAGTTAGGCTTAAAGCTCACTTCTAACAGTTGTTTTCAACGTGTGAGCCACCTCTATTCTTTGTAGGTTGAAAAATCTCATTTCTAAAACCCTAGATTGGTTTATTCAAATGGAAGAGAATAAAGCTCTAATACCAAGTTAGGTTTAAAGCTCACTTCTAACATGGTATCAGAGCCAAGTTAGAACCTATCCTAGCGAGTTTTCTTGGACATTCTGTTCCACCCGCTATCGGCCTGCTAACGGATCACCCATTCATTTGTAGTCCCACGCACGTGATGTATATACCTTGGCGTGAGAGGGTGTGTTGGAAGTCCCACATTGACCAAAGATAAGGTCAATTCACAATATATAAGTGGGGTGCAAACCTCACCTTACAAGCTGGTTTTGTGGGATTGAGTTAGGCTTAAAACCCACTTCTAACAAATCTGAATAAGAGGAGATTATATGTAATTGATTAATTTGAAACACTACATTAGCCTTTATATATAGAGAATTGTGATCCTAAACTATTGATTAGAAAAATTCTAATAGTACACCTAATATCCTACTAACAAAACTTTCTCCCCTTACACTTAATGAAACGCAAAGAAAGTGTGTTTATAAATTTTATCCCAATTTATATTTAAAATAATTTCATAATCAATTTATAGAATTTTACATGTTCTGAATGTATTGTGTGTATAATGTAGACAACACAATATGTATTTATACTATTGAATAGAATCAATTACAATAAAGGCACCTAATAATTAGAAATCAATCACCCAAATTTACGAGATTATGTAACAGTTGATTTCCTAGAAATCTATAACCGCTGATTGTATTCTAACATTGCCCCTCAAGCTGGAGCATATATGTCATATGCACCAAGCTTCCGAGGGCTTCTAAGGGACTTGGTGAATACATAAGCCAACTGATTGCTAAAGTTGACAAAATCAGTAGTGATTTTTTTAGAGAGCACCTTTTCTCTAAAAACAATCAATTTCAATGTGTTTGGTTCTTTCATGGAAGGTCGGGTTTGATGTAATGTGGAGTTCAACTTGATTGTCACAAATAAGCTTTGTCTCATGGATGTCTCCTATTTTTAGTTGTAGTAGTAGTTGCCTGAGCCATGTAAGCTCATAAGTGGCTGCTGCCATGGCACGATATTCTGCTTCTGCATTACTTCTGGCACCTATATTTTGCTTCTTGCTTCTCCATGAGATAACGTTTTCTTCGATAAGAACACAATACCCAGAAGTGGATCTACTATCTGATGGTGATCCTGATCAATCTGTATTAGAGTAACAAGTGATCTTAGTATTGCCTTTGTCTTTGTACAATAATCCTCGTCTAGGAGCATTTTTTATGTATCAAAGAATACGTGTTACAACATTTAGAAATTGGCTTTGGTTATCACAAGGAGCATTTAGAAATTGGCTTACCACACTAACCTCGAAAGTGATGTCGGGTTTGGTGATGGTGAGATAGTTGAGTCTTCCTACCAGGCGACGATATCTTTCTGGGTCTTTCAATGGCTCCCCCTGACTCGGAAGAAGCTTGATATTGGGATCCATAGGAGTATCCCAAGGACGACAATCAAGCACAACAATTTCAGTAAGAATGTCCAAGACATACTTACATTGATTAATAACAATTCTAGAAGTAGATTGAGCAACTTCAATGCCTAAGAAATATTTTAGAGGGCCCAAACCTTTAATATGAAATTGCTGTGAAAGATGCTCTTTGAGTTGTCGAAATCCAGTCTCAAAATCACTTGGTGATGACAATGTCATCAACATAAACAACAAGGTAAATGCACTTGCTAGAAGAGTAATGAAAGGAGAAGACAAAATGATCAAGACAAAATTGAAGAGACAAAACCAAGCCCAAGGAGATTGTTTCAAAACATAGAGAGACCTTTGAAGCTTACAAATAAGACGAGAATCACAAGAAGCAAGAAAGCCAGGGGGTTGATCCATATAAACTTCTTTCTGCAAATTCACCATGCAAATTCACCATATAAGAATGCATTTTTAATATCTAGCTAGTGAAAAGGCCTATGATGAATAACAACTATATCCAGAAAGAGATGAACAAAAGTTATTTTGGCCTCGTGGGAAACGGTGTCCCAATAATCTAGACCAAAAATTTGTGTGTATCCTTTGGCGACCAAGCGAGCTTTTAATCGGTCAATATGACCATCAGATCCAATTTTCACTGTCTAAACCCAACAACAACTAACAATTTTCTTGTCAGGAGGTAAAGGAACAAGTTCCCAAGTGTCATTAGAATGTAAGGCTGTCATCTCCTCTACCATTGCCTGACGCCAGCCAGGATCAACCATGACTTCACCTGTAGTCTTAGAAATAGACACAAAATCCAAAGAAGAAACATGAGAAATAGGATGGAGACAAACGATCATAATTAGTGGTAAAAGCATAGAGGGTTGGGATTACGAGAGGAAGGTGTACTTTTTCGTATTGCAATAGAATGTTTAGGTGCAGGAGGCGTGGGTGGAGGGGCGGTTGAAGCATCAGATGATGCTTAAGGATTAGTAGAGTGAGTCACAATCGGAGTTTGAACGTTGAGGAAAAGCAATTACTTGAGCCGGAACAGAGGAGACTTTTGAAAATTCTACTATAAGATTGACATCTAATATAGTGGAAGGGTAGAAGGGGTTGTCTTGAAAAAAGTCACATCAGCGAAAACTATATAGCATTGAAGTTGAGGACAAAAACAACGATAATGCTTTTGAAGGCGTGAGTAACCAAGAAAAATACATTTGAGAGACTTGACAGAACGTTTATCTTTACTTAGAGTAAGAACATGAACAAAGCATGTACAACCAAATACATGAAGAGGAATGGAGTAAAGATCTTGTGTTGGATATAAGAGAGAGTGAGGAACCTGATTATTAAGGACGGAGGAAGGCATGCGATTGATCAAATAACATGCTGTCAGAATGGCATCTCCTCGAAATCAAGAGAAACATTTTGGTGAAGAAGAAGCGTACATGCAGTTTCAACTGAGTGTAGATTCTTTCTTTCAGTGACACCATTCTGTTGAGGTGTGTGAGAGCAAGATGTTTGATGGAGGATACCTTGTGAACTAAGGAAAGACTGAAATTGGGAAGACATATTCACGAGCATTGCCGGTGTGTAAAATTTTAATAGACGTGCCGAATTGATTTTGAATTTCAGTCAATGAAAGTAACAAAAGTAATAAAAGCCCAAAGTAGAACAAACACGACTAGGACCCCAAATATCAAAGTGAACTAAAGCAAAATTTGACGAAGAACTTTTATTAACTCTAAAGACGATCACTAACAAGACTTTCACTGAAAAGACGATCTGTTAGACAAATTGGGAAGCATGAGACGCATTTTGGTAGGACTAGGATGACCTAAGCGTTGATGCTCAAGAGCTTGAGACGCATTGGAGATACAAGCAACCGATTGTGACAGATAGTATAATCCTCAAGACTCATGTCCTGCTCAAGCGTTTGTCCGGTACGTCAATCCTAAACAAGAACAAAATTATTAGCAAAAAGAACAGAAAGTTGTGTTTGACAAATGCCATGAACTATTATTTAAGAGCCATTTGCTATGGTAACAAAAGATAAAGAATCCAAATAAGTCAGTTGAGAGAAAAAGGACTTGTTACTAGACATATGGTTAGAGGCGCTGGAGTCAAGAATCCAAGGTCCAAGGGAAGAGGACTAAGAAATACAGGCTACAACGAGTGACGGCGGTGACAGGTTGGGTAGGTTGCATGGCTGCCTTGTATTGGAGAAACTCATTATAGGCAGCAACAAAAATGAAACCTCATCTGATGGTTTGGAGAAATGACCTGAGCAATATTAGTTGTCTTGTAATGTTGTCGTGCCTTTCCAAGACATTTTGCCTTAGTATGGCCATATCGTGGATGAAAATTGCAACGAGAGCGTTGACCACGATATCCACCACGGTTTCCACTTTGTCCACCACAGTAGGAAGATTGAGAGTAAAAAGTAAAGGAATCAATTGGATGTACAGGAGAATGACCAAACATGTGAGGAACTGAGAGGCAAAGTAATTGTTCACTAATGGTGTCATAAGGTGGAACAACCGTTCCATATAAGATTTGATTGCGGACAGAATCAAACTCAGTAGGAAGTCCAACAAGTGCAAGAACCATAAAAAACTTGTCACGTTCAACATCTTGGTCTGCATCATTACTAAAAGGAATGAGTGACTCAAAATCAACAATTAAGCAATCGAGCTTACCAAGATATCTCTGTATATCATTATTTTCGAGCTTCACAATGATAAGGTTAAAGACAACATTGTAAAGGCGATGAACATCGTTGGAGTACACTCTCTTGGCTTTGTTCCAAACATCATAACATGTAGTAAAAGTGTGGTATTGAGGCTGCAATTTGACATCAATAGAGAACCAAGAAAACGTTACACAATGAGGCATGAATTTGTATCCATTGGGCTTGATCGTTACGGGAATGTCTTTGGCCTGTTTGGTCAAGTGGTCGGCACGAACTTGACCCTGAGACCATAGCAGCAACAACCCAGGAGTTATAATTGGTCGTAGAGGGGGTACTTGATTGTGAGCTTTCAGAAGCCATGAGAAAAGTACTTGAAATGGACTAAAAAAGGGTCGCCTTGGTGTGAGGAAAAGGTAGAGGGTGTGCCGACAAGTGGGTCATGCCACAAGAGTGAGAAAAACACAAGCTGAGATAGGCACGTGAGACGCACGTGTCGTAGGAGGAAGACGTTCCTAATCGTAGTGGGCACCATAGGAAAAAGGAGCTCGATGATAGCACAAAGGGGCACACAATGGCCATGGGTATTGTTAACAAAAAAAAATTCTGGATCGGATCCTTAAACTATTGATACCATATAGAATTTGTATGTTTTGAATGTATTGTGTGTATAATGTAGACCACACAATATGTATTTATACTATTAAATAGGATCAATTACAATAAAGGAACCTAATAATTAAATCAATTATCCTAATTTACGAGACGGTTGATTTCCTTGAAATCTGTAACTGCTGATTATATTCTTACACAAATAAACAAAATTAATTAAATTTAAATAAAATACAATAAAATAAATAATAATTAAATAATACATAAATAATTAAATACAAATAATAATAATAATTTTTATCTTGAAGGTAATTTTGTCATTATATAATTTTATCTATTAAAACAATTTTTATATCATCCATATCAATTAAATCATTTATAAACTTTTCCATTTCTCATCGTCTTTCTCTTAATCCTAACAATCTCACTTTCACCTCTCTTTTCCCTCAACTTCACTTATTTCAACTCTTCCAAATTCATCCTCTAATCCAAACACAAGCTAAGAGGATCTAAGATTCAATTTATATGTTTCAAGCTTGGTGCATATAATCTATATGCTCCAATTTGGGGGAGTGTTGAAATATAATGTTATTTGATTAGTATTTCCTTTTTGTATTACCCAACCACGGGCAGTGGGGGAGTGTTGAAATATAATGTTATTTGATTAGTATTTCCTTTTTGTATTACCCAACCACGGGGAGTGTTGAAATATAATGTTATTTGATTAGTATTTCCTTTTTGTATTACCCAACCACAGGGTTAGGGTTTTAGGCAAGTGACTTGCCTTCTTTTGTATCGTCGAAGACAACGTTAATAAGAGCAAACATTGTGATGTTTTAAATAAACTCAAACTTATTGTGCAAGTCTTTATTATAATTAGAGATAAAGAGAAGATCTTATATGATCCGGAATATTTATATTATATGTATTGTTAGGAACGTTTTTATTTATTCTCCTATCATATCTTCATATATTGTAAATTTTTTTGAAGTTGTTAATTTGTCTTTAGATGAATCTCATCTAAAATGTCTTTTTCAATGATGATGATAAAAGGGGATGAAGTGACAATATGGTTAAATTGTTATATTTGACTAACTTTGTTTATAGATGATTTTGATTATATATATATATATATATATATATATATATATATATATATATATATATATATATATATATATATATATATATATATATATACTCATTTCAACTCAGAACAAAAAAGCGTGCTATATAAAGTAAATCCCATTCACTAAACGAAATACAATTCGTTGAGCGAGTTTATTTAGGAAACTATCCTGATTGTACTCGGATTGCAATTTGCTAGGCAAATCTTACTTGCCAATCATATTTAGGGATGAAAGGGTATTCAACTTTCTTTAATCTTGCTCCTATCTCTCTCTCTTGAGTAACCATCTCGTCCATCATTTCTCTTTAAATGTTTTGATATTCTTTTGAGGTCCTCATCAGTTTTTATTTTATTTTCTCTCTACTGTAAATTCTAAAACCCACCCAACCACTATTTTAAAAGTAATTCTTCTTAAATTTAAACCAAATGTGTCTTCTACATTTTTTCTTAAATTGAATTTTTAATATAAGAATGGAGGGTAAGCATTAAACACTGGACCACTATGTTGCTTTAAAGCGAAAGCCAATAAGTAAGAACACTTGACCACTATCTTATTGTATGGACTATAGTTATCTGTTCCATATTCAGTTCAACTGATTAATATTTTTTACTTTGCTGTTACCAATGTTAATTGTCTGGACCCATGCTAACACTAAGATATTATCATTTTTGTGTATTAATTATGTCAAGCTATGAGCTTAAGCTGCTTTGTGTCCAAATGGGAAAAGTCTGTAGGCTATATGTTTACCTTGCTGATCATTAGTGTTTCGTGTCACACACATGAATTGTCATTTTTGTGGCTATCACGATCTCTAACAGTGTAATTTGTTAAAATATTCTGTTCATTTTAGGGATGGAACATCAATTGTGCTCTCAGATGATGTTGGACAAATATATTTTCTGAATACAGGTCAAGGAGAGTCCCAAAAAGATGCAAAATATGATCAGGTGGTAAAATATTCCTCGCCTACCTTTTTTTGAAATCAATATAAACTTTATGGCAAGTAAATTTATCTCTATCTCTTATTTACTTTTTTTCTGGCAGTTTTTTCTTGGAGATTATCGACCCCTTATTCAAGATACTCAGGGAAATGTTCTTGATCAGGTTGATAGTCGATTTGCTTCTGTACTTTGTTGATTGTCTATATGTTTGACTTGATAAGATTGTTGAAATTTTCTGTGGCATACCCAGCTAACCTGTGTCACATCTGATGCAGGAGACTCAACTTCCACCACATCGAAGAAACATTCAGGAACCTCTGTGTGATTCTAGTATGTTTTTTTTTTTTTTTTTTTTTTTTTTTTTTTTTGTTTTTTTTTTTTTTTTCTTTTTTTTTTTTTTTTTTTTTTTTTTTTTTTAATTCTAGTATGTTATGGCTTACTACGTAATTCTTATGTTTAATAGGATGCTAATTTCTTACAATTTTTCTTTTATAACAGGCATGGTGCCATATCCAGAACCTTATCAGAGTCAATTTCAGCAACGTCGACTTGGTGCTCTTGGCATTGAATGGCGGCCTTCGATGATAAAATATGCTGTCGGCCCAGATTTTAGTGTTGGCCAAGGTCAAGACTACCCAGTCATACCTTTGGTAGATTTGGATGGAATGGTTGAGCCACAACTAGATTTCTTAGATGCCCCGTTATGGGAACCAGAATATGAGATAATTGTAAGTGAGGATACTGATTCTGAATACAATGTGAATGATGATACTTCTAGTGCAGCTGCACAAGGGAGTGTCATTTCTTCTAGTGATCTAGAGTGCAGCGAAGATGACTCTAGTAATAGGGACGGCCTTAGAAGATCAAGAAGGAAAAAACATAACGTTGGAGTAAGTGTCTTCTTTTTTGTTTGATCAATAATTAATTACAAATTATCTAATCTTAATGTTTCTCAGGTTGAGGTAACGACTTCCTCTGGAAGGCGCGTTAGAAAAAGGAATTTGGACGAGTGTAATGGTAATACTTCTGGAAGTAACAGACCCAGTAAGAAATCCAAGGGCAGTTCAAAATCATCAAAAAGGAAATCTTCAAAAGCGAAGACATCAAGACCCCAGAGAGTTGCTGCACATAATGCTCGCCATATGTTCTCTCAAATTGATGAAACATCCACTGATGAAGAAGATAATGATTCCAATGATGAATCATCAGACAGTTTCCAAGATCCAGACGATTTTAGTGATCCTGAGAGGGAAATGGACGTGAAGCATGATGAATTTAAAAAGTCTCAGTTAAAAAAGTTTGCAAATGTGTCCAAGCCTCCTGTATGCTCTGAATCCCAGTCAAATGTTGAAACTAGACCAAGGCTGGTACTTAAGTTTTCACTTCGTGATTCTAAGAAGAGTGTGCCCACAGAGGACACAAAACCTACTTGTGAGACTGAGGATAATATGGTATGTCAGTCTTCTAGACCTCAACCCCAAGAAAGCCATCATAAAACTTTTCCAGATTCAAAATATTTGGACTCTGTGCTATCTTCTATGACTGCAACTAATTCTGAACTTCCCCAAAGGCACAATGGAGATGAAAATGATGATAAAATTCAAACTGAGAATGCTACAAATAATCTGGATCCATCTAGATATGTTGAGGAAAACACAGATCAGTGCAGAAAGGTGGAGACACACACATATGAACCGTCAAGATCAAGGGATGCTTTGCTGACTGATGCTGAAAATGATGACCATCTCGAACACGATGCCAATGGGTAAGTAAAGATAAATGTAAAAAAAATGTTTATGATACTGCTTCGTTTTCTATATTTGGCAATGTCTTCAGAATCCAATGTTTTTCACTACCTTGTTTTGCAGGAGATCAGAACATATGATTGGCAAGTTAGAGACTGCCCGTAGTATGATTAATAAAGGGCTGACTGGTTTTGAAGATGCACTTAAATTTTCCTCACCCGAACCTTTGTTGTCTGGAAATGCTCAGCCAAATGCTGATGCCTTCTGGACATCTGGTTATGAGAAGTTCAATGGTGTTAATAAATGCCAGTCTGGGTCTGGCAAACGTGCAGAGGACTCGCTAGAAAACAATGAAGCTGTTCACTCAAGCCACTCTGGTGACCTGAAAATGAAAGCACCTGTGAAATCAACCAAGCTAATTATTAAAAAGAAACAGATTTCATCGGAAACCGAAGGTCCTTGCAAACTAAAATTTGTTAGTTCTAAGGCAGATTCAACTGGTGCTAGAGGTATTGTTATATCTGGAAATTCCTCTATTACAGGTCCTAATCTTGTACCGGAAGGAGAAGAAGACAGAAAATTTAGTACTACACAGCTACTGCATTCATATTCTGACAAGAGAAGAGATTTCGTCCATGAAAGGGATAAGTCGCATAAAGGGAAAGTCAATCAAGATGGTTTTGAATCTTTTGATTGTGATATTGAAGAACATAATTCTGTTTTCAGCAATCAACATGGTTTAGGAATTGTTTTGTCTGATGTTTTGAGTGATCCTATACGTCGATCACGATCTGTAAGGATAAAGTCAACTTCTGAGGAGCCAAGCACTTCAAACAGAAGGTTTAAAATTCATGGGGGTCAAAGTTCGAGGGGGAAATCTGATTGGGAAGACTGTTCTACCAAAGTGTCTGATCAACTTCATCGTAGAACTAGGACTTCCAGACATAGACGTGATGAACATATTTCCAGTAATCCTGGTGGTTCTTTAACTCGAAGGGTGTCAAATCATCATGTCAAAAATTCGTCATGGCTGATGCTGTTAATGCATGACGATAGTTACCGATATATTCCTCAACTTGGTGATGAAGTTGTGTACTTTAGACAGGTAATTTACATTCTCTTCACTTATGGTTTGTAATAAATAGTTCATAGACTCTTGGAAGTCAAGTTTCCCTAATCTGTTTCCTAGTTTATGCTCTTATCCTTATGTTGTTGGTTTTGTAATCTGCTTCCTAATTCATCTTCTTGATATTTGATTGCCAGGGACATCAAGAGTACTTAGAGTCATGTGCATCATCTGAATCAGGTCCATGGAGATCATTTCTAGGACTAGGCTTTTCTGAAATTTGCAAGGTTGAAGAGCTTGAGTACGCAGAGCTCCCAGGCTCCGGGGAGAGCTGTTGTAAACTTAAACTTAAATTTGTGGATCCTTCTTCACACGTGCATGGCAAAATGTTTAAATTAACCCTACCTGAATTGAATGACTTCTCTGATTTTGTTGTTGAGAAAACATGGTATGATACTGCCATGAAGAGAAATTGGTCTTCAAGAGATAAATGCAAGGTCTGGTGGAGAAATGGAGACGGGGATGGTGGAAACTGGTGGGATGGTAGAATTATTTCAGTGCAGGCCAAGTCTCATAACTTCCCTGATAGTCCTTGGGAAAGGTATCAGATCCAGTACAAGAATGATCCAACCGAGAATCATCTGCATAGTCCATGGGAACTACGTGATCCTGATCCTGAGAATCAATGGAAGCATCCCCACATTGATCACACAATCAGAGATAAGCTGCTTTCCTACTTCACTAAATTAGACCGCAGGGTAAGTAAATATAAAACTTTATTAGACTATGTTCTTTCACTGAATTAGGCTTATTCATACTTGCAAGATGCAAAGTTCTAATTTTTATTTAAAGGGTGGTGGGTGGAACGTTTCTCATTGTTTGTATTTCCCTCAATTCAGGAGAAATTTGATATCCACGCATTGAACAAAGTAGCTGAGAAATTAGAGTTTGCAAACAGGTACTAAAGTTTCTGTTTAGGGAAACACAGAGGATTGATGTGCCTGTCGTTTTGTATACAGTCTTGTTGTAGCAATTAGGTTAAACCTGTGAGTTAAAATTTGTCATTTTTGGATTTGTTTTACAGGTTTCCCGTCCCACTCTATCCTGAATTGATCCAGTCAAGGTTGGAGAATGACTACTATCGTACTGTGGAAGGTGTGAAGCATGATATAATGGTAATGTTATCAAATGCCGAAGACTACTTTACAATTACAAAAAATTTTCAGCTGTTGAGCAAGATCAGGAGATTATCAGAGTGGTTTAGAAAGAAACTTGAAAAGGTATAGAAGGCCCAAATTGGGGTTTATAGGTTTCTTCTAACATTGTTTTTCATTCTTTAATCCAATTTTGGAGAATTAGTTGGTATTTAAGTTGGTTTTATAGAATGGTGAAGGCCATAGGAGAGGTGGGTAAATATCAGCTATCACGTGTATATATACGAACTCATCCTTTTTAATGCAAATTCTCGTTATGAAGCATCATCTTCGGCTTTATAACTTTGATTTCGAATTTTAATGTTTTGATGGATTTGCCTAGGCTCCTTTGAAGTTGAGTTTAATATTCTAAATAAATTTGATGAATTTGGATATAAAATTTTATATTATATTTTATAAATGAAATTTCAAATAAATTTTGATATAAATTTTATATTATATTTTATAAAAAAATTATCTAAAATGTCATCATTTATGTAAGTTATGTCATAATTCACAAATAGTAAACCATGAAATGATCCGGCTACAGTAACAATTTCTGTTTCTGCCTCAAAACATAGTATTTAGAACATAGTATTTAGAATATAAGTAATATTCTTTTCCGTTGTTTTTTTTTTACATTCAATTTTTAACTGATTTTATATATTCACTTAACTATATAAAATAATTTTTTTTTTGTAATATAATATTTTATTGAGAAAAATAATTATAAAGTAGATGGTGTTTATAGATACTGTCAATATATTTTTTCTAAGAATAACAATTGAATTACAACCTTCCTATGATTCATCTTTGTGTCATAGTGCCTTTTACTTTCTTGGAGAATGACATGAAAATAAGTTTTTAATTTTTAAATATTTTTTATAATGTTTTCTTTTTCTGAATGAGAATAAAGAACCACCACTTTAATAAGAGAAAAAAATTCCATAAAATTTATAAAGTTTCCAAATCTTTTTGGGAAGTTATATAGAAAAATCAAAATAGTTAACTCTACAATATTGTTTTAAGGGATTTTATTTTCAACTTTATTAATATTATTTTGCTCGACATTTAGTTAACTTCAATAATAATGTTATCTATAGAGTTCACTTTCAATCTTTAGTGTTGATATGCCCTATTAGCATAACAAGATTTAAAATCAAACAAAAGTAAACATTTATTCTTTGTAAAAGATGTAGTTAGGTAGTTAGTTAACTTCCACCCTCGTGTTGATTTTTCATTTTGGGTTAATTATGTTTTTCGTCTTTCAAGTATTGTGCGATTTTGTTTTTAGTCCCTCAACTAACGTTTGTTCCAATTTGGTCCCTCATGTTTTGAAACGATTGGAAATGATCCTTGTTTTTGAATGCCATTAGTTGTGTTTGACACTTGGTAAACGGACTGCCACGTCTGGATCCCGTTTTAAGCTGTGTAATAAATTTTATGTTTTGTGCACGTGTTAATTAAAGATGAAGAGAATGAAATAAAAGAGGGGTTGGGAGAAGTTTGAAACCCTAAAATTTAAATTTCAGAATTGGGGCTTCGTGGTGGTGAGAAAGTGGTGCATAACGTGTTGGTGCAGGCAAAGTTTGGCAACAACATTGACATTTTTACTGCATTCTTCACTGATGAAGAGTGGTAGCAAAGGCTTTCCATGTACGTAGAGGAATACTGGTTCCAAAATATCACAAAGATGTGTGTCATCTTCAGAAATGTCATCCAAAGTCTGTGGCTGTGGGGAAAGATTGTTGCTCCTAAAGGCATCTACTGTGAAAAACAAAGACAAATTATTTTGGAGATGTCGAAATTAGGGGTGGCAATGCGGGCCGGCCCGCCCCGTTTAGGCCCGCCCCGCATAAGGCCCGCACACCGCGGGCCGGCCCGCCCCGCCACGCACATTTTATGCGGGCCGCATACTCTGGTCCGCCCCGCATATACGTTGGCTCGCGGGCCGACCCGCTTTTTTTTTTAATTTATTTATTTATTTTTTTTATGATAAAACTTTCAATGTTTAAAAATTGGGAAACTTTAAGAAGTTCACAAAATTAAGTAAAGACTTTGGGGAATTAGATGATAAATTGATAATTCAACATTTTCATCATATTCATACTATGACATACACAATGTATTCTTTAAATTTTAGCACATTAAAAATTACATAATACTTGTCTTTTCCAGTTATACAAGAATTTGAAATGTTAATGCAAGAGTCCATAAAAGAAGTAATTAATATACACAAGTGCAAGTTTTTTTTTTTTAAAATTTTATGCGGGCTTGCGGGCCGGCCCGCGTGGACCGCGGGCTAGCCCATGCGGGCTGCGGGCCGAGCCCGCACGGGCCTGCGGGCTCACTATCCTGACCCACACTGTGTTTTTTCTTCAGACCTGCGGGCCGGGGCCGGGCCTGCGGGCCAGACCCTAATTGCCATCCCTAACTTTTATTGTCCAATGGTTCTTTTTCCCATCGTGGAAGCAAATATAAACAATCTGAACATTCAAGTGAAAACTAAAGACGAGAAATTGAATATGTAGAATAAAAATAAAAACAAAAAATTAAAAGCTTATATACCTCTATATAATTTTCTTTTAAAATTTTAAATACGTAATTTGTCTTTAATCTTATTCATTCATTTCTTCCATCCAATTTTAACTCTAGTAATTTAATTTTATAAAAAAACGTAAAACTTATTATATCCGGTTTATTTCTTTCTTCTGTCTCTTCCATTCAACTTGATATGCTGAGAGGAAGATTAATCTTTTTCACGATCTTTAACTTTTATTTTTTTTGCAATATTATCTTTAATTTTTAAAATGTATGTGTTTGTCATTAGTTTTTTCTACCTTTTACTTATTTTTTCTATAGACAGAAAAAGAAGTAAGAAAATAGTTGACTCTTTTACTTTCTTTTTTTCCGTATTATCAGTTTTGGTAGCAATACAGGTAACAACATCCGGTTCAGAAAACAGGTTACATGTTCCGTGTAAGAAATGTCGGGTGTGAACATTTCATTGGACAAAACATTAAATATGAGTAGATTTTCACACGACACTATCATCAAATAACACATAACGTAGTTTCATAACATCTTCGTAGTTCAGTATCCAAATAGGTACAGATATGCTAAAATTCCACTCTAGGTATAACTGTGTTGTTTAAATACGAAACTTTCATTTTTTTTTATGTATTTAGAAAATATTAAATAGACAAAACTCATTACTAATGTTAATGTTAAAAAGGATTAGTCTCTAACTTAGAAGTTACAAGATACTCTTAACGTATGTTAAAAGTTTTATAATACATTACAAGTTTTATAGTGATTAAAGATAAAATTAATCTAAATTATTTAAGTTAATATAAATTTCAATTTACAAATTCTCTTTTTAAGATAGTACAAAAATCATCTAAAATTTATCTTAATTAATATTATTATTTATTGAATATATTATTTTATTTGTTTTCGCACAGTCTTTTATGATTTTGAACATAACATCAAGTGTGTTAGAAATTAAATTTAAAATCTGTGATACCCTTCTTTTTTTCAATTTCTCCCTCTTAGACAGAAACAAACACCATCCCTCATCTCTCTCAACTTCTCTGCTCTCCAACTTTCTCCCAACCTCTTTTCTCAACTTTGTTGCCATCTCACAGTCTCATTGTTCATGATCAGATTCTGGAAAAGTAACCACAACAAAGCCTCTTGCTGCCTCCACTCTTAGCCTTCCTCCCTCTAGGTAAGTCTCCATTTTCGTTTTGAGGTTCAATTTCAGATTTCAACTCGAAATCATGTTTATGTTCTGAGTTTAATCAAGTGTTCCTCACTTCTCTATGTCTGGATGATGAATTCGCTAGGTTAAACTAAGGAATTCTGCTTCTCCTCTATAAGGTTGCTTTCATTCAAAGCATTCACCAAAATAGGTAAGGGAAGCTAACCTCTCACTTTAATTTCGCTAAGGAATCGTTGATTAGGGGTAGAATTACATGAATTGTGTGTTGTTTGATGAATATGAACGCTTGTGTGTAATGAATTTCGAGTGTGGCATGAACTGTGTGGTTTGCATTTGAAAACAGATTGAAACTCTGATGATTTCGCCCAGGCGAGCAGTTCTCACCTGAGCGAAAATACCAGAAGTTCACCCCTGATGCTGCGCGAGGTCTCACCTAGGCGAGCTGGTATCGCCTGAGCGAGAGTCAATCTCGTCTAGGCGAGACAGTTTAGCCTGAGCGAGAATTCGCCCAGATTTTTGGGGTACCCCCTGTTTCGGGTCTAGCCCAGGCGAAAGTGACTCGCCTAAGCGAGACAACTCTCTAACTCAGGCGAGATCCTCTAGCTTGAGCGAGATTCACTGTAGAGTTTAAGTTCCTTCCCTGTTTTTGACTAAATGAAGTTGTGTTCAGTGGAACTTTGTGATTATGGCTTATCTAGTATGTGATTTTATGCATGATGGTCTGTGTGATGATATTTGTGTGAAATTGGTCTGTATGAGAATGTGTTGGAGTTAGGATTTCAAGGGAAATTCTAAGGAAGTTGGTTTTAGTGAATGTAAGGACATGAGGACTCATATTGGTGGTATCCTGACGCTCCTAATAACCATTAAGACTCATATAGAGTATAATGGATTATGTCGGGAGGAGTAGCAGGAGGTCCTAGTCTATGGACCCGATCCGTCATAGACGTGAAAGGGACTTACTTTAGGAGTGGTTGGGTGAATACCCCTTGTGCCTAAAACTCTGTAGAGTTTGGGAACCGTCACAAGTGCAAGCCATCGAGAGCTCCAATGTCACTTACATAATCCGGATATCGAGTCTAGAATGGTGATGTTGTGTTATGGCTGTGGTTATTTGGACGATTCTGATAATTGCGTGATTGACCCTGATTGATGCGTAACTATTAAATTGCATGATTTCTTCTTATTTAAGTTAGCTTACCCTTCTTGCATATGTTTATTCTGTGTGTCTTCTATTTTTGCAATGATCGCCCTTAATGAATGACGTGAGCAGCTAAATGTACAGGTGAGGATACACCCCCTCCTGGACAGGAGTTGAGTGGTGTTTGGACGCTTCTAGCAGTAGTTGCCACCTTTAGTTTTGTTTAGATGTTTTGGGAAGTTTTGTATCCCCTTTTTTTTTAAGTGTAGCTGTATGTATAGGCAGTACATGTATAGTTATTTTGAGGATGACTGTATTGTTACCTTATATTGGTTTATTACTATCATATGCTTTTAAATTATCATAATTTAATATTTTGTTTGATAGCATAAAAACTATTAAAACGGGATGTTACAAAATCTATTTCTTAATAATATTTAAAATTTAATTAGAAAGATATTATTGAAAACTAAATAATAAAAAAATATACTTCATATAGAAAAGTTTGAAAGATACTTAAGTTTGATCTATAAAATTATTTTATGCAGTTATATATGTGAGTATGGTTTCCCTGCTGGAATAAATATGCCTCTGCTGTATTATTAACACAATACCTATTTTTCAACTTAATAAAAATATTTTGCTTTTAACTAAGCATTTAAACGACAGTTTATTCCTCCTCCTTATTTTTTAGTCGATTGTTTTATTTCCGGTCTCTTTTGTCCCGTCACTATTCTTGTGATATTATATTATGTAGTATTAAAATAAATTTATAGAATAAATATAATTTTGTTTTATCATTATGTAATAAAATTATAATTTCAATCCATAATACTTAAAATTAGGTTTTAATTACTAAATAAGATTTAAATTATTAATTTAAAATATAAAAAAATTATAATGTATTTAATTAATAATTAGATCTAAAAAAATATTTGTATAATTAATTGTGTTTTTATTATTACATTACAAAATTAGAATGATTCAAATTTGACGTATTAATGAATCGGTCTTTCAACCTAACCATTTCACAAAGTAATTAATAAATTTTAAAAAATGCTACATTTATTTCTTCTAAGATCATGATTCACACCTTCTCTAATTTTAAAATAAATATTTTTTATAACTTTAAGATTTTTTTATTAAAACAACAATTACATTTATTTTAACTATTACAAGACGGTTAACAACTTTTACTTTTATTTTATTTAAAAATAATATATCAAATAACAAGTACTAAAATTCAAACGTCAAGTTTTAAAACATAAAAATTAAAAATATTAAAAATATTAAAAAGAAATTATATGTTCTCTTAATTATAAATCCTCTAATAAAAGAAACAAAAAACTATATTTTAAAAAATTAATATTTTAATAAAAATAAAAAATATTTATAACATATATGATAAATTTATTACATTTAAACACGAATTTAAGTGTAAAAATAAATAAAATAAGAAGTATGTGTTTCATTTTATCAATAAGACTAAGATAACTATTTTTATCATAAAAATTAAAAAGTATATATTATTGAAAGGATATGTAAAAGTATAGCTAAAAATATTATTTATCAATTAAAGTTTACATAATTAAAATATATATTAACATAAAAAAATATAATAAAAAATAAAACTTCAAATATAAATAAGTAAAAACTAGCGGCAAATAATAGATTTGAGGTTTTGAATCCATCTAATTATAGAAGAAGTCAAACTATACGGTTTAAATGGATAGTTAAAAACAAGAGGTTTTATTAAATTGCAAAACCAGTAAAACGGACCGTTTTAATAACTCAGCATAGGCTCAATACAGAAAAACAACCCGACCCAATTCTCTGAAAGTGATCCAATCGCCTGAAACCTAATGGCTCCGAAGTCCAAGCCGGCGCCGTCGCCGTCGCAACCCGCCCCTCCTCCTCCCCTCGAAGATCTGTTCACGACGCTCAACAGGCACATCCGGGCTTCTGCATTCGACAATGTCGTCAAATTCACAGATCAGAGTTCGTCAATTTCATTTCTCTTCTCAAACGCTCCCCTCCCTTAACGTTCCTTTGTTTTCTCATCGGTATCTCGTTTCCATCGCAGTTCTTGCTATTGCACCCGACGATGAAGATGCGCTCCGATGCAAAGTCGTCGCGCTGATAAAAAATGACCGTGTCGAGGATGCGCTCTCCGCCATTAAGTCTTCACGGAAGCAGCTCGATGATTTTCATTTCTTCAAGGTACGTCAATTTCCGCTTTTGTTCTGCTTTGTCATTGGTTATTTGTCGAAATTGAGAATTGGATCTGAGGATATATTCTTATTGCGTGCGTTGTGATTTGTGTACCTCGAATTTGTATGTGTTAGAGGTTACTAATTGAAGTAGGGATTATAATAGCGGGCCGCTGTCGGATGCTGGATGGGAATGTTGGAACTGTCTAACACAAGTCACACTACAGGTCACGCACACACACAATATGCAGAGAAAACAGGATAGATTTTTTTCTCATTAACTGCAACAGCAATACAAAAATTATATAAACTGTCAGGATGACAGTTATTACAATCACACACGAAATATGATAGTTATTGTTAAGGCTAGCCATAGCAATCACTAAGCATACAGTCTCCATTCTAGCTACTGGTGCGTACACATCAGTGTAGTCAATACCATGCCTTTGAAGCAACTCCTTTGCAACAAGTCTAGCCTTGTGTTTGGCTATAGACCCATCTGGCTTAAATTTAACTTTAAACACCCATTTAACATCAATAGGATGTTTGTTGAGAGGTAAGTTTGAAAGCTCCCAGGTTTTGTTTCTCTCGATAGCTTCAATTTCTTCAAGCATCCCACTCCTCCATTCTTTGATGTTAATAGCCTGCTTCCAATCTAATGGTTCAGCACCCGCCATAAAAGCAAAATGGGCCATTTCTCCATTATCCGCTATCTCAGAATCATTGTAGACTTCATAATCAGAAAGTCTAGATGAAGGAAATCGTGTTCGGTGGGATCTTCTAGTGTCATCAGCTACAATATCACCACTAATAACATCACCAGCAGTATTAGGTTCTAAAGTCACCACCCTGTCTTCCAGAACAAAAGGAATGTGTAGGACTGCATCAGTTTCCCAACTCCAAGATGCCGCCTCGTCCACAACGACGTCCCTGCTTATCACTACCTGTTGTTTCCTTGGGTCATATAACTTGTAGGCTCCTGTTGGGTGCTAGCCAATCAAGATAAGAGACTCACTCTTCTCATCTATTATGCACCCTGGTATGATACCTGCAGTGGTCATGGCTGCACACTCTCACAATTATGCGCCCATCTCTTCTTTCACAACAAGGTTCGTCACAACCGTGCTCTGAATACCACTTTGTTGGAACTGTCTAACACAAGTCACACTACAGGTCACACACACACACAATATGCAGAGAAAACATGATAGATTTTTTTCTCATTAACTGCACAACAATACAAAAGTTATATAAACTGTCAGGATGACAGTTATTACAATCACACTCAAAATATGATAGTTATTGCAACTATAAAAGAAACAAACAACTCTTTGATTAATTTCAACAGGGAATGGCAAAAAGCGTGTTAGTAAGAACTGCGCTTTGTGGAGAAGGGTTTTAGGGGTAGGATGGAAAGAAATAATGGAATAATAGTGCAAATTATCCTCTTGTGTGATTGGCAGTAAAATCGAAACTGAGGAAGAAGGAAGGAAAGAGCTGTCGGCAACAAACCTCCAATCTAACTCAAACATGCTAATTGTCA
>Ga0214542_1002879_pt1 | contig 35411 bp, 18 predicted proteins | sample CNSS1metaG_FD_160096 | JGI IMG/M metagenome (GOLD analysis project Ga0214542, IMG submission 160096) | Root nodule microbial communities from cowpea collected in UCLA plant growth center, Los Angeles, California, USA - CNSS1 | ecosystem: Host-associated > Plants > Roots > Nodule | place: USA...
TTTTTTATTGTCTCTATATATATATATATATATATATATATATATATATATATATAAATAAGATGATGTTTTGGGATTGTTAGTAGTCCATATTTCTCCTATGCTTGTGCCCTTAACAAAGTTAGGTAGAGAAATTAGTTAATTGATGTTTGAAGATGTTTTTATTCAATTGTTTTGATTGGTTTCTTCTCTGCTTCAAGTAAAAATGAAGCCTTTGCTATGTTGTGCAAATTTTTAGAAAACTTACTTCCCTTCGTTTTAGGTTTGCTTTATTTTCTTAGTTTCCCTTCTAACTTTCTCTCTTGGTTTCTTTCTATTGTTTGTTTTCTTCATTCTTAGATTCCTTTATTGGTAGGTCTTTGATTCTCAAGTTCATTGATTTGCAGGTTTTCATTGTCATGTTTAAAGAGGTCTTTGATGTTTGTTATCTTTGTTTGTTTATTCATCATTTTTATATTTTCTTTTTGTATATGTATTGTAAAAGCATGATAGTCGTATGAAAATCTATATTTCAGTACTAGTTATCAATTTTTACCTATTTTCTTATTTTTGGTTCATCTAGAAGTAATAAAGTTTGGTTTAATTTTTCAGGTTGTTTGATATAGTGTGGGAGTTACTGAATGATTTTTATGATTTTTTTTAATACCACAATAGGCTTTGGTTGTCCAAAATAACGAAACATATATATCCATTAGGCTTCGTTTGTTTTTCAGAATCGAAGTATGTTCCTTTATTTTTTTATTATTATTTTAGGCTTAAATTTTAGAGATAACCAAAGTCTAATGTCGAAGTTTATGTTTTGGTTTATAACCGAAGCCAAAAGACCCCCATTTTTTTTTTATCTCACCTTAATATGCTTCAGTTTGAAAATCAAAGTACAATGTCAAAAATAATCGATGCCAAAACTCTTCATGCTAACATTTTGACATTGAATTAGTCACTATTAATATGTAAAATTAGTACATATAAATTATACCCTTAACGGAGATATTAAACTTATAATGTATATAAAAGACCATTTTTGTGATTATTGTATCAAATTAATATGTATCCTATATTTTTCTAAAGTTATATATCTTGTGGAAACGATTTAATACCTAGCCTTTTTTTTCATTAGTGTAAGACATTATTTTGTAGCATATGTCCATAAAACTAATTTTGGTTTAATTTTTAACATCCCATTTTAGGAATTTAAAACTAATAAAATAGAACACTTCATCATAGTATTCAAAAATAAGTAATCTAGTGTATAAAGTATATTAATACAGCCTTACAAAAGATATGGCTATAAAAATATAACACTTATACACTCAAACTAAACTAACAAGCTCTATACAAAAACTAACTACTGCAAAAGCTCCTTAAGACCTTCCACTACTCTAATTGATGGCTCCTCATCCGTCAAAGGTGCCTCTAAACATACAACTTCATTTGCTCACACTGAATAGGTGATCATCGCAAAAGAAAGAGACAAACAACACAATAACAAGGTAAGCTAATGTACAAAAAAAATTATTCTAGAAATAGTAAATCTTGTTAATTTCACACCAACATAGATAAAATATATATATATATATATATATATATATATATATATATATAACATAGATAAAATATATATATATATATATATATATGCACACCAAACAGTTAGCACCTGACATAAAATTCATTAGAGGCATGCACTTGTAGTAGTGTTTATGCTTTGCAAAGCCCTAAACAAGAGTTACCACCCTACTACTCATATGGTTAATTCACTTAGTACCTAGGACCCAAACAAGTCTAAAGACAAGGATATCCTTCCTTAGTATATTGGTTCATAACACTTTTAAAACATGAAAGAGGGTACCAATTTGTTCAATTACTCAGATTCTAAATTCTCCTGATCAACACATAATCACACAAAACACTCCACACAAAATCAATCATCCAAAATACATCAGTCATAGACACCAAACAAATCAATCATAACAACTCAATTTTATCATAAAAAATACAATCAATCATAGGCATGCAAAACAACCATTTATCAAACTCACACACAATTAACAATTAGTTTCCCTTACCTAACCAAGCAGCTCACAAGACTCTAACCAACGAAACTCCTCTCAACTTGTAGCATGTTCTATCTACACATAGAAACACCACAAGAACGATCAAGACATACCATTATGATCACTGATAAGTAGAGACTCATATAGATTACTGAAAAGGTGCATGCAAGTGAGAGAAGACTCACATGCAACAGTTAGGGGCGACTCAAGAGTTTCGGAGATCTAAAACAAACTTAAAAAATGAGGTCTTTATTTAAAATTTAATTTTAGAGCTTTTCTTATGAAAAATTATTTATTAAGTTGTCATAATTAATTTTATTTAACATTTCTTTTTTAATAGATAATAAGGCTAATCCATTTAATTTTTCTTGAGACATTGTTGACACTAGAATTGCTAACATTATTCTATAAGTTATATATGCATTTGGAAAAGAATCTAATCTTTTTATATAATTAAGAATGTTTGAGTATGGATCTAAACACTAATAGGTGATATGAGAGCTGTCCGAGACAAAACCATGAATTTGTTATATATAAATTATTTTTTTAATTAAAAAAAATTTTCATTTTCTCACATCATTTTCTCTATTCAAAACGAGCACTCAGATAGAATCCAAAAAATATGACAATAATATATATAAAAAAGTAGCATAAAGTTTATCATCAACAATAATATATTAAAAAAAAGAGCAAAAGTTACCTTTCCAGGATCACGTTCTAAAGCATTTCAAAATTCATTATATATAACTTTAGGAACCTTAGAGAGTTATTTTTCATTTTCTTCAATTTTTGGATTCTCATAAAGTTTCTCAAGTTTATATGACATAGATGTACTTTTTTCATCTTCATCACAAGCCTTCCACTTAAAAAAAATCAATTATTATACTCTTTGCCATAATTTTTGTAATATAAATTTGTCACCTCTCACCTATTTAGAAAAATATTAAATTATGAAAATCCTAAACTAAATCTTAAAATCAAGACTCAATATTCTAAGAAAAATAATAACTTCTACATTATTACATTCTCTTGCCTTAGAGATTCTTAATCTTGTTCTTCCCTTACACGACTTAAAAGTCTAAAATAGGTCTATCTATACAAAGAAGAATTTGATGAACAATTAAAGCATGATTTTATGATCTCTAACCAATAGAGATATGCCTAGAGCGTAAAAAAGGCACATATTACTTCGAAAAAAAAAAGAGTAAAAAATGAATTTATTCAAAAGAAGAAATTGTTCAATCCAAAATATTTCTTAACTCCTCAATTTTTTCCTAGTGCAATTTAATTTTGAAAATAATAAAAAATTGATGAAGAAAATTGAAATGGACATAAAAGAAGAGAAAGAGATAAAGATACGAAAAGAAAACAAATAAAGAAGTAAAAGAAATTATAATAAAAAGATATAATTTTTAAATTTAAAAAAGGTTTTTTTAAACTAAATTAATATAATAATAATATATAAAATATTTTTTTAAAAAATATAAAAAATTAAAAAAAAAAAGTGTTGGGAAGTCCTAGCTCGCCTATGTCAAAACTAAATTCCGCCGATGACAATATGATATCTCAAAAGAAATCATATAGTTAAGATAAGATGAATTTGGTTGAGCGTTAAAATATTGATTTTAGCTTAATTAATTCTTTTACGCAAAAGCAATTGATTCTAAAAATAAAACAAGTTCTAATTCTACTTTAGAAATTTAATTCTATATCAATTTAAAGTAGAACCAAACACACTTAATACAATTACTTAATTGAATTCATTTTAACTGAATTCATTTGATGAGATAAGACATAGCTGTTGTATGGAGACAGATGGTCAAATTTGTGATGATGAATGACACTACTGCTACTGCTCATAATTATTGGCTTTTGAACAACCATGACATCAGCAATGATGTGAATTTCCCAATCAAGTTAAGCCTGCAGCTGGATGAACCTTGAATTCAACCTGTTTCATAGTTTTTTGTTTTGGCTTTTTATTTAGTCAACTTTAGTCATATGTTAACCATGTTCTTTTTATTACCAAAACAATAACACACTTCTTTTTTCTTCAATACTCAAACATCTCTCTCAAAACAGATTCAAATTTGATACACTGAACTGAATTGTCCTCAAGTACTATTTCAACTATACTCTAACATTAATTTTTCTCAATACTCTAACATGAATTCTAGATTTACATTTATTTAAATAGGAATTTTAAAAAAGTAGTTTTTTTTTTCTTAAATTGAATGAATAAATGAAATTAGCTAACCTTAATAATTACTGGGTTGAGATGTTTTTATTCATATTTGAGTTCTGATGAGGTATTAGTTACAAATTATTAAAAGTAATAAAAATTTGAGCAATTTTATCTCTCAAGATTTTATATTTTCATAATTTAAAGTAAATTAAAAAGGTATTTAATATGTCTCAAAAACTACGTTTAGAAAGGTATAATTTGTTTGTTAATTTTTTAATGTTTTGGATGTAAGAAGTTAAAAAGTAGTTAAGAGGAAGTAGTCTATGGCTGAAGTTTGAATATATATTTCATTATTAAGTTTCATTTTATAAAGATTATTGTACCTCGAAAATAATTTGATATCCTTTTATTCGTCTCTTTGAATATTAAAAATTGCTATAAATATTTTAGTATAAAGCAAAACAATTTTGCTTTATCAGAATTTTTATTAGAGTATATTCATTTTTACCCTTTTTCTGAGTATTTTTTAAAGTTTTGCATGCATTAATTATAAAGTTGTGACATTTGCTCAAGTAAGTTTAAGATGAATTTTGATTGTCTAAAATTATTATAATATGTTCAGATCGTTTATATAAGTTTTCTATGTACATAAATTGCATCATGTGTAAATAGAAACTTTTAGAGTTTTTTTTTTATGGTTAAAATATCTTTTTGGTCCTAATTTTTGTCATGTTTTTTCAAATAAGTCTTAATTTTGGTTTTGTGTTCAAATAGGTCCTAATTTTCATCAATTTTGTTCAATTGAGTCTTTTTTGCTAACCCCGTTTAAATCATTAACGACCATGAACAGTGTCTGTCACGTGTCACTTTGTGGTTTTTTTGATTTTTTTTTTTTTTTAAAAAAAATTTTAAGTTTTTTTAATTTTTTTTTTAAAAATGTACACGTGTCAACCCAATAGCGTGCCACGTGTCACTTCGTGGTTTTTTTGAATTTTTATTTATTTTTTTTAAAAAAAATTTAAATGTCCACGTGTCAACCCAGTAGTGTGCCACGTGTCTAAGTCAATGTTTGATATTCAATTTGGTCCCTATATTTGTTATTTTTATTCAATTTAGTCCCAATTTTTGCTAACATTAACCAATTTCGTCCCTATCAAAGATGTGATCAAATTTAATTTTTATATCAAAGTTATAATGATGTGAATTTTAATATATTATATAAAAATATTTAATAAAAAATGTGAATTTTAATATAAAAATTAAATTTAGTTTCAATTTGGAGATGAACTAAATTGCTTAATTTTAACAAAAATTGGGACTCAATTGAACAAAAATAACAAATATAGGGACCAAATTGAATATAGAACATTGACTTTGACATGTGGCATGCTACTGGGTTGACACGTGGACATTTTAAAAAATTTTAAAAAAAAATTCAAAAAAAATTCAAAAAAAAATTCAAATAAAATTCAAAAATATAAAAAATAATAATAAAAAATTCAAAAAAACCACGAAGTGACAAGTAGCATACTACTGGGTTGACACGTGTACATTTTAAAAAAATTTTAAAAAAATTCAAAAACAATTCAAAAAAAATTAAAATAAAAATTCAAAAAAATTCAAAAAAACCACAAAATGACACGTGGCAGTCACTGTTCATGGCCATTAATGATTTAAACGGTATTAGTAAAAAAGGAACCAATTGAACAAAATTGACGAAAATTGGGACCTATTTGAACACGAAACCAAATTAGGACTTATTTGAAAAATCTTGACGAAAATTGGGACAAAAAAGGTATTTTAACCTTTTTTATCTACATATATGGTTGACTATTTTTAAATAGATAAAATTATATTTTGAAATATTTATTCAAGAATAACTATAAATATGTATTTGTTTTTGATATATTCAGTAAAAATTAGAATAATGTACAATTCAATAGGAACATTACATTAAATTTTAGTTTTTTTTAAAGGTGATCAATAATAACAAAAATACTAAAATAAATTTTAGGTTCTAATATGTATTAGTTACATAATAAAAATATAAATCATTAGTTTGAAATGAAACATTTTTGTACAATGATGTTTTCCTCTACGAACATTTAGGAGAAGTAAAAAGTTCTCACTTTAAGAAGTTAGGATTTTAACTTGTGTAACACCCAATTTAAATAATTACTTTAATTAAATGACATGTCACACATATAATATAAGAGACAAAGTCCTGGAGTATAAACACTACTCCTTACAAAAACCAAAAAAAAAAAAAAAAACTTAGAGGAATCCAAGACACACCATGATGTCAATACAAAACGAAGTACAAGGATCGATAATCAAAATAATCGCCCAAGAGGCATACAAAGCATGAGCTACAACCCTAAAGGAAACTCAAACAAACAAGCTCTGATCTAAGATGAACTAGGCAGTGGAATCTCCATCACCCTGACGACCATAGGGAGTTGTCGCCTCTGCTCACATCAATAAATTGATCATCGCAAAAAGAAAAAACCACACACATAACGATCAAACAAGCAAAGGGTAAGGTAGAGTAGAAAATGGTTTATCATACAGTTACATACACTTTCATAATCCAACATACATGCGTCAACCAATCATGTTATGACTTGCAACCAATACATTAAGACTCAAGACATGACTCATCCAGATACATATAATTAGTCGGATTCAGCGGATGCTTGCACTTGTGGTGGCTCTTACTGCTCTACCGTGCTAATTGTTCTAGTGTTTCATCCCCACACACAAGATTAGCCCTTAAAGTGTTCCAGGCCTCCTACTACTCTCACCACTCGAGTCAATACGTCTATGTGAGACTAACCGACTCTTTAGAGTGTTAGGATGCAATCATTACCTTGAATCCTTACTAAATTATATAAATGAGGCACCACCATGAACTCCCACTAACAGGGGTCATGGAATTACGTCCTGACCAACTGAGGCACCACCATGAGATCTCACCTAGAGATTCATGGAATTATGCCCTAACCAATGAGGCACCACCACGAAACTATCGTGGAATTACGTCCTAACCACACACAATTCATGTTTCACCAACCAAGTATGTAGTTATCATGCCTACCAATCTCATGCCAACTTTTATAACCAACCTTCATCCATATTCCATACCAAAATCATACCAAACTCATCATATTCAACCCATGAACCATTTTATACATGCAACTTCGCTCAAAACATGCTTTAACACAATAATCCAACTAAACATGTGACATTCATCCAAGAACATAGAAGTAATTGAACAAAAATGCATCATCGCCCAACACCTCGCTCAGGCAGAAAGGTCTCGCTCAGGCGAGAGGGTTCTCTCGCTAAACCGAGCTCCTTTCGCCTAGGCGAGAGCTCGAAAAGGGGAACAATGGCTTCCTGCGATTTCTCGCTTAGGCGATCCCTCCTCGTCTGAGCGAGACTGCATCTCGCTCAAAATGGAGACTCATCGCTTAAGCGACAGCTCGAGCAGGAAACCTGGGCGATTGTCTATTAGTCTCGCCTAGGCGAGACGTACTCGCTTGGGCGAGAAAACCAATGCTCACCACTGTTCTCTCGTGCAATAGTCCAACAAACACAACCCAAACGGCTTAATAAGACATTTCATAAGCTCACAGCAGTATACAACCCATACAATCATGAAATATCATCAAAGCAAGCATAAAAACCGAAGATCAAGCAAAACCCTAACTTCCCTTACCTAGAAAATGCTAACAGACCACTTCGACACCTAAGCGAATGAGCATGACAGCTCCCGGAACAAACTCGCGAACTGGAAAAATGGTAGAACAGATTCAATACGGGTTACCAATGTGAACCCTAGCTAGAATCATGACAATAGGGCTAGAAACAAAGGAGGTACGATTAGAGAATCAACTTACGTGACTTAGAGAACGAGACTGAGCTAGCTTGAAGATGGCAGAGGTCTGAACCCTAACAGAGCTTCTGGTTGGGAAAAAGGGAGAGGAGTGAGTACTGTTTTTGCAAAGTGAAGACAGAATGAGAGGGTTTAACTGATTTAGGGACTTTGAACATCCTATGGGTCAATCCTTAGATTAAATTGCGGCAGTCTTTAAACACTAAGACAGAGAATATAAGTGGACCTTACAACTGTGGTTAATAACTAACATGAATAGCTAAACAAGAAAAGCCCTGTATGATTGGATTATAAAATAATTCAATTTAAATATCTTTAGGGTAAAATATATTTTAACTATTTATTAATAGTTTACTCGCATCTAATAATATATTTTCATTGAATTTTATTACTGGAGCGATGCATAATCCTATTTGAAAATGATGATCCCTAAGACTTTGGGTGCATTACTTTTTAGGGTTCACACGTTGAGTTTACACATATGGGTCCTTTTTCAGACACACCGTCTTTGAAAGTCTCTTTAGACAGAAAAATATTAAATGTTTGTTATGCTCACTTTTCTTTTCTTTTTCTGTTTCTGACAATGGACACTTCAAGAAGGTTTGTCTTTCTTCATAGCAAAATTCTTCATGCTCACTCAAAACATATACACCTTATGTAAATTTAGACAAAAATTATATAAATTTGTATGATATATTATTTAATAATAAAATAAAAAATAATACGATAGTTCTTTTTATAAAAAAAATGTTAGGTTTAAATATTTTAATTATTATTATTATTATCAGAAAGTGGATTCACCAAACTCTTTCGTGATGTTCCTGAATATTGACAATTAATTTGGATTGGTCGGAGAAATCACGAAGTACTTTAAAGAATTCAAGGCATTACTAACTCACACGTGCTAATCTTGGACAAAACTTTTTTTTGACAATTTAGTATTGAAGATGTTTCTTCCTGACTTTCGACCACGTTCGTTTATGGGGTTTTTTGGTTGCTTTAATGGGTATCCAAACATCGAAATGTTTTATCTTGTCGAAGAAAGAGATACATTTTAAGACACGTCAGATTAAAAATTGTTTATCTTGTCGAAATGTATCATTTGTCTTGTGAATATCCGTTTTACTACTTCTGAAAAGTGATTAGTTTATTTCAGTTCTAATTTTTTATGTTTGTAATAAACTCATTTCAAAATAAATTTACACCAAAACATGTTTATCTCTATTTGCATGGAGAATTTAGTTCTTGAAGAATTCAATTCGGAACGTAAAATTGTATTGGGTTCAGCTATATATGTTTGAAAAAAGTTTTAATCTAATTTAATTTATTGTGTCTCTCTTAACATAAGTAGAAACAATTTTATAAGTTATGAGAATGTGTAAAAGTCGCAGCTTTTAGAAAAAAATAGGAGAAATTCTTTTAGTATATTTACCTAGTTGTTTCATTTAAATTGAGATTTCCTTCCGCTTCGCTTCGTTTAGTATTGAATCAATTATTTTAGTTAATTTCGGTTAAAATAGTGGATTTAAAATCAGTTATTGTTTCTGCAGAGAACAAATAAGATAAGTTAGGCACAAGTATCACCTTACTCATATAGTTCGCCACCTCCTTAGTAGGCCTCTTCCCGGTTGACATATGTCTGCTTGGACCCGGGAGGGTTACCTGCAGAAGGGACTCTGAAGCTCAAGTCAGCGAAATCTCTCAGAAAGTCAAATCAGGTGATTAGGGAAGTAATGAATGCGTAACTTTAATTAGTGGGGTCCATGCATATTTATAGATCATTAATTATGTATGGCCACATCATGGGTCGTAGGTGGGCCTGGGCCTTAGCCCAGGCCCTTAGTTCGATTATTGGGGACCGGTGACTTTTATTGGAGCGTTCTGTTTCTTGCTAAGTCCTTGGTTATTTTTATCGAGTTGTCGGCCTAAGCCGGTTACCCTTTAACGGCTTAGGCCGCTATTGTTGTTTTCGGCTTGTTTTATCAATGTTGCTTCTTAGTGGTTTAGTCCGGGTACCTTAGCATGTACATGGTGCTTGCTATTATTCGGCTTAGGCTGACTAGGTGCGGTACACCAGTCCCCTAGCCTTTGTCGATATAGTTATGTCGGTAAAGGGTGATAAGTGTCCGCTGTCTTTCGTCTAGGCAGACTAGGTGAGCTATAGTTATAATTGAAAGAAATCAAGATTATGTATTTTAAATGTGATTGGAATGTACTTTTTACCGTTTCATATCATTATTGTATCTTTGTTTAAAGGTTCTTAACAATAAACCTAAAATAGTCAAATTCAATATAAACATTATTATTGATTGTGAAATGATGCACAAAGATCAAATTTTAAAAAATTTTGGAGCTTATAGGACACATTTTAATTTTGATAGCGGATATGATGAAAAAAAAAGGATGATTGTCCATAACATTGAATTGGAATTTTTGTCATCTAGTATGATTTAAATCGTTAATATTAAATAATAGGTTAAAATATCCTATTGGTCCTCGTTTTGATTCAAAAATCTCAAATTGATTCTCTATTTTTATTGATCTCAATTTCGTCCTCGTTTTTGTAAATCTTTATGAAATAGGCCTTTTCCGTTATCTGTTGTCAAACAATGATTATACTAGATGACCTGGCTGTAATGTGAATTACTATGTCTCATTCATTTTTGGAAATCACTAAAAAGAGTCGTGGTTTGTCGAGGTCTAGAAATGTCTCGTTCTCATTCTTGTTTATCTTGCACTTGTAATGGTTGGGGGATGCAAAATCTTAGCATTTCTTCTCATGGGGGTCAGGAGGTTGCGTGTAATACCCATTTGCTATTGTGGTGAGAAAACAATCACGAGAATTGCGAGAATCGCTAAGAACAAAGGGAGACAATTTTGGAGTTGCCCAAAGTTCAAGGTAAGATCTATAGAAGTGAATTATTTTTTCTGTTTTTTGGTTTTCGAAAACCTAATTTTGATATGGGTGGTATTGTTGTTTCGTTCAACAGGGTGGGAGTGAACAAGTGGTTGGCCGCAATTTTTTTAAATAGTGTACTGAAGATGTAGTTGAAGAAACACATGGTCCCATTGTGAAGAATGATGAAGAAAGGGAAGGTAATACAGTGAACATGGAAGAAAGGGATAGTGAAAGGAAAATATTCAATTTAGAGAAATCAGTTCTGACTTTGGAAAAATGGGTTGTGCATCCAAGTCTTGAAACCTTGTTGTGCAATAAGCTTGGTGTGCATTTTGTGCCATGTTGAGATCTTGAAGCTGGTTGAGAACTATTCTCTCAAATTGGGAGTATGCAGGTCTAGTGTTCTCAGGAGGGTTATAAAGATCAATTGTCATGGGTTGAGGTTCATCTTCCCTTTGGTTTCCTCCACTAGTTCCTATTTCATGGTCATTAGCTCCAACTTCAATATTTCCACCATGATCTTCTTCAACCAGCCAAGTGTTGCCTATCTTGGTGAATCCTATCTTGTGCATATTAAAGGTGGAAACATGATTTAGAAGACCAGTAGACTCCTCAAGATCTCCTTCCACATCCACACCAAAGTGCTTAATGAACTTGGAAATGAACACCACACATGGAAGCTTGAAATTCGTGAACGTCTTTGCCTTCATCATGTGGTCACAAATGGTGTATGTTCAGTCCACCATAACACCATTTTGAATGCAGTACATCACCACAAGATTACCTTCATTCAAGGTTGCATGATTACTCCCCCTAGGCATGATGATCTTGGTCACCACCACGGCTAATACCCTTTCCTCCACAGGTAGCCTTCCCACATGAAAATTTATAGTTTGCTCACCTAGATTACGCACACATTGGTTGAAGTATTGCACCTTGTTGAATTCATCCACTGCACTAGTTCACCCTTGCGAACTTGCACACCTCTTTGCCTTAGGTCAGCCACATCCTTCCATATTTGCCTAGTGATTTCCATCTCCACACCTTTGACACTTGTTTTGAGAATGCCATTGTTGAACTTGAGGTTGGCATAAAATACCTTCACCAAATCCGGATACACCTTGCCCGAAAGTTCAAGGAATGTCTTCAATTTTTTAGCTTTGAGATGTTGCTCAAGGGTGCCAAAGTTCTCTACCCTCAGCCATGACATGCGTATCACCTTAGGAAGGATTATTTGCTTCCTATTGATTTCAATCAAGAAGGTTTGAATTATGTCTTCGTGCCCTTCAAACCATACTTCAAGCCTTCCATGATTCAAGGCATTGGGAGAGGATGAAGTAAGTGGGGTGGAGTTTTCATCATCCGAGAGGGTTGTTCGCTGTCTTCTAAGCATGGTGAATTGTAGGTTTGGCACTTGCTAACAAATAGGAATGCCAATGCATGATGCTTATGTAAGTATTTATAGAATCAACATGTTGATTTTCAAAATCAGTCAATTAATTTGTACAAATTTTATGGTTTCAATGCAGTACAGGAAATCACAATCAATTAAATATGAGGGAATCTGTATCGAAGTATGCAATGATGTGTTTCACAAATAGTTCACATCTAATGCATGCACATTGGAAATCATGTAATTAAAGCATTTTATGGTCAATGCAATCTGAAAAGTTGATTTTAGCTAATGTAATAGTTATTACATTAAGCTTTTAAAAAAAATAGTCATGTGATGGATACTTTGACTAGATCAATCAATTAAAATCAATTCATGCAAATCCACATTAGCATAAGTGATTTTAACACAAAAATACAGAGTCAGTCGACTAAAACTGTACCAGACAAATGATTTTTGGTACAGTGGCAGTTTTAAGTGAAATCTATGTGTTGATTTTATAGTTTTAGCTGACTAAAAATTTCAGATCACACGAAATTCACACCAAACCAATTTAAATGAAATATGTGTTATTTTGTGAGAATTAGCATATTCAACGGTTCTAGAACCCAAATTAGGCATATTTTGACAGTTTAAGTGAAATCTATGTGTTGAATTTGCAAATTTAGCTTACTGAAATTCTGGCAGATCACAAATTATGCAGATTTTACCACTTTAAATGCAGCACATAAATGATCTAATAAAATTAACAAGCCAAACAGATATCAACATACATTCTTCATGTCAAGAATACCTAATTCAGTTGTAAGCTTATTAAATCTATCACGTGCAAGTGGTTTAGTGAATAAATCCGCCAATTGGTTTTCAGTTTTCACAAACTTGATTTCAATATCACCTTTTCGAATATGATCTCTTATGAAATGCTTGATTTCAATGTGTTTAGTTTTAGAATGTTGAATTGGATTCTTAGTTAGATTGATTGCACTTGTATGTTCACAATAAAGAGGTATCTTTTCTAGCTTTACATCATAATCCATAAGTTGATGCTTCAACCATATGCTTTGAGCACATGCATGTCCAGCTGCTATGTACTCAGCCTCAGCTGTACATAGTGCTACATATGTTTGCTTCTTGCTATTCCATGAGATTAGGCTTGATCCAAGTAGATGGCATGTGCCACTTGTGATTTTCCTATCCAATTTGCACCCTGCATAGTCAAAATTTGAAAAACCGCTAAGAACAATGTTAGATTCATTAGAACACCATAATCCAACATTAGTTGTCGCTTTCAAATACTTGAGAATCCTTTTTGTAGCTTTGAAGTGAGATTCCTTTGGATTGAATTGAAACCTTGCACACAAGCAAACACTAATTTGGATATTCGGCCTACTAGTGGTTAGATATAGCAAAGAACCAATTAACCCTCTATATTTGGTTGAATCAACTTGTTGTCCAGCTTCATCTACATCCATAAGACAGTTTGTAGCAATTGGAGTGGCAGCCTCTTTGCAATCCTCCATTTTGAACTTTTTCAATAGGTCAAAACAATATTTTGACTGGCTTAAAAATGTCCCATGCTTGAGTTGCTTCACTTGCAGTCCTAGGAAGTAGGTTAGCTCACCCATCATAGACATCTCAAATTCTCCCTACATAGCTGCAACAAACTCTTCACACATGGAGTTATTATTTGATCCAAAGATTTTATCATCTACATATACTTAAACAAGTATTACATCACTTGCATGCTTTCTAATGAAAAGTATTTTATCAATCAGACCTCTAGCATATCCTTTAGATAAAAGAAAGTTGCTTAACCTCTCATACCACTATCGTGGTGCTTCTTTCAAACCATATAAAGCCTTTTTCAATTTGAAAACATGATTAGGATAGAGGTGATCTTCAAAGCTAGGGGGTTGTGATACATACACTTTTTCATTTAAGAAACCATTCAAGAATGCACTTTTTACATCCATTTGAGAAAGTTTGAAATTATACATGTATGCATATGCTAACAATAACCTCACAACTTCTAGCCTAGCTACAGGTGCATATGTTTCATTAAAATAAATACCTTCCTCTTAACTATAACCTTTATCAACTAGCCTAGCCTTATTCCTAACAATGTTACCATTTTCATCCATTTTATTCCTAAACATCCATTTAGTACCAATCACGTTCATTGCATCAGTTTTAGGAATAAGAGACCACACATCATTCCTAGTGAATTGATTAAGTTCATCTTGCATAGCAACAACCCAATTACTATCACATAATGCATCATTCACATTCTTAGGTTCAACTTGAGAAACAAATGCAACATGTTCAAAGAATACAAGCTTGTGTCTAGTGGATACTCCCTGTTTTATGTCACCAATTATGTTGTCCTTTGATAATCTCCTAGGTTCAATCCACTCCTTGGGTTGTTGTATGCACTGAATTTCCTTTTCAGCTGGTTGATTTCCTGCAATGGATTCCAATTTTGCAGCCATTTGCTTTTCTTGCAATATATCTTATTCATCTGCAATCTTAGTCTTTTGATCTTGCTGCACTGGGTTAGTTTCATCAAAAACAACATACACATATTCTTCAATAATCATTAGTCTCTTGTTATAAACCCTATAATCATGGCTATTTATAGCATAACCTAGAAAGATACCTTCATCCTCTTTTGAGTCAAATTTGCCAAGTTGTTCTTTTCCATTATGTAAGATAAAACACTTGCAACCAAATACTTTTAGGTGATTTAGACCAGGCCTTCTACCTTTGAATACCTCATAAGGTGTTTTCTTTAAAACTGGCCTTATCAACACACGGTTTAAAACATATGAAACTATGTTGACTGCATCACCCCAAAAGTACTTAGGCAATAAGGTTTCATTAAGGATGGTTCTAGCTAGTTCCTCTAATGATATGTTCTTTCTCTCAACCACTCTATTTTATTGTGGAGTTCTAGAAACTGAAAAGTTATGCTTTATACCATGTTTTTCACAAAAAATGCTCAAAACTTTCATTTTGAAACTCTCCACCATGATCACTTCTTAGAGAGACTATTTTAAAACCTTTTTCATTTTCTAAAACCTTGGCAAGTTTCTTAAAAGCATAAAAGGTTTCCTTCTTGGCAGCTAGAATTAAAATCCATGTAAATGTAAAGAAATCATCAACAATAACCAATGCGTAGTAGTTACCACCAAGACTCATTGTTCTGGAAGGACCAAATAGATCCATGTGAAGCAATTCTAAGGGTCTTTCAGTTGAAATACAATTTGTTAGTTTAAAGGAAACCTTAGTTTGCTTTCCCCTTTGGCATGCTTCACATATCCTATCTTTCTCAAACTTAAGTTTTGGTAGCCCTTCAACCAACTATTTTCTATTTAGCTTATTCAAATATTACATATGTATGTGACAAAGCCTCCTATGCCATAACCAACTATCATCCTCTTTTGTAAGCAAATAATGAATGCTAAATGATGCATGATGCAAATTAAGTATGTATATATTGTTGACTCTCTTTCCTACCAACACAATGCTACCACATGCATCATATATAAGGCAATGGTTTGGTTCAAACACAACTTTAAAACCTTTGTCACACAATTAGCTTATACTTATCAAATTGTGCTTCAGCCTTTCAACTAGAAGCATGTTGTGGATGTTGAATGAGGCTCCATTGCTTATGACTCCACTTCCAAGTATCCTTCCTTTGTTATTGTCATAATAAGTCACAAAGCCTTCTTCCTTTAGTTCCAACTTTGCAAACTTTGACTTATCATCAGTCATATGTCTCAAACAGCTACTACCTAGGTACCATAGGTCTTTCTTTTCCTGTTTTATGACATGTAAAACAACATAGCATTACATCGTACCCTTCGATAATTTGGGTCCAACATGGTTATGCCTTTCTAGATCCTTTTGGGATCCATTTCATAAATCCCTTAGGTACATCATATTTTCTAGCATAACAATTTTTAAGAACATGGCCTTTCTTCATACAATAGTTGCAAGAAATGAATGTCATAGCATTTGGCTCACTCTTGGAAAAGAAACTAGAGAACTTCTTGGCTTTCTTTTCATGGATAGGTGTATAACCAAGTCCAGCCTTTCCAAAAACACAATTTTGATAGCCAATAACAGCTTCCAGGTTTGCTTTTCCTCTTGTGAACTTTGCACAAGTTTTTAAAAGATATTTCACTTGATTTTTCAAAGTAGTGGAGTTTTCACAAGGTTTTATAGCCAGCTGTTTTTCAGAATAATCGACTAAATTACGGTAAATAATTTGCAAATGTTCGAAATCAGTTTTTAAGTCGACTATTTCTGATTTTAGTTGGCTAACTCTGTTTTCTAGCCAGCTATTTAATCCTTTTAGCCGATTGTTCATGACAACAATTTTGTTAGCCTCACTATGCAATTCTTCAAAGTCATATAACAATTGATAATAGTCATTTTTATCTTTAGATGACAAGGACTTACTTGGCTTGATGAGGATGATTCATATCCGACCATGAGACATAGATTTGCTTCCTCACTTCCTTCTTGAGATGAAGTACTTGTTATATCATCATTGTCCTCTAAACCTGTGTAGGCACGTCTTTCCTCGACCTTTTTCTCCTTTTTCCTATCACCAACCTTCTCCTTCTCTTTGTTAATATCAGGACATTCAATATTGATATGTCCTTGCTTTCCACAATTATAACATGAGAATTTAGAAGAATTACTTGAATCATTTTATTTAGAAATGTACCTCCTTTGATTACCTTTGTTGAGTTTCCTCTTGAAATACTTCCCAAATCTCTTGACTAGTACATTCAGGTTCTCATTATCACTTGATTCAGTAAACTCTTCCTCGGTTTCATCACTCTTCTTGGAGCTAGCCTTCAAGGTTATGGTTTTTCCTTTTTCTCACTTGATTCAAGTTCACTTAGCCTTTGCATTTCAATCTCATACTCTCTTAGTTTGCCAAATAGTGCAGTTGTTGTGATGATGGATAAATCCTTGGATTTAGATATGGCAGTCACCTTTGGTTGCCAATTTTATCAAGAAACTTTAACACTTTGATGTTTAGCTCCTCTTTGTCAAATTCTTTGCCTAGACCCATGAGATGGTTGACTATGTGAGTGAACCTCTTTTGAACTTCAGTTATGGACTCTCCTTTTTGCATCTTGAAAAGCTCATACTCTTGAATCAAGGCATGCTTCCTTGGTCTTTTCACTTCATTCGTCCCCTCATGTGTAACCTCTAGGACATCCCACATTTCCCTTGCACTCTTACATTGGGAGACCCTAAAAGATTCATCCATACTCAAAGATGAAGTGATGATATTCTTGGCATTGCAATCATATTGAACTCTTCTACTTTCTTCATCCGTCCATTCAATCCAAGGCTTGTCCACCTGCTTATTTTCAACAAGACAGTTAGGAGTATATGGTTCATTAACTATCGCATCCCAAATCCCTTTGTCTATAGATTCAATGAAAATTTGCATCCTTATTTTCAAAAACTAATAGTTTAGGCCACAAAACATAGGTGGTCTATGAATAAAGGCACCTTTTGCAAAAGGGACTTTATTTTCAGCCATTTCAAAATATTTTTTATCAAACTTGAATATCTTTCAAGAACTTTGCTCTAGATACCAATTGTTAGTTTTGAAATGGTGATTTAAGCCAAGAAGGGGGGATGAGGGGGTTGAATTGGCTATTTAAAACTTTTTCGAAAGCTTAAAACTCTTTTCAATTGAATCAAATAGACTGAAAAGTTAGCTGTAAAAGCAACAAACTTGTACACTTTCAAACGGTTAAAAAAATAAAACAGCAGACTAATTTGTTTTTGAGCTATTAAACAGTCAATTAAAAAGACAAATCAGTCGGTCAAAATATTGGAGATTTATGCAGAATGCAGAATTCACAGATTTAACTCAAACAACAATCTTTTACATACAAGACTTGTTCCAATCAATATTTTTAACAAGTATACAACCTCATATTACACGAGAATGCATTAAATCACACCGAAGAATGAATTGCTTGGTTTTCTTGAGTTTTTAAAGAGATTCAAAGTGAGTAAGATGAGGGAGAGAGAATTGCACAGTTATTTTTATACCAGTTCACTCAATCACAAAGCTACATCCAATTTACCAGGACAACCTGAGCCTAGTTTCCAATATATTCAAAAGTTTTACAAATCACACACCAAGATTACACTTTTCAACAAAGAAACTCACAAGATTTTTGACTCACAAAAATCTAGACACACACCCTGCAAGGATCACACTTACAGACTTGAAATCAAATCAGGCAAACCAACCAGAGGCACAAGAACATCCAAACCTGATGGTGGTTGTCCCTAGCCAACCATACATGTGTTCTTCAAGCTACTCACAAGCCAAGATGCATCCAAGATCAACCAAGATCTTCAAACAATGAGTTGTAGTTATGTATTGCAGAGAGAGAGTTTTCCAGAGAAGAATGACAAAGTTTCGTGCTCAAATACTCAGAAACGTAACTCTGCTATCGAAAACACAGCATATATAGTCTAGTTTAAGTGAAATGAATCGATTGAATTTTCCGTACAGTCAGCTAATTTCACTTTACTTAAGTGAAATCAGTCGATTGAAAAATAATTCAACTGACTGAATGCATTCATACCAGAAACTATATACTGCAAGCCTTTTAACTTGTTAGAACCCATTTTAACATATTAAAAGAGACACACAAAGGCACATAAGACATCTAACATATGTCATATAGCCTACCAACATGATATAACACTAAAACATTACATTTAACATATTATTTCCATATTTAACTCACTGAAAATTTAATCTTCAAGTGGATCTTCATCAATCTTCATCAAACATTATGTCTACATCATAAAAATCTTAAATAAATAAAAGTTTGAATCAAGATATATAAAGGTTGTAGATTAAAAAACATAGATCTATAAATGCTCAAGGCTTCCAAACACGTCCCTTCCCAACCTTGAGTTTATTCCTCATTGGTGGGACAGATTGGGTGCTTGATAGGTGTTGAGGTGGAATGATAGATTGTTGGGACTGATTGGGTAATGTTGAGGCTTGCGTGAGTTGCTTTAATTGGTGGGATGATTGTTGGGTAGATTGTTTGGGTGGCACAACTTGTGTATCTATTGATGGAGCTGGTGTGGATTGTGTGGGTGGCCCAACTTATGTATCTATTGATGGGGTGGATGCTGGTTGTTGAGGTGGAATGTTGATTGAGTTTGTTGTGATATAATTTGTTTTTTGGACAAACAATTTTGTTGTGACCAATTTCCCAGCAAGCAACACATCTTTTGCGAATCCCTCCCTTTCGTAATGCAGTTTCATCCTTCTTAAGCTTCTAAGGTTTTAATCTTGTCTTTTTCTTAGTCTTTTAGGCATTATTCTTTTCCTTGGGGGTAAGACATCAGGATAAGTAGTAACTTCCCACACCTGTTAACCATTGATAGGGTACACAATTGAGGTGTACGTTTCCTCATAGGTTGACTTCCTAAACCAATGGGAGATGAAGTCTTCTCCAATTAGATTCAAAAATTCCATCGTAGATAGGGTATGACAACAAAGAATTCCACTTATACTCCATTTCCTGCATGTGCATTCCATTTTGTCAATATTGACCACAAACTACTCTCCAATATGTGAAGCGTGCCTGACTTCAAATAACTTTTTTGCTGACCACATATGATCAATAACAACATAAATAAATGCTTATCAACTTTACTAATCATGAATCTCACAATAGTATTTCATCACTATTCAAGATTGCCATTAGGAAAGTTAATTTACCTTAGTATCTAATGTTTTGTTAAGCCTGATTCTTATCTAAGTCTGTCAACAATTTTGGGGCACACTAAGCCTTTATAAGATGTTACCCTTAATATGTTTTTGGCTCATCTCTTCATGATGTAAACTTGAACGTCCTCCAACATGCTTATGATGAGCTTAGTTCGAGTGTGAAGTAGAACATTTTTTAATGCCTCACATATTGTTGACCAAGGTGTCACACTAAGATCTTATGGTAAATCTAGATCTTGACAAAAACCTAGTATCATGTAAATAAAATATTACAAAACTAACACTAATACAATAAACATTAAATAAGAGTTATGTATATGTAAAATGTGATGACATACCTTGGAGGAATAACAATCAAATGTTTGAATGTGTCTTGATCGACCTTATTAATGTCTATCATTAATTTCTCCCAAGATTGTGGATGTGTGGCTACTGCAGCCTTCCACATGAGACGTTTAAGATTCTTTCCAGGGAGTTCCTTTCAAAAATTTGCATACAAATGCCTAACACAAAATCTCTGGTCAACTCCAAGGAGAAGTTCTTGCATAGCTAGTATAAGACCTTATGGTTTTAAATGAAAATAGTGTTGTTAAAATTTTATACTGCATGATATAGAACTTCATGTGCACCATCACCATGGTGATCACCTTCATTTTCATAGTGACCTTCATCAATAGCCCTTTACCCTAACACTACTTCAATTGCAGCATCACCCTTACCTCCATCCCCCTCCTTTGCCAGTACTTTGCATGCACCTTGACCGTGATCACCACCATCATTTTCACAGTGACCTTCATCAACAACTCCATCCCCTAACACTACTTCATTTGCAACATCATCATCACCTTGATCCCCCTCCTTTGCTAATACTTCACTTGAACCATGACCATGGTCATCACCCTCATTAACACAATGACCTACATCAACAACCCTTTCCTCTAAAACTATATCAGTTGCAACATCACCCTCACATTGATCATTAACCTGAAAAAGACCAGCCTCCTCCATACCAACCCCTTCAATCATGTTTATTATATCAGGTTCAGTCATTTCGTGTAACACGAACAAATCAACTACACCATTTAACATGGCTAAGTTGGCCATATACGAAGCCCCTTTATCATCACATAAAAGCTCCAACTTATCTTCTAAGACAAACCCACCTCCTAAAGAGTGTCACAACTCCTTTAGTGTTACATGTCCCAACTCTTTTAATCGAGAAACAACCTCAAAATAGCCTCACGTATCAGGGTCATAGAACCATATTATTGTTTCCCCATCATATTGCAATTTCCCATTACTTATAAAGTGGCCATTATGGTGGACCACAATTCCAAAACATTCTATAAACATCCTATATATACACATGTATATATTGTCCCCAAAGTAAGTCACCTCTTACAATCCATACCAACACAGAAGCATGCATTCAAATAAGGGACCACATGTTAAACAAATTTCAATGTAAAAAATGGGGGACCAACAACAATGAGAAACATAATACAAAAGCAATAAAACCTTATACACCAATAACAGAACATCACAATCCCAAAACAAAACCAAAAACCCAACAACGCCCAAAACCTTACACCCAATCAACGAAAACAACAAATGACACCCACGAAGTCAACTGAGACTCACCTTCAGTGTTGGCAGCCTTCGCTCAACCACAACCACGATCAATGACGAACACGCTTCCAAAGCCTCAATCTCACCTTCACCTTCACGACCTTCGATCAGTGTGATGGGATTCTGAAAATCCTATTTTAGGTTTTCAATCCAAAAGGACAAACACTTCACATTTTCTAATTTCAACGTACCCCACTTAGAAAAATATTCAATCCTGAAAAATATTATCAAGCCACGTCATAAATAAAAAAGCAAAAAATCGTTAATCTTTTTAACATTGTTCATGATTGGGCCTTTAAGACCCGAGAAATTTAAATAATTAATTAAATAACTATTTAATAAATGCGGGTAATAGGAGCCTTTAAGACATTTAATGCAGAGTACTATGATGTGGAAAAGTATTAGCTCAAATGGTTTAAAGTACTTGATTGTGTCTGAGGACTTGAGTTCGAGTCTTATGGTGTGCCAATTGCATGTTATTTTAATTTGTGCATTATTTTAATGATATATTGGAATGTGGTTAGTGATAATGTAATCCTAAAATTTTAAGAATTATCACGAAACATGATTGGTTGAATTGGTTATGCATTAACTTTGCAATTGAATGGTTGTGTGTTCAAACCTTGTTAGGAATGAAATTAAACTTTCTTTTTGCCTAATTTTATTTTGGCATGGAATTGAAGAGACAGAGTAACCCTAGCTGCCAAGAGAGACAACCTAGGGGGCTGGATGATACCAAGTAATGGTTAATGAATAACCATTAATCCATATTTGAACTAAAATTTGTTTTAGTAAATTAAAGAGTAATTAAGGGAGCATTAATCTTAAGAGAGAAGGAGAAGGAATTAACCTGGAAAAAAGTGTAGAGAGTTTTGGGTGTGAGAGTGGAGAGGTTCTGATTCGTGGACAAGGCAAATAGGAGAAGAACTGTGGTGGTTTTAGAAGCAAAAGGGAAGAAGGTGTGAAAGAAGAGTGAGGATCTTAATTGGAGCAAGAATTCTAGGTAAAGGGAGTTGTATCTTATGTGTTTGATTCATGTATAATGCATCCTCCCTTGATAAGATCATATTGTATGAAAATTACTTCATTTCACGTTGCATTTTTGAGGTTTCTGGGTTTCTGCCCAAAAACCGCCTGACGGTAAGGACCGAGCCGCCAGGCGATGCATCAAATGATGTTGTACTTTGCTGCTGCATTTTTTCATGAACCGCCTAGCAGGGATGAATGCCCGCTAGGCGGCGCGACACTGTTTGCGTTTTCTTAGCTTGTGGTTGGTGCAAGGGCCATTTTGACTTCTGAATATGATCTTGTGAATAATATTATGTGTTTAATAATATAAAAATTTAGCAATTGAGTCTAATGATGCTTGTAGGAGATCATGTATGAGCAATCATGAGTAGAGTTGGGTGTTTGAAAGGGGAAGAACTCAAACTTGAATTATCATGGGCCAGTGTATGTGCGAGTTAGAGAGAATAATATCCTATAACGTTGGAATGGTGAATTAGGTGTGAATTATTAGGTTTTATTTCAATTGGCGTCTAGAGCGAGTTCTGGACATCGTGGATGTATCGCATATACAACAACTTGGAGGTTTACTTGGGTTCTGATGTACCGCCCGACGGCACCCAACTTGCCGCCAGGCGATGATGAGTGCAGGGGCAAATTTTGTGTCTAGTTTTGGTTGGTTGCGAGGGAAGAGGTTGTGATTGGATTGGAACGGAAGTTAGGAAAATGAAATTGGAAGGGAATAGAGTACTGGAAGTCATTGTAATTGAGATAATAGGAGAAATAAGATAATGGGTTTCATTAGAAGTATACTGGCATGGAATACTGATTATGTATTGGTGATGTGACTTGTAACTGGATTAGGTGTAAATGACGTAGAGTATGATTTATGTAATGTTAAGAGTTTAGACGCCTTGAGATGGGAATCTGTATTTTAGACTTATGAGTGAATGGAAGGATATAAATATCAAATAGAGGGGAGACGTACATGTTACTTATATGCATAAAATGAGCATTAGCAAATAGTGATCACAGTGGTGCTGTCGGGCTTGGTATGTGGTGATGCATTGAAAGGGTTATGTAGTCCATATGGGTGTAAATTGATAAACATGGGTTGTAGATACATCTAAGTTTGAAAGATAAGAGAGATGTGCAAGTGCTTGGAGTTGGACAATAGATTACATATATGGGATTAAAGTCGGAAATGAATTGGATTGAGTATAACACATGTTTGGGTGCTAAAACCAGTAACTGGTTTGATACTGGTATAGCGCATGGCGGCACGGGTGTGGCCGCCAGGCGATAGGAATAGCAGAAAGGTCCCTGCAACGAGCGGCGCCTGGCGGCAGCGTGGATCCCGCCAGGCAAAAGACCCTAGAACTGTGGGTCTGAGTGGAGCTTGATGGCTGGCGGCGAGGAAGTTTCTGCCAGACGGTTTGCACAGGTTTCGCCTAGCGGCGCTTAGGCTGCGCCAGGCAATGATGCTGCGAATAGTGGCTTGTGTGTGTTGCTTTTATGCAGTGATGCGAAACTTGGATCAGGGGATGTTGTGCCATGAGCGGGTAGGTTCATGGATAGTGGTGAACATGTGATGATATGAGCGGGGAGGTTCATATCCAGTTACTCTCGTGTAGGGATACGAACGAGGTAGGTTCGTATGTTTCGTGCTCACACTTGAGAGATGCTGCGTGCGGAGAGGTACGTAGCTGGTGGATCACATGTGTTGGACTACGGGCGGGCAGGTCCGTAAAGTAGGACTACGAACAAGGAGGTTCGTAGAGGCAGGACCACAAGCGGACATGTTCATGTGAGCATCACAAATCCTAAGTCCAAGGCTAACTAATTGCGTGATTTGAAGGTTGAAAAACCTTGGGGATTAAGGTCTTGGCCAAGAACTAACTAGAATGAATAAGATGGGTGACTTACTTTTATATTATTTACATATATTTTATTTTGTGCATAAGCTCACCCTTTCTGTTTGTGATTAACGATAATCGTGTGATTCGTTACACGGGAGCAGATGGTGATACAAGTGATGTTGTGGATGCTCAGACGACGGAGTGAGGGCTAGCTTGGGGACTAGAGCTAGGGATTTGATCATGTTTTCATTCGCTTTATTTGGAACTTGGAATTTGTAATAACTTTATGATTTAACTTCATTTGGATTTTGTCGTATTAGATATTAATTTAAATTTTCCTGCGTTTGGGAATAATAATATTGCGACGTTTGAATTTCATTTCTTATTTATTTTATTTAATTAAGTAATTTCCATTAGGGTCGTTATAGGACCTATTTCTTACAGATTTACAAATTCATCCTGGACTTCTACAGGCCAGTAGGCTCAATATTCTAATTCGTCCTGTATTTTTTTGATGAGTCTGTAAATTGGCCTATCGGGCCAAATCCACGTTGCCACACCTAGATGTCATCATAATATATCTTACCCTAGTATCCATATACTCATTAACTACCTCAATATCCATTGTTGCATAAAAAGGTTTGCAATAATATAAGTTTGTGGACAATGGTGTAAAACTCCTCATTGTTTTATTGGGTCGTGTGGATAAATATTGACATTTGTTGAATGAAATAAATTATTTGAGTCAAATATCATTGACAAATAGAAAAACTATGAAAAAGAAAGAAGATGATTATGAGAGGAAGATAAGAGAGATTCCTTAACCAATTGATATTTCTAAGAAAATTAATTCTTGATTATATTCAATTCAAGAGATTATATCATATACAAAAGTATAACATAATTCAAAACCATAAAATAGATAAAATATTCATGCTAATTAATAAATACAAAATTTACGTTTTATATCGGTTGTTTCAGTTATTTTTATTTTTCCTTTCTTAAAAGTATAAGGTTAAACACCATTTGTATAGAAGTTTTTAAAATTTAAGTAGCTTATTTTTAACAAGAAACCATGTAAAACATGGTGCGTTTAAAAATTTAACGAGAGAAACTTCTTCAAAGCTTGAATGAAACTTTTCTATCACGGTCTTCCACGTGAATCCGTTCGTGGAACTTTTTTTTTTCTTACAGCGCAAACTTTGTCACACAAATCAAAGTAGGAAAAAGTTTAGGTTTCACTTAAGTTCTTGTATATTGTTTTATTTATCACAAATTGTATATTATTTGGAAATTATTGTTAAGAAAAAAAAATCTATCAAATAAAATATTTGTTGGAAACTTTAAATTAAAATTTTAAATACCTGAATTTTAATATTTGTTCATTATCAATAAAATAATTTCTTATAAATTGGGTTATAAAGTCACAAAAACGTTTTCTTTATAAATATATATTTCTTAAACAACATAACAAATTTTAAATGAAATTAAAGTTTTTCAACTTTTCTAATAGACAACGCTATTTTATAAGAAACTATTAAGCTTAAAAGGTTGACAATAAACTTTTACTGTCGTTTTTTTTTTTTTTTAATTTTAGCTTACAAAAATTTCTACTAAAGTCCAACATAATAATGCATGCGATATTTATTATTTTGCCCCGAGAATTTGATGATATATTAATTCTCGTATGTTTAATTTTTCATCATTTTCTTGTTTCTCTAATTTTGATCTTCTAAAATTTAAGGACTTATTTGTCGTATGTGTCAATATTGTATAATGCAGAAGAAATTGTTCTTCTGTCTCCGGCAGCGGTGGACCTTAGAAGGTCCAGGGGATCATGGCCCAAAGATTTTTTTATTTTTTTATAAAATATAATATTTAATATTAAAAAATTAAAAATTAAACATAATAAAGAATTATAAAATTTCTTGTTATTTTTTCTCTCATTTTAAGTTTCTCACGTATTGTATTTAGTGATTTTTTTGCATCTCTTCTTTTGTTTTTTTTTTTAAAACAGAAATAGAAAGTTAGATATAAATTCATTTTCTCGCTCTTAATTCTCATCCATTCTCTTTTAAAATATAAAAATGGTAACTATATCACATCTCCTTGATAGAAAAATATTAGTTTGATATTTAGTTTTTTTTTCATCTTAAGAATTTTTTGTATATTTATTTTTTTTATGAATATAAAAAGAAAAGTTATGTAATATATGTTTTTTCATAACCATTTCTTAAATGTGACTTGTTTATCATATTTTTTTAGCAATTATGTTTCTCAATTTTTGATTAGATTTTGATAAATTATTTTTTAGTCTTTTTTTTTTTTAAAATAGGTATATTGATGAAAATAAAATAATAGATTCATTTCTTGTGAAGTGATATAAGGGAAGATACGGTTGAAGATAAAAACAATACAAATTTACTTCACATATTTTCAAGTATGATACTAGGAATTCAATTGTTGAATTAGATAACCATTCCTTAAAATTTAAAGAATCATAAGTGGAAAGTTTCATATTAATTCTTTTGAATTATAGGCGGAATGTTTCATATTAATTCTTTGAAACTTATTATAAAAAAAACGTGCTCAAATATGGAAATATCTAAAGAAAAAATGAAATTAGAAAAACTAATTTAAAATGAGTTTCATATCAAATACATTTTCAAAACTATAATTTTTCGAAGAAAAAACATATAAGAATTTCAATATTAAATTATATATACTTTTGTTATATTAATAATAATAATAATAATTAAATATATAAAATTTGAGTATATTATTTTGGCCCCTTCAAACTTTTTAACTAAGATCCCAAGTGGTCTTCGGTGACAATAATTAGTATATTGTAATATATTTAACCAAAGTTAATAATACTTACCCAAACAATTTTTACAAAAATTAAGAAAAAACATAAATGGAATTTGTAATTAAACACTACCTACTAATGTAGTCATGAAGCCTTTTTTATGTTTCTAATAAAATAAAAATCAATTAATAAATCCTTGAAAACAATTCACGCTTTTACAAAATTTCAAATATGTATGCGTGTGTTTCTAGACTATCTATATATACACTTTGTTGGTTTGTGTTGTGTTTGATGGTTTTGGTCCATTTTTAAAGTCAATGGTTTATAAGAGGCTTACATTATCTTTGAAGAGACGAGAAGCACCACAACAATATAATGGTTGATGTGGACCCACTTTTTTTTTTCTTCGATATCAAATACCAATAATAAGTGCATAAATACTAAAATAGATTACGATTTAAACACTTGAAATTGAGAATTATAAAAAAATATAATAAATAAAATATTTAAAAGGACTAAAAGTAATAAAATATGTATCTTAAAAACTATTTAATTCAATAAAATTGAGGTTTGTATTTCCTAAAATATAATATATCATTTCACAAATATAAAGGCAAAAAATATTCAATTAAAATTGTTATAAGTGAAAAATACATTGAAAATATGAGTAAATTTTGTATATTAAACAAGTTTGAAAAATTGAGAAAGAGAAAGTGAAAGTTTTTCAAATAAAAAGAAATTAAGAATTTAAGATAATAGTGAAAATGAATTTTTTCGATTATCTAAGGGTGTTTTAATAATTTGAAAACAAGAACAAATATGTGGATTAGAAGGAGTGTAAGGATAAGTACAAAGTGAAGATGAGATGAAAATATACATACCCATCTTTATCATCAAATATACAATTTAGAAAATCAAGTTATGTTCATACTCATACATGATTGATGCAAAGAATTCTCATTAAAATCAAAACAAATTATGATAATGACTGCATAATGAATTTATTTGCCTCTCTAATGGTGAGTTATATATGTAATTCAATATGTTATACTCACTCTGTGAATCAATTTGAATTTTATTTTCTACATGTAATTTTTTTATGATAAATTTTATTTATTTATTGCACAATATAAAGTAAAATATCATATACTTGTCTATAAAAGCTAAATATGATATCTAGCTTAACAAAAGAAGTTTATACAATGAAAAATATATGCTAGGAAGACTTAATCAAACTCACATTTTGTTGTTTCGTCATAAACTTTTTTTTTTCAACATCAACATTTTAATTCTAGTGAAAGGAATAGAATGATCATTGTAGTATACAGAAACAGTTAGCGATAATATAAAAATTAAAAAGAGAATAACATATATGTTAAATAATTAGAAGAAAATAAAAGTGAAGAATATATTATATATAATTTAAAAATGAAATAAGAAGTCGTAATAGAGTTGTAAAAAATAAATATAAAAAGTTAAGATTGGTCGGTGAAAGCGTGGTTTTCGTAGGAGTAGTGGTGGGAATAAACGGTCAAGTCAAAACATGCACAGTGATGACTCTCGTTAAGCTTTCGCCTTCAGTGATCTCGAAATGAACTACAGACACCAGTGAATGTTGTTTACGTTTTCTTCTCAAAATCTGCACAATGTCAAATAGGATCGGGACCACACCAACACCAACGCGCTTCTTTCTGCTGATTCTCAAATCTCTAATACACTTCTGGAACATTATTATTACTAGGGTTAAATATCTTTTTGGTCCCTCAAGTTTGAGCGAAATTTGGGTTTAGTCCCTCATCAAAACTTTTGACCAATTTAGTCCTTCACCTTCCAAATTGCGTGAATTTAGTCTTTTTAACCAAATTTTGTTAAGTTTATCTGACATTTCAAACGCATTTCATGATAGTATTTAAATTATTTATACTGTTTGACACATTTTTGCTTCAATGTTAACTTAAATACTATCATGAAATGCGCTCGAAACGTCAGATAAACTTAACAAAATTTGGTTAAAAGGACTAAATTCACCCATTTTGAAAGATGAAGGACTAAATTGGTCAAAAGTTTTGATGAAGGACTAATTCCAAATTTCGCTGAAACTTGAGGGACCAAAAACATATTTAACCCTTATTACTATTGTATTATTAATGTTACTGTTATTCTTATGTTGTAGTTGATAAAAATAAAAAATAAAGGGTGAAACAGAATTTTAGGTAAAAATAGGATTAAATTTATTTTTAACTTTTAAAGTTAAACATGAAATTAAAATTTATTTTTATTCTAAATTTTGATATATTTTAATTTTTAAATTTTGAAAATAAATAAATATAATCTATTAAATTCAACCGCATTAACTTTTCATTTTACGTGTTAATATTTAAGTAAAATGTGTTTAAATAATATGAACGTTAGATTAAAATATAATCGTTAGATTAAAATATTAATTTACAACATTTTTTAACGCGAAAAAAATATAATCGATAGATTAAAATAACTTTATTAATTTATTTTTAACATTTAGAGATTAAAATATATTTTGGAACATCAAAGAATTTTAATTTGACTTGTAAATTTAGTGACTAAAACATTAAAAGAACATTGAAGAATGCAAATGTTGACTTTTTAAATTTTAAGTTACACAACAAATAAAATCCTAGTAAGAGTCAAAGATAAAATATGAAAACAATCATAATTATAATATTTGTCGTAAATAAGCCATACACATCTTCAAAATTGAATGCATCATCGTCAATGAAGTTCATTCATGAACAGAGACCCACGTGGCATTACAAGAATACGAAAAGTATTTCTATATTTATAGATGTCTGTTATTCTTGAATGCAACTTGTGACGTGTACCTTCTTTGAAACTATTCACATTTAGATAACTCCTTCTTCGATTTTGTTACGTATATTTGATTTTGTTTTGTAAGTGAAAACAACAGTATATTATGTTGATGTCTTTCATTGAAGTTTTGTTGGAAAAGAGATGTGTGGATCTTTCTTTCTCTTTCTTAGTCATCCTTCCTACCACACTCATTTCCCTCTTCTCTTTCTCCGCTTTCATTCGTCATTACCTATATTTCTTTAGGTTTCAAATTCAGTTTTGGTCGGTTTATATAATTTCAGCACGGAATTTTTAGATGTTTTTATTGTATTAAATTCCTCTTTAATAATAAAATAATATAAGTAATAAGCAGTCTTCCATTGTTTATTCTCTTTTTCTGGGAGCAGTAATAAAAACTAATGTGCTTTATTTCAATGAGACAGTGGAAAATGAGAAAGTAAATAAAAAATAAATCTGTTTAAATTAAGTAATACGAATGGAACTATTAAAAAATTAAATATATCTATCTCTTATTAATATTTTATTTTCATTATTATTCTTTATTTGTATTTTATTTTAATAAATACAAATATGAATATTAATAATTATTATATATATATATATAATATAATTGATTCTTATAAATTTTATGACATAATTAATGTCTTCTCTTTTAATACGAGAAGTTTCAAAGTATATTTTTACTGTTTTCCGCATCTTTATAATTACATGCCTTTTATTTTTGTCTCCCTTTATGTTCTATGCTTTCCATGGCTCTAAGTCAACGCAGCATAAAGAAAACAAGGCTAGATAAGAAAAAGAAATAGCAAGAGCACTAACATACCTTTTATAATTAGTTAATTGATATAAGGATTGAGCGATAAGACATTAAAGATAAAGATTAAATGATATGACAACCATGTCTCTGCATTAAGTTTAATTTTAGTCTACTACGTCTTCTTATGATATTATTATAAGATTTCTTATATAAGAAGGGTAATGCATTTAGGGTTATTTTGTGTTTGTTGAAAGGTACATTTTATATATATTTCAAACCTATAAAATGAGGTTTGTATTCACGGTAAATTGATTTTATTATTAATTAATATGAGACTTTCAATAAAGGTATACAGATACGGAATTTATACGATTTTCTCAATGATTTTTTTATTTATATTTTAAAAATAAATTTATACATTATTATTATTATTATTATTATTATTATTATTATTATTATTATATTATGCATATAATTTAGTTTTAAAAAAAATTATTTAAATTTAAAAGTCACGTTTTTCTTCTTCATAGTTTCTTTTGTTTTTTTTATTTAGTTTCTTTTTTTAGTATCTCAACTTTTTCTCCGTTTTTCTTTCTATATTTTTACTCCATTTTTTTTTATTTTTGAAATCAAACTGTATCACAACAAAATTGAGGAATTAAGAAATATTTTGAATCGAATAATTTATTCTTTTGAGCAAGTTTATTTTCTATCCTTATTTTTGAAGCAATAAGTTTTTCTTTTGTGTGGCTTTTTTATATTCTAAGAATATCTTTATCAGTTAGAGATCATAAAATCATGTTCTAATTGTTGATCAAACTCTTTTTGTGTAGATAGGGCTATTTTAGCCTTTGAAGTTGTATAAGGGAAAAGTAATATAAGGAATCTACTTTAAGGTAAGGAAAACTAATCATTTAGAATGCGTTAATTTTCTTAAAACATTGAGTCTTGGTTTTGAGATTTAATTTGGAGTATTCATAATTTCATCTTTTCCTAAATAGGTGAGAGGTGACAAATTTATATTAGAAAAATTATGATTAAGAGGAAGGCTTATGATAAAGATGAAAAAAATGCATTTACGTCATCTAAACTTGAGAAACTTCATGATAATCCAAAAATTGAAGAAAATAAAAAATAACTCTGTAAAGTTCCTAAAGTTACATACAATGAATTTAAAAATGCTTTAGAACATGATATGGGAAAACTTCCTCAAATTTGGCAATACCCACCAAATCAAATTGATGAGGTACGAAGGGCTTATCTAAAATGGGATCTGTACCGGACCTGGTCAACTTAACCATATAAATGACAACCCTCACATATATGCCGGAAACAACCCAAGTACATGACTTGGGCCAGCACGGACTCAAACTCATAACTGAATATAGGCTAAAGTAACAACAAAGCGGCCAACCTAGGACAGTGTGCGGCCAAGGACGACACTCGACAAGTTAAGAAGTAAACGGATCAGACCGCTCTTGAAGACTTAGTGAGACTTAGTAAAATGGAAGCCCCTGCATTTAATAGGCCTTAAGGGCCTGGATTAGGGCCCAGGCCCACTCACAGCCCAAGCTAGAGCCCAAGACAAGGCCCAGCCCATGGGATAACCAAACATCATTAATGCTCTATAAATACGCGCGGACCCCAGTAATTAAAGGTACGCATTCATTAATCACATATTTGACCTTTTTGAGAGTTTTGACTCACTTGAGCTTCAGAGTCTCTTCTGTAGGTAACCCCTTCTGGGTCCAAACCGATATGTACAGACCGGGAAGAAGCCAACCGAGGAGATAGCGGACTACATAGTAAGGTGACACTTGTGCCTAACTCATCTTATTTGTTCTCTGCAGGAACAATTGGCGCCCACCGTGGGGCACGAGACAAACACCTTTAGTACCCATTTTTCTCCAAAGATGGTTTCCACCCGCAGCAAAGCTGGAGTGAACAAGCAGGCGGATGCTGGTCCCTCTGGACCTGCTGGCATCACCCCTGACCTCGCCGCCATCCTGGACGGCCAAGCGAAGATGCAACAAGAGTTGGCAGACCTGAAGAAACGCAGCGCGGATGAGATGGAGGCGTTGCAACAAGAGAACTCTCGCCTTAGGCGGAAGATCGAGGTTGATCCCACCCTGAAGGGAAAGGCCAAGGAAGCCTCTGAAGCCGCAAGGTCCCCGGCCTTCCAGCCCACAGAGGAGGAAAGCGAATACAACCCCACCCCTCACACCTTCACCACCACCCAACAAACACCCATCCCTTCTACCCATCCCACTCACCTCCCATCCAATCAACCAGGGCATACCACCGCCCCAACCCCTGCTGCTACCTTCCCTACCACCCAGATCCCCTACAACATACCCACCACCCTACACACCACACAGGTTCCACCGTACAACCCGCAATACCTCCCAACAAGCCACATCCCACCTCACAACCTTACCTCCACCTTCCCCACTATGATCACTCAACCCATCCCACCCACCTGCTCCCTCCCCACCAGCCCAGACGCCGTCACCCCTTCACCGACTTTATCACCAACACCCCTCTTCCTGCCCAATGGGAACCTTTCACCCTGGACCGCTATACTGGTGAGACCGACCCTGACGAACACCTCAAAGTCTACATCACCCATGTCGCCCTGTACACGTCCCAAGACGCAGTCTTTTGCAAAGCCTTCCCCACCACCCTCAAGGGTCCTGCCCTAGAATGGTTCACAACCCTTTTGCCCTACTCCATTGACAGTTTCGACGTTCTTTCCCACATGTTCTCCACCCATTTCGCTGGCAGCCGTCCACACCAAACTACCACAATCTTCCTCCTGGGCATTAGACAGGAACAAGGCGAACCACTCAAAGCATTCATAAATCGCTTCAGTAAGGCATCTCTTCGCACCCCACACCTCAACCAGGAGATGATACTCCAGTGCATGGCACTTACCCTGCAACCCGACCCCTTCGCCAACAATGTCTACCTCCACCCACCTGCCTCTATGCACGAACTTGAACTACGTGCAATCGACTACGTCCGCATGGAGGAAATGCAAACCCTCCACACCAAATTCTGCACTACGTCCCCACGCGAGCCTCGCCAACCTCGCTTCACCAGATATGCCCCCCTTACCGTAGCTCGCTCCTGCATCCTCGATGAGGCCCTACAAGCTGACCTAATCCCTCCACCACGCAAGACAACCATCCCTCCTAACGCAGACATGACCAAATATTGTCGCTACCACCGCAACCATGGCCACACTACAGAAGAATGCAAAGCACTCCAAGATAAAATAGAAGAACTGGTCCGTGCTGACCACTTTTGCCGTTTCATCCGTAGAGATGACCATTCCTCTCCCTCTCGATCCCGCCACCCCCTCGATCTGACCACAAACGCCCTCCACATGATTCCCGTCACGACAGACGCCCCGCCCAACCCACCAACCAAGAACCCGAACTGGCCCGCACCGACATCACCCCCGCCGACACTCCCCTACGTGGTACCATCAACACCATCTTTGGTGGCTTTGCTAGTGGAGGATCCACCTCTTCTGCCAGAAAAAGACACATCCGCCATATCCAATCCATCAACCATATCACCCATTCCCACCACAGACGCCGTATGCCTCCTATCATCTTCACAGATGACGACTTCCATGGCCTAGACCATCAACAAGATGACCCCATGGTCATCACTGTGGAAATCAAAAACTATGTCGTTAAGAAGGTCCTTATTGATCAGGGCAGCTCCGTTGACATCTTGTACTGGGCCACCTACCAAAAACTTCAACTTCCGGACACCGCCATGGTTCCGTATGACGAGCCGATCTATGGCTTCTCTAGCAAACAAGTATCCACCCGTGGCTACATTGACCTCCATACCGTCTTTCGTGAAGGGACCCAAACCAAAACCATCCTCATCGTCAACGCGCCAACATCGTACAACATCCTCCTAGGCCACCCTTCCCCGAACACCCTTGGCGCTGTCGTCTCCACCCCCCACTTAGCCATGAAGTTCCCTTCCCCTTCAGGTGATATCCTCACCATCCACTGCGACCAACACTTGGCACACGAATGCTACATGGCCAGCTTACGACCACAGCTCCCAATTCAGCAAACCAACCACATTGAGCGACCTCCTGGCTTCGGCATTGCCCTGTTAGGCGAGGATCTAGACCCTAGAGTAGGCCGGGATGTTCGTCTTGAACCAGTTGAGGAGACCTCCCCTCTAGAGCTTCCCAACGGTCACTCTATCAACCTAGGCACCGGTTTGAACTCTGACGAGCGT
>Ga0214542_1002882_pt1 | contig 35401 bp, 23 predicted proteins | sample CNSS1metaG_FD_160096 | JGI IMG/M metagenome (GOLD analysis project Ga0214542, IMG submission 160096) | Root nodule microbial communities from cowpea collected in UCLA plant growth center, Los Angeles, California, USA - CNSS1 | ecosystem: Host-associated > Plants > Roots > Nodule | place: USA...
CTCAACTCGAGGAATGCCACGTGCTTAACCCCTATCCCGAGCTCAACTCAAGGGATACGTTCCGAGCTCAACTCAAGGAACACCAGCAAGCCGACCTTTAAGATATCCTAGAAGCCTTGTAGATCACGCACATCATAACAAGCATAACACCAATCCGCTACAGCAAAATCGCCTGGTGGGGGACACGTACCGCTAGGCGTTGCCGCTTCCAGATTACCTGGCGGGGGACACGTACCGCCAGTCGCTGCCACTTCCAGATTACCTAGCGGGGGACACGTACCGCTAGTCGCTACCGCTTCCAGATTGCCTGGCGGGGGACATGTACCGCCAGTCGCTACACCAGTACTTGCACATTATTGGCTTTAGTTCAGGTTCAAGCATACTTCACACAGGTTGCTCTCATTTGCTCTCATTCTAGAGTACCTCGAATGAAAAGCATTGCCATCTATAATGTTCTAGGCCTTATAGCATCTCACATGTGCATTCATCCCCTAGTCATATAGACCATCCCAAGCATGCTCAAACAAAATATAAGCAGCAACACTATAACAATTTTAAGCACATGATCTTATGCACCAATGCAATTTAATACTGCCACCCATGCCTTCACCAAACCAATTCTCCACATGTGACTAATCCAAAGGAATATCCAAATTGATAGAGACTTACCACATAACCCAATCATGCTTCGTTAGAAGTTACTTGAACTTATCCAGAGCTTGTTCATGTATTTTACACACTCCAAAATAAGCAATATTAAGAAATGTATATCTCTAGCTACTAAGATCCAAATCCAATCTCCATCGTTCAAAGTAAAGAACCACATGTTATGGACCACCTGTCAAAATTTCACCTATATCGGACGGTTAACGAACCGGAAAATGCAGTTTTACGAAAACTACGCAAACGAGAAAAATGGTGACGCCTAGCGCCCAAAAGTGAGGATGTGGCGCCTGGCGGGACTGTACTACTGTTGGGCGGTCCCTGTTGCGTGAAAAGTACGAAAAAAACAGCGTTTTTTGTGAACAAGAGCACCCCTCACATCTCTTATATGGCGCCTGGCGGTAACCAATGTGCCGTCAGGCGGTTCCTGCTATTCCAGGAACCCTAACCTTCTTCTCTGCACCTGCGAGCTTTAACCAATCCCCAACTACTCTGTTTTCCATTGATTTTTCGATTCAAAGGCTACACTCACAGGTTTAAGATCATGGTTCATTCCTATGGCTCCCACTACGAAAACCCCTTACATTATTTCGTTTAACTTAGTGTCACAATAACAATCTCAACCCCAAATAATATTAATTCAATTTTCGTCCAATTTGACCATCACTCACATGTAATTCAATTATGTATGATGCCCAAACACTCAGAACCAATAACGACTTCCCATTTCCTCAATTAGAATCACTCAAGCACACGTAAAAATATCAAAATCAAATGAACAGGTTCACGTCGCCTGACGGGTGTTCATCACAAACGATTTCTGGAGAAAAAGTCCAGAAATTCAGATTTCAATGCAATTTTAACAAAAACCAAACATACACATTCTATAATCATACAATTACACATAAAAACTCATATAGGACGTGGTTCAGCTCCCCTAACCTGGTTCCCTTGGCTTAATTTTGGAGTTGTTATGAAATCTCTCTTGATCCTCAATGATCTCCCTTTGGCTTTCTCTCCCAATTCAGCTTCAAAGCTTCACTCCAAGGCTTGAACCCATAACCATACAAATGCCAAATCAATGTTCAACCATTTAACCAATTCATGTTTCATGATGACTAATATAATTAAATTATTATATCATTTCATAATCATGCTCAACATATATTTAAAAAAATAAAAACAAATAAATAACACACAATTGGCATACTTAGGACTCGAACCCAAGTCCTCTCACACAATCAAAGTACTCTCACCAATTGAGCTAGTACTTTTCCACATGATAGCAATCCACATTAAATGTCTTAAAGGCTCATACTACCCGCATATATTAAATAATTATTTAATTAATTATTCAAATTTCTCGGGTCTTACACCATATGTAACCGACTCCTGAACCCTGGTTTCGAAGACTGTTCTTTTTAAGGTTTTTCTATATTTTTCCATAATAAAGTATGGTGGCGACTCCTCTGTATCTTCTGAATTATTTTCGCTGTCTCGCCGTGATTTCGGTTGCGACAGTAGTATACAATTTACCATCACAAAAACCATGCTTCCAATTGGAAGTACAAATAATTGCCTCAACACTTGTTGACAATAGATAATTTCTATACTTATTAAGAATCTTGGAATCAATGTTCAATGTTGATTCAGATGCAATTGTAGTAATTGGGATGCTTAACAAGTCTCTAACCATTAAAGCAAGGTTTGGAAAATGTTTATTGTTATTCTACCACCATTCAAGAAAATCTATAGCTACTGAAAAATGAATATCTTATGTTGGCTCGTCCAAATATGTATCAAGTTTATTCTTTCCCGTTTCAGCTACTAGTTGACGTTTACGTTGTTGTAATTCCAAACATGATAAACAAAAGAAGAGTATATTAATATGAACAATAATAATTAATAAATTAGAAGAAAGTAAATAACTTACATCAAACGTGTTTGGCTTCATAGAAGATGAGGATAACACATCACTCAGGGTACACTTTTAAGCATTTGAAGTTGAAGTCTTTGAAGTATATCGAGAGGATAATATGTATAATTTTTCCTTTATCTTCTCCACCTTTTAATCCCAACAAAGAGGGTAAATCTTTTCAAAGCAGAAACCCAATGTAACTAATCTCATCCTTAGGTCTAGAATTGCCCTAAATGCAAGAACAATAATGTATGCATCCCAATATTTGTCAAATTTCACCATCATCTTTTCAGTCATATTTCTTATAACTTCATCTCCATCTTGCACACTTTCCATTAAAAGGCATTGAATTTTCCAAACTTGAAAAAATACAAGTTGGGTGTAGGATAACTTGAGCCTAAGATCAAATTTGTAATTTCATAAAATGGGGACAAAAAAACAATGATTTTTTCTGCTTTTTGCCATGCCTCCTCAGATGGATAATACTTATAATTCTCATCAACTAAGCGTAAATTTGCAAAAACCCGTTGGTATTTAACAACACTTTGAAGCATAAAAAAGGTTGAGTTCCACCTTGTAGGAACATCTAGACACAGTCCACTTGATGCATCGATGTTCCCTATTTGTTGAAGACATTCTTTAAATTTAATCATTCTAATTTCAGAACCGCTAGCATACTTGATGTTCCCTTTAATTTTCTTTAGAGCATCACTAAGTACCTTCAACCCTTCTTGTACAATCAAATTTAAAATATAAGCAGAATAACGAACATGAAAGAACTCTCCACTACAAATTAATGAATTATTTAAAACCAACTGATTTTAATGTTTTCACCAATACATCATTGTCAGAAGCATTATCTAAGGTGATAGGAAATATTCTCTTTTCAATTTCCCAATCATGCAAACATTCATTTATCTTCTTAGACAACTTAAATCTAGTGTGAGGTGGAGGAAAATGGAAAAAGTTAAGAATTTTAGTCCTCAACGGCCAATTTGAATCAACATAATGCGCTATTAAACTTATATAACCGTTAGTAGTGCAATATGTCCATAAATCAAAGGTTAAACAAATCCTACTCGTAATGTTATGCAACTCATCCTTCAACTTCATCTTTTCTCTCCTAAATATTGTCAATATGTCCTTCTTAATAGTATTCCTAGAAACGAGTGTTGCTTCAGGATTCAAATAACTTATCCAAGTCCTAAGTTTGGGGTACTCAACAAATTCGGATGGTAAACCATGTCGAATAATTAAATTAGCACACAATTCACGGGACACCATTTGGTCTATTTTTGTAGCTTTCAATTTTCCTTGCATCCACCATTATTTGACCCTCATCATCCAAATTTACTTTTGGTACACTTTTCAATATGATGTTTTGAATGGGAAGTCCCATATTTTGTACCACCAACTATATACTTTTTGTTCCACCCATTACACTTTGCCCTCTCTTTTCCATCCTCACAAAGCCCAATCTTACTAAAGAATTTCCAAACATTAGAGGATGATAACTTCTTCTTTTTCTTATCAGTTTCACTAGTTTGCTTATCCCTAGTCACATTGTCGGTTATAGTATTTGGTTTGTCATCGACATCCCCATTAATAGGTTTGCTAATGGAATCATCCATTATTTTTGTGATGTTCCTATTACATAAAACCAAAACTGAAAAATTGAAGATAACATATACAATACAACACAACAATAGTAAGCACCATAACAACAATCGAAAATTGAAAAACTGATATAGCAAAGCACCAAACAAATAACAATAGCAGAAATGAGGACCAAACAGATAACAGTAGTAGAGCACCAAACAAATAGTAGTTGCAGAGCACCAATCAATAGGTACAACAATCCAAAATTGAACACAATAGATACTCAACAATAGAAATAGGGGAATAATGACCAATGGTAGTAGCATAACACCACAATTACGATAGAAAGGGGAAAATCGAAAATTGAAGCAACCAAATACTCAACTCAGTACACATTGTTTAGGGCAGAAAGGGGGAAAATAAAAAACTAGGAATGAACTTGCGTCATCATCAATGTTGCTAACGATGGGGTCACGACGTCGGCACTTGCCCTCTTCCTTCGTAGGTCATGGCGTCGCCACTTGATGCATTAAATTGAGGGAGATGCAAAGTGGGAGAGAAGGGGCAAAGTGGGAGAGATATGAGCGAATGGTTGATCGTTGTTGGTGTTCCATGGGTCATGCCATTGTTGTTGTTGTCTTTGTCTTTCTTTGTGGGTCACGTCGTCACCATCTTCCTCCGTGGGTCACACTATTATTGTTGCCAGTCACTTATGTGTGTTGTGTGTCTGCCTCTCCTCTAGTGGAATGAGAAAAAACGGGTTAGGGAAAGGAAACTGCCAAACCACATGAGATGCAAGAAAATTAATCTCACTCACGGGCTAACCAACCCAATTTTTTTAGCACTCACGGGTTACAGGTTAGTTTGGCTCAATCCAACCCCGTCCTGAACCTCAACGGACTGACGGGCTAGGTTGGCCGGGTTGGATCGAGCCACAAGTTGAAGATCCTGACTCAACTCGTTTCTTTCCTGATGAGATGACCTGTTGGGCTCAGCCCGTATTGTCACCCTTATATACGATTTTTTTTAAAACTTGTACCATTTTGATAATTTCCAAAATAAAATTACACCATAACGGTTAAAAAACAAAAAAAAATCATATTTGATTTAATCGAGTTTTCATGTATGATAAAATAGTGAACAAAGTACATTTTTTAATTTTTTTTTCTAATTTTTTACACTAAAATTTGTATTCAATAAACTATTTTAATTAAATGGATATACATTTACCAAATTTAATTTTACCAAAACCAACCATAATTACAATATATTCAAAATATATTATTTATTATATTTACTCTTCTAGTTTTGTAATCCTAACTAACTTTTAAATAATAAATTAAATATATTTTTCAATTTTAAATTTAGATCAGGGTATAAATTTTTTTAACATAAAATAAATAAGTATACATTTTAAAAATTTGATTACACAACACAAATGAAACAATTTTATAATATTCAAACTTCTTAAAATTAATAAAATTATATAAACAAACGTTCTAAAATTTAACTTTTGGGGCAACGAAAAACAAAAGGTTTATGTTCATTTTTTTTTTCATTGATGGGTAATTGTTATTTTTTAGATCAACTTTATTTCTCTAAATTGTTAGTAAGAGGGATTGAGTCCATAACCTTTTACTCCCTTCACTTCCTTCTAATTATTATCTATCCAGGTAAGGGAAGCTAGGGTTTCACACTTTTAATGTATATTGTTTGCTTTTTGACTCCGTTCCGTGTTTTTAACGATTATATGGTGTTTAGCACGATATGAATCTGTACTTTGCTTTGCTCTAGATGAATATGTGTGTTAGCCTGCGTGAACAATGGAGGAGATCTGATAATCTCGCCCAAGCGAGTGGGTCTCGCCTAAGCGAGAATATCATAAACCCTCCCAGGTGCTACGCGAGCTGTCGCTCAGGTGACGAGCTCCAGTTTTGAGCGAGAAGCCATCTCGCTCAGGCGAGGAGGTCTCGCCTAAGAGAGAGAACGCGACAGCACCATTGTTCCACTTTTTGAGCTCTCACCTAGGTGAAAGGAGCTCACCTGAGCGAGAGAACCCCTTGCCTGAGCGAAGCCTTTTAGCTTAAGCGAGAACTGGGCGAGAATGTGCTCAAGTGTTGTTTTCCCCTTTATTCTTGCATGATTGTCACATGTTTGGTTGGATTACTATGTTAAAGTATGAATTGAGTGATTTTGCATGTACTGGATGGTTTATGGGCTAGATTGGATGAGTTTGGTATGATCTTGGTACGAAACATGAAGGGATGGTTGGTTTATATATATTGGCACGAGATTGGTATGCATGATAATATTACGTTGGTTGGTGAGACATGATTTTGGTTTATCAAGACGTAATTCCACGAAAGTTTCATGGTGGTGCCTCATGGTCAGGACGTAATTCCATGAATCTCTAGGTGAGATCTCATGGTGGTACCTCATTGGTCAGGACGTAATTCCACGATGGTTGCGTGGTGGTGCCTCATGGTCAAGACATAATTCCTTGACCCCTGTTAGTGGGAGCTCATGGTGGTGCCTCTTGCTTAGGACGTAATTCCACGAAGTTCGTGGTGGTACCTTATTATATAATTTAGTAAGGATTCAAGTAAGGGTTGCATTCTGACACTCTAAAGAGTAAGTTAGTCTCACGTAGGGCGTACTGACTCAAGTGGTGAGAGTAGCAGGAGGCTCTAGTCTCTGGCAGGATAATGACCTTAGATGTTTGAAGGCTAACCTTGTGAGTGATAAGGTGAAACCCTTAACAATTGGCTTTGTAGAGCAGTAGAGGCCACCACAGGTGCAAGCATCCAGTGAATCCGACTAATTATATGTATCCGGATAATCGTGTCTTGAGTCTTAGTGTATTGCTTGGTGGATTTATGTACGTTTAACTTTTAAATTGTATCGTTCAATTGCATGCTAAAAATCTTCTACTCTAGCTTACCCTTTTCTGCTTGCTTGTGTGTTCTGTGTGTGGTTTTCTCCTCTTGCAATGATCATAAATTTATTGATGTGAGTAGATGTGGGAACCCCTAATGTTCATCAGGGTGATGGAATTTCTACTATGTAGCCTGACTTTTGGTTGGATCTCATTCCTTCAAGTACCGCCTGTAGGCACTATTGCCTAGGTGTTTGGTCAAAATGTTAGACTTTTACTTTCTGTTTTATTATTGGCATCGCGGTGTGCCTTAGTTTTCTTTCTGTAGGTTTGGATGACTGTAAGATCCTTATACCTTAAACCTTGTGTCCTTTTGATATTTAATTTATGTAATGTTTTATTTTAATAGATTTATCTATTAAAATGAGACGTTACATATGACGATTAAGTCGTGTACGTGATAACTATGATGTTTAAGAAATTTCAAGGAGAAGTTCCTGGCAGTGATGGTTGTGGTGGTATTGATAGTGTATGCCTTGATATGGGAGAATGACTGGTTGGAGGTATCCTGAACTCTAATAATCATTCACACTCAAGTAAAGTAGAATGAGTTATGTGGTGAAAGTAGCAGGAGATCCTAGTCTTGGGACATATTGGGCTATAAGCATGAATGGGATTAACCCTGTGGGTGGTTGGGTGATAGCCTATTGAGACTAGACTCTGCAGAGCTTAAGAACCATCATAGGTGCACACCTCTTGTGTACCCTATATCAAGAGCATGTATCCAGATAATTGAGTCTAGAATAGTCCGGTGATATGTATGATTTTGTGTAATGATTGTAAATATATCTATTATGATAATATAATTTAGTGTAATATGTTGTGAATATAAATACATGTGTACCTCTTTTTAGCTAGTTACCCTTGCACTTGTTGGTTGTTGTGTTTTGTCTTTTTCTTTTACGATAATCACCTATTCGGTGGGAGCAAACGAAGTTGCAGGTTTAGAAACACCTTTGGAGGATGAGAAGGTATTAGTTAGAGTTGTAGAAGGTTTTAAAGAGTTTTAGTAAGTGGTTAGTTTTGTATAAGCTTTTAGATTAAGTGTATAAATGATATATTTTTATATTCTTATATTTTGTAAAACTGTATTAATATATTTTTACACCAAATTATCTTGAATTATCTGTTTTCAATACTAAGATGAAACATCCTTTTTTATTAGTCTAAACTGTTGAAATTGGGTTGTCACAAAATCATTTGTAGTTTCCATTAATAATAGATATTGAAAAATGAGTTTGTCCAAGTCAATTTGATAGATTAGGATCATGCTTTTACAAATGTGTTATTTTTAAAATAGAAAATAGTTTAGAAATTACACTTGTTAGATTATATATTTAAATATAAGAATATGTTTGAAAGAAAATTTCATTTATAAAGTAAGTATTAATTATGACTTGTAATAAAATAATTTAATATGAGTATAATACTATTTTAATTTATTTACTTAAAAATATTAATTAATCAATTAAAATTTTAAAATATAATTTATATATATATATATATATTAAAATAATTTTGAAAATATATACGTTTTTTAAACATACTACTAAGACAGGGTAAAATTTTCATATATTTATTGAAAAATATTTGGAATGGTTTGCTTTGTTTATTCTTGTTTTAATTATTGTCTTTATTATAGTTTTTATAATAAAAAATAATAAAAGTATTATTATTATTATTATAAATCTAAATAATTTATATAATTTTATTATAAATAATTTTTATTTATTTAAGTAATTTTTTTATCGTAAATATTTATTTTAGTTAAAAGAAATAGCTAAATTTAAAATAGGAGTATAATTGAAAAAACATCAAGTTTAAGAAAGTGATAGCATTTAAAAATAATCACTAAGAAAATAAAATTAGCAAAAACCTTTTAGTAAGAAAATAATATCGTTTTACATTATTTAGAAGTATTAAGAAGCTGACTCTGGCAATATTTGGGAGAGCATTTTCGGCGCAGACATTCTCAGTTTTTTCGGCCGAAAGAAAATGGTCCAAGACAAAAGGAAAATAGTGAAGGGCATATCCGTCATTATGTAAAACCCTAATGCAGCTGGTTCTGTGCTCCATTTATAGTCTCAACTCAACCTTCGTCTCTTCCATTCTCTCACGTATCCTCTCTTCAGGTATTCCCAACCCTCCTCTTCTGTTGCCTGCTATTTTTTCATTATTCTCATCGATTCTTCTTTCTTTTTCATGTGTTTCTGTTAATTTTTGTTCTGTAGTTAGTTCCTCTGTGATATTGAATAATCTTGCACGATTTGCTTTGCGATCTTCTCCTTTAGATCAAACCACTCCACACACTCACAGAGTGTAAGTTGAATCTGAGAGAAGAAAAACTGTATTATTTGCTTTAGAAGTTTACATTTGCACACATATGCCGTCTACATTATACTGGAGAAAATGCAGGCTCACGGGTGTATTCATGTTTTTTGTAAATTTCGAAAATAATCTAATTCTTTATTAAATAATTGTAATTAAAAAGTTATGAAAACAAATTCGTTAAAATATTTTTAACTTGTCTTTTTTGTTTATTCGATCTGTAAGAGATATTGAAAAATACGAGTGAAATATTTATATTTAAGATTAATTTTGATATAAATTGTGTACATTAGAAACTCAATTTATAATTGCTATTATATGGCTAGTTAGAGAGCATCTTCAACAAAAATTGCATAAAACTAAAACTGTTATTTTGGAATAGATCTTACATGTATATGCATTTTTCTATATATATATATTATACACACACACACACACACACACACACATATATATATATATATATATATATATATATATTCTGATATATAAACTACCTCCATTAGAACTTTGGTTTTCTTTCTAAGTGGCATTTTAGTGAGAATTTGTTTTAACACTGGTGTTGTTGAATCTATGGCAGGCTGCTATCTAGACTGCAATCATGGCTGATGGACTGGAGCATCCATCAGTTGTTCAGAAGCTAGCTGGACAGTCTTACCTTGTCTCCAGGCTTAGCCCCAACTTTCACTCCAGGAATTATTCTGCAACTGGTATTAACCTTAATGGAGGACTGCATACGTCTGGATTGGCTGCCTTGTCATCTGTATCTCCAATTACTGCACATGCTCCAGCAGAGAAAGGACCAGGTGCTTTTATGGTGGATTTTCTGATGGGCGGAGTATCTGCTGCTGTATCAAAGACAGCTGCTGCTCCAATTGAGAGAGTCAAATTGCTCATTCAAAATCAGGATGAGATGATCAAAAGTGGTCGGTTATCTGAACCATACAAGGGAATTGGTGATTGTTTTGCTCGAACCATGAAGGATGAGGGTGTGATTGCTCTTTGGAGAGGCAATACTGCCAATGTTATCAGATACTTCCCCACTCAGGTGAAGATCTAACTTATGAAGATTTTAAGTAGTTCTAGAGATGGCTGCCTTCATTAAGTTTTTGCCTATACATGTGGTAGTAGCACTTTTCCTCCCAAATGTAGAGACACTTTTAGAACTGTAGGTTGTACCTTTATTAACACATGTGACATCTGAATTTATTGTCTTGATAGTCCATTTTTGACAATGCTTGATTGGTCTTTTACATTGCCTGTATCTATTTGCATTTCACACTCACACACCCACACTTAAATTTTCACTCTTGCTCCTGTTTCTGTATCTAGAGAGCCCCCTCTAGATGTGTGCAGTGTCACAGTCAGAACGGTCGTCTATGTGCAATCTAATGACTGAATTTGTCATCTCTTTTTTTGCATTCAGTTGCACCATCGTATTTCTAGATTATTAGCTTATATTTTGCAAGGGCAAAGATCTAGATAATATCTAGTCATGTCTTTCTAGCTGTTTACATCTCTTGACCAAATATGTTTTAACTTTTTCTCTATATCGGATCTGAAATATCTAATATTCTCCTTTTTCTTCCAGGCTCTGAACTTTGCTTTTAAGGATTACTTCAAGAGGCTTTTTAACTTTAAGAAGGACAAAGATGGCTACTGGAAGTGGTTTGCTGGAAATCTGGCATCTGGTGGGGCTGCTGGGGCTTCTTCTCTCTTATTTGTCTATTCTTTGGATTATGCCCGTACACGTTTGGCTAACGATTCAAAGGCTGCAAAGAAGGGTGGTGAGAGGCAGTTTAATGGTCTGATTGATGTATACAGGAAAACCATTAAGTCTGATGGCATTGCTGGCCTTTACCGTGGTTTCAACATTTCATGTGTTGGAATTATAGTGTACCGTGGTCTTTACTTTGGAATGTATGATTCTCTGAAACCAGTTGTATTGGTTGGTGGGTTGCAGGTATGTGTACAAATCGAATCTCATGTTATTTTTGATTTGTATTTTAATAAAAGTCATCTTTTACTCATTTCACTTTGGATTCTTTGGCATAATTTTTTTAATTATAAAATAAATTTGTTTGAAACTTTGAATGTATCAGCTATATTATTATTGTTTAATTTGTCTCCTTGAAGCTTCTCTGTGGGTTTTACATAGTTTAAAAAATTTAAAATAGTTTTTTTATAGCTAACCATACAGAAAGTATTAGTATGAGAGTATAACATGCCAACTACCTCATGTCTCAACAATCATGTTTTGGAGATGATGCTTATATAAAAAAACGAAAACAAACCAATGAAAACATACATTGGAACCAAACCAGAACTCATGTTTTAGAAAACCAGGCCTGTATTCCAATAGCTTTTCCCAGTTTCTAAAGGAGACTTCACTAATATAAGGAGGCAAAGTATCAAACCATCTATATTGTGCTTAGACTTTACTCCTAGATGAACTATACTATAAGCGCCTGTATTCCCTTCTCTCTAAAATTGTGGGAAACAAGAAAGTTTAAAATTCTACACATATATTATCCATTATGAGGCTAACTATAGATCTTGGCATTTCTACTCCTGAAGTTGTGCTCCTTTTTCATGGTGATTTATTTTTATGTTTACTTACAATGTTACTCTTGTTGTTAACAGGATAGTTTCTTTGCTAGTTTCCTTTTGGGGTGGGGAATCACAATTGGTGCTGGTTTGGCTTCCTATCCCATTGACACTGTGCGTAGAAGGATGATGATGACTTCTGGAGAAGCTGTGAAGTATAAGAGTTCTTTGCATGCATTTCAAACAATCGTGGCAAAAGAAGGTACCAAGTCACTCTTCAAAGGCGCTGGTGCAAATATATTGCGTGCTGTTGCAGGTGCTGGTGTGCTTGCTGGTTATGATAAGTTGCAGCTTATTATGTTCGGAAAGAAATACGGGTCTGGCGGGGGCTAAAATGATGACGACAATTTCCTAGGATAATCATGTTTCCCTTCTGATATGGAATAATTTTGAATGGAAATTTTGGTATTTTGATATTTTCCAAAATTTAGGACCGTGAAACAAAGAAATCACAATTTTGTGAACAAAATTCTTCATTTTGGTTGAGAAAATGAGACTCTTTTCTTGATTGCTAGTGTGATGACATGTGATTGTGTCGCATGAAGGTTGTTATATCCGAGTTTGCGTGATGTTTATGGACATGATCAATAAGAAACAATTAATATACAAATTGCTTCTATATTGACATGGTACATAATATATATACGAATTGCTTCTTTAGGTTTGTATGTTTGGTTTATAGTGATCCTTAATTAGAATCACGTCAATACGGCAAACAAACTACTCTAATGAGATAACTATGTCTTTCACCTAGACAACCAAATCTTCAAAGACATTTGAGTGACTTGAAAGTAGTGTTACATTAAGATCTAAGGAAAAGTATTCTTTGGTAACAATCAAACATCACATTTTGTAAGAATGTTAAAAACTTACTATGGGGAAAACCATAATGTTGAGTGGATGATTGCACAATTTCAATGACGAGAAAATATCTTAATAGACTTAGGTCTTTAGTTTGAAATCAACAACGGGGATGAGACTTGAGACAAAACATCTGATTAAGATCATCACTAATGATGACAATACCAACAACGTCAACAACAATAAGAATCTAGAGTTGGGATGGGGAAGAGAGGTGAAAGGCTAAGTGATCCACCTCAGGGGTCATACCAAACTTAAGCCCAAGGTGAAATGAACAAACCATGTCCCTACTTCAAAACTATAGAGGGAGCAACAAAGCCTACATACAAAGTGGGGGCTTTCTTCATGCAACCCACGTTTTTCTTCGTACATTCCCAAATTTTACTGTGATGTCCATTATAACCCTATGGTTTATATATGTATATTAAGCAATAATTACTCACTCATATTTATTGCTCTGCTACATTTACTCAGTATCATCAAGTTAGGACGAACTTCATTTCTTCTCTTCAACAATTCTCAAAATCTGGTTCTAGTTTCTTTTTTTTTTTTTGGATTTTTAAATCCATTTTTAGATTTTCCCATAATTCAAAATACGATTCTGGATTTTTGAAAAATGGATTTCGAAATTTGGTTATAGAATTTCCTGCATTTTGAAATCCGATTTTGGAGTCCCTCAAATTTTGAAATTTCACGAATTTCGAAATTCGGTTTTGCATTTTCTTCGATTTTGAAATCTAGTTCTGAATTTTTGAAAACTAAATTTTAAAATCATGAGATTTTGGATTTTTCGGGAATTTTCTGGATTGTGAAATCCTTCTTGATTTTCTCAAATTTTGAAATCTGGATTAGGATTTTTCCCAAATGTCGAAATCTAGTTTTGCAATTTTCTTGAATTCCAAAATTTAGTTTTGAATTTTTGCAAACTAGATTTTGAAATTTGGTATTAGATTTTTTCGGATTTCGAAATCTGATTTTGAATTTTGCCGGGATACAATATATCCATACTAAACTGAATTTCAAATTTCAGAACGCTTCTAAGTGCAAGGGGCAAGGGAACGAGGGAGGAGTTGGTGCATACAATTTGGTGGTAGGGCGCATGAGATGAAACTTATGAAAGAAGAGAGGGTTTTCACTCTACTTAACCTTTTTATCTTAGTCAAAGTCAAAGGTTAGTAGTGGCATTTCGAAAAAGTTGGGGATGTAAGAACAAAATATGGGGTGCAGGAAGAAACCCCTACAAAGTGCAAGTGTTGAGATGGTAAAATCATGTGGTTGATTCATATAAACTTCTTTTTGCTACTGTAGAAGAGTAACAAAAAAGGTATAATTATCCATTTTGGATTAGTGTGTGAAATATGTATCCAGTTTAAAAAAAATGTGCATCCAAAAAGTGTTTCAATCTCTTTTAAACAGAGTTAATTAATGCCGTTAGTCAACGTGCCACGTGTTAGCCTATGTTTTTTTTTTTTTTTTTTTTAAATTTTTTTAATTTTTTGAAAAAAATAAAAATGCTACGTGTCAAGTCTATGTGTGTGACACATGACATTGTCAGTGCTATGTGGCATTGTAATGTCACATGTCAGTGTCACTATCAGATGTCATTGTGTTGATTTCGATTTAGTTTTCATATGTCTTTTTGTTTCAATCTAGTACCTAAGTATGTGTATCTGATTCAATTTTATCTCAATTTTTTTAAATAATTAAAATATTTTTGTAATCCATTTTTTATAAGATTAAAAATAATTAAGTATAAATATTTTTACAAAATTAAGTACTAATATTTATATTGTTTCTCTCAATTTCAGATCAAATTTATTATTTGTATAGATGTTATACTAATATTTTTTATTAAAAACGACTTTTTAACATATTACTTTATTTATTACTTTTCTATTAAGTACTCATGTTTTGTTAATTTTTATTTTTTTTCTAAAATAGAACAATATTGTCTTTTATTAATTTTAAACCAAAATTTCCATTGGTATGAATGTTATACTATTTTTTTTATTAAAAATGACTTAATAAAATGACTTTTACTACTAAATTTTAATATAAATATCAAATACTTAATTTTTGTAAAACTTTTATACTTAATTATTTTTAATTTTATAAAAAATGAATTTTAATTATTAAAAAATATTAGGTCAAAATTGAATCAGATACAACACTAAATTGAAACAAAAAAATATATATGGGGATTAAATTGAAATCAACACAATGACATCTGATAGTGATACTAACACATGGTATTGTAATGCCACGTGGCACTAACAAGGCCACGTGTCACACACAGAGACTTGACACGTGACATTTTTACTTTTTTTTTCAAAAAATTTAAAAAATTAAAAAAAAAACCACAGACTGACACGTGGCACGTTGACTAATGACGTTAGTCAACTCTGTCTGAAAGGGACCTAATTGAAGCACTTTTCAAAAGTTAGGATGCAATTGACATTTTTTTTAAATCGGGTACCTATTTGACATATTAACCCCAAACTGGGTATTATACGAGTAATTATACCAACAAAGAAAATTACATCTTAGATATTTTACAAATAGTTTATTTTTTACTTAAATATCTTTTTAGTCTCTTAACTTTCACTCAAAATTATAATTAGTCTCTCTTTGAGACTTTAGTCCAATTTAGTCCCCAACTTTAGAAATGTAAGAATTTAGTCAATTTAACCAAATTTTGTTAAGTTTATTTAACGTTTCAAATATGTTTCATGATAACATTTAAGTTGTTTACATAGTTTGAAATGTCAAATAAATTTAATAAAAATTGGTTAAAAAAACTAAATCTATGTATTTATAAAAATTAGAAATTAATTGGTCAAAATTTTTAAAGATGAAATAATTTTAATTTTCTAATTTTCATTTAATGGATCAAAACATATTCATTCATTTATTCTTTACTTAAAGTGATATCACGAATGAAACAAATATTCCCGAATACGTGTGAAAGAATAAGACGAAGGTCCTATAATTATTTGAGATAGAATAAGAAGTCCAATAATTGAGAAAAGCATGAAAAGAAAATTATGAGAAAAAATATTATATATTTTTAAAACGGTACATTAGAGTAGGTGTAACCAAAGAAGATCTAACCGACCCAATCCAAGAGATCTGAAAAAGAAAATCGATATTATTCAGTTGCACGTAATAATGGACGAATGTATTTGGGTGAATCAAATACCACAAGTCAGATATCGATATGAATGTAAAAAAAACTCGTACTCACGGATAAAATTTGCAATAAATAAAAAATAATACTGAAAATACTATCGGCAAATAATGAGTACAAATATATTTTATATCTGCATATTAACGAGTACAAATATTTTTCTGAAAATGATTATCCGCACAGTGGCGGAACTTGATAAAAAATCTTAGGGGGCCAAATTATATTTATTATATATAAATTATTATTTTTTAATTAAAAAAAATTAATTTCTTTACATCATTTTTTTATTTAAAATAAACACTCATGACAATAGAATCCAAACAATATAACAATATTATATATGAAAGAGTAGCATAAAGTTTATCATCAACAATAATATATAAAAAAAACAAAACAAAAGTTACCTTTAGTTAGAGTGTTTCTCCAACTTTTAAAACCTATACAAAAACATTCAAAAAGTTAAAACATGTTGATGACAACCAACTTATTGCTAATTAGAATTCAATGAAAATAAACTCAATTACTTGTAACAATGAAAACATCTGAGCTAGGTCGTCCGCTTGGTTTTTTACTAAAAGGATAGCACGGTAAGCAATATGCAACATCTTTTAATGACGAATACTCTAACCATGAAGAAAATAAGTTAAACCATGTGTACTGAAATCTTCTTGGATGATCATCTTTACCAGACAACGGATAATTTTCTAGATGTATTTGATATGGACCCCATTTTAGATAAGCCCTTCGTACCTTATCAATTTGATTTGGTAGGTATTACCAAATTTGAAGACGCTTCCCCGGATCATGTTCTAAGGTATTTTTGTTTTCTTCAATATTTGGATTTTCATGAAGTTTCTCAATTTTAGATGACGTAGATGCATTTTTTTCATCTTCATCACAAGCCTTTCTCTTGAAAAAAGAATCAATTATTTTACTCTTTATCATAATTTTTCTAATATAAATTTTTCACCTCTCACCTATTTACAAAAAATATAAAATTATGAATACCCGAAATTAAATCTTAAAAGACTCAATATTTTAAGAAAACTAATAACTTCTAAATGATTAGCTTCCCTTACCTTAGAGTAGATTCCTAATCTTGCTCTTTCCTTATACAACTTCAAAGCCTAAAATAGCTCTATCTACACAAAGAAGAGTTTGATCAACAATTAAAGCATGATTTTATGATCTCTAACAGATAGAGATATGCCTAGAGCGTAGAAAAACCACATACAAGAGGAAAACAAATTGCTTCAAAAAAAAAGGGAAAAAAATGAACTTACTCAAAAGAAGAAATTGTTCGGTCCAAAATGTTCATTAACTCTTTAATTTTGTCGTAGTGCAATTTGATTTTAAAAATAATAAGGAATTAACGGTAAAAATTGAGATGAAAATAAAACGAGAGAAAGAGATGGAGGTACGGAAGAAAAAAAACCAAATAAAAAAGTATAAGAAATTATAATAGAAAAAAAACATAATTTTTAAATTTAAAAAAAAATTCCAAACTAAATTAATATAAATAAGATAATAATATATAAATAAAACAATAATATATAAATAAAGAAATAATATATAATTATATATATTTTTAAATATATAGAAAATAAAATAAAATAAAAATCAATTAATATAAATAAAATAATAATATATAAATATTATTTTTTAAATACATAAAAAATCAAATAAAAAAAATGTTGGGGAGCAGTGGCTCCCCTGTGTCAAAACGTTCTTCCGCCACTGTATCCGTAATGACTATCTGTAAAATATTAACATATTGATTTTGAATGTATTATTTTTTATCAATTGGTTTTAAAAAATCTTCATTTATTTGTAAACCGTCATTCAACACTATTTAAATTGGTGTACTTTGTTTTGAAATTTATAAATACTATGCATTGTATTTTTATTTGAATTTATAGTTAAAATTTGTTCTTAAATATTAATTTTTTTTTTTGTAAATATCTTTGAATACCCGTGAATTTCCGTAGGTATTAAAAAATATACGAATATCAAATATAAACACAAATATGTATTCGGATACGAAACAAATATTTATCCAACATGGTACGAAGAACTACTGTTCGTACCCGTCCATGCCGTTAACATCCTATACATATACATAGATACATCAAAATTTAAAACTCTATGAATATCGAAGCCAACTTGACATTAATATTTTAAAATTATAGTTCCTAATTTTAAGAATGAAAGTTTCACATTTATAAAAAATACACCTTAAGTCATCATCGCAAATAGCAACTTCTTAAAGGTCAACCAAACTAAAAAAAGAAATTAACTAAAAGTAGAATATATAACATACTTTAAAATGTGACAAATAGCGTTCATAATTTCTTACACGTGTCCTTCTCATCACACTTAGAGATTAACATTTGGCTTCCATATTTGCTTACACGTGACCTTAGGGTTTCAGAAAGATGGTTCAAAATGAGGAGACAAAATAGATACAGCTTCTTCTATCATGCTCTACAAATACAACAACATTTTCTTTCTCCCGCCAAGCCATAATGCTTTGCTTTTGCTTAAGTTGTGTTTCTCTTTCAAGAAAGAGATCTGTGTTCTTCTTAGCATCAAATTATTGTTCCAATCTCACGACTGATTAACGAAAGATTTGAACATCATAATAGTCTTCTAATCTCTCTGCACTTTTCATCTGTTCATCTCTCAAAAATAGCATCTTTGTACTTCTTCCTCTCTTAAATTCGACGAATTAACCTCATATTTGTGTTTTAATCTATTTATACCCCTTTTCAAAACTTCTTCCACACTTTGTTGTTCTTAGAGTTACGATTCTTCTCTCTGCAATGTTTAACTTTTTCTCGCAACATCTTTGCATGTCAAATTTGTACGTTTACTTTATCAATCTCTGTATATATTCTGCATATCGCTGCACTGTGTACTCTCTGCTTTAATCTATTTTTTCTTTTTGCAAATCTATATTTTTAATTTATTTATATATGTGTATTGTTTCTGTTTAGAAGAAAGTAATGTAAGCTTTTATTGTTTGTTAAAGTCTGATTTTAACTTATATGCATATATACATATTCACAAGTTTGTTCATGCTTGTTTTTGACATTTTCTTTCTGCAAAGTGTTTTAATCCATGCATTGATGCATCTGTAAGACGCATGAGGTTTACTCCATTCAATTATTCAGTGTTTTTTAAGGTTTACTCCATTCAATTATTCAGTGTTTTTTGTAATATTGGTTCTTTAGAACAACTTTCAATTTGGTACGAAAGGAAAGGTGTTTTATTTGACTGTAACTTAGTTCCTAAAACCAACACTTCCTACATTCCTTCCACCATCAGTGCACTTGGGTTCAATATTGACTATGTAGTTTCTAAGTATCTACTTCAGTTTAATGTTTACATTAAATGATATATAATGATATATAATATCAAGCGAAAATGAAATTTTAGCTCCACTTTGACTTATTTTTGACAGCACACGTGTTTTCATTTTAAAACAATTTTGATTTTGTTTTGCAATTGTTGACTATGGCCAATTTTGGCACGTAGGAATTGGAAATGAAAAGGAACATCACTTCATTTGAACCTAAATAAAATGAAAACAACCTTGTTCTCCTTCATCGTGAAACTTTAGCCCCAACTTTCTGATTTCTCTTCTCTTCACCATCATCTTCTACCTCCGTACACTCAGACGGCGACAACGACTTCACCACCCCATTCCTAACAAACTAAATAGAGACTTATTTCACCGATAATAGAATAGTTATTTATTCTTTCAAAAGAATGTTTTAACCTGTAATAATTTTCTATACAAATTTTTGAAAATAGTTATAAACATAGGAAAATCATATTATATTGAAGTGCTCCCGAAGTTAAATATAATAAATTATCAAACAATGATAATAAAATTATGATAATTAATGTAGATTTTGGTCAATTAGATCTTAAAAAGTAAAATCCAGTTAGTATGTTAATAGTAGTTGTTTTAGGTAATTATTGTAGATAAAAATTTTATTTATATAATTAGGCTTTTCATCTTGTGTTTATTTACATATCTATTTTAAGGTATATCTTAGGCTCTAAGATGCTAAGGTTAAGTGAATTGTTTGGTGTTAGGCATAATGTCGATTGAGTTAATAAGTCTAATACCGAAAGACATGATAGGTAAAATGCCTACTTGATTGATAATCATGAAGAGTGTTACACATAAAAGTTAGGGGGTCAACAATAAAGGAGGGACATTAAAATATATTTAGTTGTAATAAGTGGACGATTTTTGAAATACTAAGGATGATAAGAATTTGGAAGGTCTAAAGGCAAAAGATAAAATGAACTTTCGAAGATAAGAAAATGGGAGATCACATCTCTAAATGCTCTACTTAATCAAACTTTTCCCCTTTTGGCTAGAACAATAACAAAGAAAAATGATAATTTTACTCATCAACGTCCATTTGAATGAAATTCATCTTCGTCTTCCTACCATTTTTTTCAAGTTCTCTTTAAGTTCCAACACCAGTCAAAATTCCAATTATATCTAAATAAAACAATAAACTAATTCACATTTCACATTTGATATTCGGAAATGAAATTTTGACTCTTACTATTTGACTCATTCTTGACACCACACATGTTTCATTTTAAAATAGTTCTAATTTTGTTTTCAATTGTTGACAGTGACCAATTTGGGCATGCAAGAATTGGACACGAAAAGGGGCATCACTTCATTTGAATCCAAAAAACAAAAAAACCTAGTTCTCTTTCCTCGCGAAACTTTATCCTCAACTCTTTGATTTATCTTCCCCTCACCATAAACTTCTACCTCTGTACACACAGACAACGGCAACAACTTCACCGCCCCATTCCTAACAAACTAAATAGAGGCTCATTTCACCGAAGTTTCATGATTGGTGCCGTTGTCAGAGTCCTTGTGGTCCTTTGCTTTACTTTTGATGCCCTAGTCACTATCCCTAGTTCATCTTTATGCTCTTCAAATTTGTAGTTTAGTTTTGTTTATGTTCTTCTCTCCCCATTTGACCACACATTTCATATTTCTTTTATTGTGCAGAAGGGCGTGTGTCGGAGCCGTTCTTGGTGATATGTTCGTTTTGTATGAACGAAGCCAACCTCCTATTTTTTTTATTCTCTTTCTTTTGTTGTGTTTGTTGTTTCAACGATTGGAGTAGAAGATTGACACACAAAAAATGACAAAAAACATGTCAAACATATATGATGATCCATGTGCAAAAAAGTGGACAACTAGGAAGCACTTTTAGTACAAGTTTACCAGAACTTGGAAAATCAAACTTTTATGTAGACACAAAATTACATGTACTTGTTATGGACCATAGTAATCAGATTTAACTAGTTATCAATCCAAACTAATTAACTGGCTTGACTGGTCTTCAAAAACGATGATAGAAAACCTGTCAAACATATTTGGTGATCCATGTGCAAGTAGGTGGAATGCTAGGGAGAAATTTTTATATAAGTCTATCAGAACTAGGAAATTTAACTTTTATGTACACATGAAATTACATGTACCTGTTATGGACCATAGTAATCATATTTAATTGGTTATCAACCCAAACTAATTAATTGACTTGACTGATCTCCAAAAAATTGACAGAAAACCTGTCCAAAAATTTGACAGAAAACCTGTCAAAATATATCTGGTGATCCAGGTGCAAATATGTGGAGAGGTAAGAAGGACTTTTTGTACAAGTCTATCATTAAATATTTATGTACATACGAAGTTACATGTACTTATTATGGACCATACTAATCAAATTTAACTCGTTATCAACCAAACTAATTAATTGACTTGAAAAGTCTAAAAAAAATGAGAGAAAACCAGTAAAAAATAATAGAAAATAAATAACAAAAGTAAAATAAATAATCATACATACTTCCTAGTCAATGACCTTAGTATATATATTTTTTATATTAATAAAATTTCATATATATATATATATATATTTTAAAATTTAATATTTTAATATATATTATATATTTGATATTTTAATAAATTTTTATATATTTATATTTTTAGATGAGGAAAAGTCTCTTTTTTTCCACATTTATTTTTCAATTTTACCTCTTAAATATTTTTTAAATAAAAATAATTATTTTATTAATATTATTCTTTAAGTGATTATTTGTTTAATTTAAACATTTTTTATTTGATTATCTTTTAAATTTAATCATTATAAATGAAAATTAATTATAATAAAATAAAAATTATTTTATCTTTAATTTTATATTTATAATAATAATAATAATTTTATTATTTTTCATTATCATACAAAAAGTAAATACATTGTTTTTACTAGTTTATATAAAATTTTTGGAATTACTCTTTTTTTTCTATTTTCGTTCAAAAATAATAAGTTGGTTCTTGAGTTGATTTTAGTTTCAAGTTGGTTCTGATTTTTGAAAAAAATATGCAATTTTGTCATTTTTTTCGTTAAATTTCTTGAATCAGACAAATGTTTTTTCATTAAAATTGAAGTTGTGAATAATGATGATTTTTTTGTTGTTGGTGTAATTGACATAATCCTAATGTCAATTTTTGTGAAAATTTTTGCTCTGCTTTAAGAAATTTAACGAAAAAGATCAACATGCAATTTTTTTTTCAAAAATCGAGACCAAATTTAGATTAAAAACAACTCGAGGACCAACTTGACATTTTTAGACGAAAAATAAACTAAAAGAATAATTCAACCAAAATTTAGACATCCAAGATATGGGCCGAAGATCTTCCTAATCCTACACGTCCAATAGTTTCCAAGAATCGAAGGTGTATTTAGATGTTCATTTAAACTATTTGTTTATAGAGGATTCTTTTTGTTCCATCTTTTTTCGTATACAATATATGATTATGTACGTAATTAATTTATAACTTTGTACATAAAGTGTGACAATACTTTTAAAAATAATATATAATATGTATTTGGGTTTCTACGAGTAAAAATATGTTGTTAAGCAAAATAGTTATTTATCACTAAAAGCTTAGCCATTTGTTATTCATATATTAGCCTCCATTTGAGTATTTTGTAACTGCACATTAATATTATTCCAATTAAAAGAATAAGACAACAACAATTTGAATTCTAATTGTAATTCAAAATTTTTAATCCTGTATATGGTAACCATATTATCTTTCTCTAGGATAGTGTAACGCCCCATTTAATTTAATGCGTAAAATTAAAGGAAACGTCACACAGGGAGAACCATGTAGCGTAGACCTGGGGTTCTAAACACAACCCCTACAAAACCGGGCACACCACGATGCCAAAGGAAAATTGGAAATCAATCTAACACAGAGTGTAAAGTAGAGATACATGAAACGATATATGGGCCTTAGCCCTAAAGAAAACATGAAGACAACTCCAGCCCAGATGGCTAAGCAGCGGAATCACCATTCCCTTGTTGGCCCCGAGAACCTCGCCCATCTGCTCCCATCAATCAAATTGATGATCATCGCAAGAAAGAACAGCCACATACAATACAACCATGCAACAAAACGGGTAAGCTAGTGCCAACACATATTCATCATACAGTCAAATACATTATCATAATCCCATATCCATATAGCAACCAAGCATGTCATGACTCTTCATTCAATACACTACGACTCGACTCGACTCATCCGGATACGTATAACTTAGTCGGATTCAGCGGATGCTTGCACTTGTGGTGGATACCCCTGCTCGACCCTGAGCTGCTCATCTCCGAGCTATGTGTTACAAGTGTTACGATGAATCAAATCTCCCTCACCACAAGGTTAGCCCTTAATGAATTTCAGGCCTCCTGCTACTCTCACCACAGGAGTCAGTCCGCTCTAAGTGAGACTAACTGGCCCCTTAGAGTGTCAGGATGCAGTCCTTACCTTGAATCCTTAACTAGTTATACAAATGGGGCACCACCATGGACACCCACTAACAGGGGCCACGGAATTACGTCTCGACCACTGAAGCGCAACCCTGAAAGTCTCACCTAGAGACCCCAAGGAATTATGCACTGACACAGATCGACCTCATTCACATAACCAAAATAATAATTACCACGCATAGATATACATCACTCGTACCAACTTTTGAAGCCAGTGCCTTTCATGATCCAGGCCCCACTCATTCCAACACCTCATAGTTTATCCATGTAAATAAGATCCAACTCATCATGTTATCATGCCACTTTAATATTATCCGTCTCATTTAATTCACATGCCAATTCTCATACCAATCCATCATCTACAATACATGAATCATGCCAAATATACTTCATGCTCCATTATATACATATCACTCATCATACAATCATACTAAACCAAAACAGATCATTCGGAAACCAATAGACATCCAAACACAGCACTGTCTCGCCCAGCACCTCGCTCAGGCGAGACAGTCTCGCTCAGGCGAGTTCCCCTTCCGCCTAGGCGAGGGCACAAGATCAGGGGCATGAGCAACGCGGGATCTCGCTTAGGCGAGACCCTTCTCGCCTGGGCGAGTTGTCTGCTCGCTCAAAACGTTGAGCGGGTCACCTGGGCGACCTCTCGCGTAAAAGGAGTTTGGGCGAATCCCTGATTGTCTCGCCTAGGCGAGACTGGCTCGCTTGGGCGAGATTAACAGGTCTCGCCACTGTTTCACCTGCAACAGCCATGTTTTTCGAACCAAACAAGCATACAAGGCATCCTTACACATCAAATCGAAGCATTCATTCATAAAATCAGTAACTAATTCAAGAACGACCAAAACAACATCCAAAAACTGGAACCCTAACTTCCCGTACCTGGTTTAGCTATAGCTTTGACACTCGAACAATGAAGATCAATAGCTCACGGGACAGTTTTGCGAGCTGAAAACAATGGCAGGTTCCGAACACGAGTTCATTAGGGAACTCTAACTGAGAACATACGGGACACAAAAGAACATGGGGTCTGAGTTAGGAAGAACTTACGTGGAACGGAAGAACGAGGCTGAGCTTGCAATTACTATGACGACTCCAAACCCTAGCAGAGCTCTCTCTCACGGGTGGAAGGGTGACGACTGATTTCTGAAAGAGTGAAAGTGAGTGTGGAATTAGGGCAGACCTAAGGACTTTATACGTTGGGCCGGCCTTAGGCCCACTTACAAGGGCAACCCACTAACTTTAGGGCAGAAATAAAATGGGGGCCTTACATTCTCCCCAACAACAAAATTTTCGACCTTGAAAATAAAGACTCACCAGGTAAACAGATGTGGGTGTGATTTTCTCATGTCTTCCTCCAACTCCCAAGTCGAGTCACCTGTCCTCCGGTCCCAGATGACTTTAACAAGACTAACGGTCTTTCCACGACGTTCCTCAACCTTGCTATCCTCAAGAGCTATGGGTGGTACTTCCACTGTGAGATCCTCCCTGATCTGTATATCTTCGGCTTCTAACACATGAGCTGGGTCAAACACGTACTTTCTCAGTTGTGAGACGTGAAACACCGAGTGAAGGTTTGCCAACTGCGGGGGCAAGGCTATCTCATAGGCCACTGGTCCAATCCTCCTCGTGATCTGATACGGGCCAAGGAACTTGGGCGAAAGCTTCCTTGAGCGGAGAGCCCTTCCCACACCCGTGGTGCGGGTCACCCTCAAGAACACATGATCTCCCGCTACAAAACTGGAATGAAGATAATAACCATGTTACAAAAAGACAATTTGTAATATTTTTTAGTTGTTACAAAACAAGGTAATTGGTAACATTTACTTAAATGTTAAATAATTTATAAGTAACATTCTTTTAAATGTTAAAAAATGTATAGATAATATTTTTAAAGTGTTAAAAAACATTAAATTTGCAACACTTTCTAATATTAGTACAAATGTTAATTGGTAAATTTTTAGAAAATAATGCTAATAATACATAAAAATGTTGTTAAGACCTTTGTGATATGTGTATAAAAGCTACTTTTAAAGATAATGTTTTTCTTTTAAACTTTAACAACATTTTTTATATGTTATTAAAACTAATATATCTTGATAGTGATTTTTTGGGTTGACATTTAAAAGAAAATGATTAAGAAAGTAAGATTCACAACATCACTAAAACAAAGTAAAATAAATAAGAGAAATGATATTTTAACCTCCCGCGAACACAGCTGTCAGTGTTATTGTTTGCCACCACCTCTATGACGGAAAGACCGTCGCCACTGCCTACATCTGGTGCTACCGACATTGTGCGCGTGAATAATGTGATTGAGGTAATGAATATTAGTCATCACAATAAGATACAAAATCCTTAACCGCCACTGGCTACCTATAACTGCCAAATGTACTAGCATAACATTACTATAAAGATAGAGACTCTGATTAAGACTAATTTATGAACAAAAGAAATTGGCTATATAGCTTAAGAAAGTAAGAGACAACTGTTTCGAAGGCTTTCACAATGTCAAAAAAGAACCAACAAGGCTTTCACAACATCATTATATATTTATTGGGACAAGGCTTAAAATCTATGAAATATAACCATTAAAATAAAACAAGTTTTGATCATATTAGGTAATATTAGTTAACTTATGCTTCAACCAAACTTATTACTTATGGACATTATTGGATTTCAATGGATCCCTCTTTTGGCTCGTTGAAATAAATATAAGGCTTTTAAAAGAGGATAGGTATATAACTATATTATTTGTTATAAGCCTAGATGTATAACACATCATAATGAATTGTGATATGTTATCAATTCTATTATGATTAAAATATAAACCCATATATTCCAACTCTTGCTGCAACTCTTGCGGTTGTAAATACAAAGTCTCCAAATTTCAATATAATACAAATTATGATAAATGATTTTGATAAAGGACAACCACAGAAGAAGGAGTTCAAACAAAAACGAAGGTCAATAACAAAAGAGATGAAAAACCTAAAAAGTAGATAATCACAAAACAAGACCACCCGACAATGAAGAGCAACAAAAGTAAATAACATTATGACAACATTAAGGCCAATATGTGAAGGTTGCATCCCTCTCCAGCTTCACACAATCACAATCAAAATATGTTCACAATAAATGACTACAAATTAAAGTAATGCACAAAACATAAGTATGCGAACCAGGTAAGTGAATCTCAAACCAGCGAACCCCGAACCAGCAAATTCCGAACTACCCAACCACCGAACCAACAACCACCAAACCACAGAGTAGCGTGCCTAAGAGGGTACTTGAGAACCTCAGTCGCACGTTAAGTTCAATTTGATATTCAAATTTTTGGTTTGTTCAATTTAGTACCTCAATTTTGTAAAGAGATTTAATTTGGTCCTTTCCGTTAAGTTGGAATTAACACCGTGTCCATACAGGACACGTGTTAAGCCATGGAATTTTTAATTTTTTTTAATTTAAAAAAAAAATCAATTTCTTTTTTAAATTTGAAAACCGCCACGTGTCAGTTTATCAGCGTGCAACGTGGCAGCTTACAATCATAACACGTGGCAGTGTAATAGTTGTTTTCAATTTAGTACCCAAATTTAAATTTTTTGTTCAATTTAGTATCCAAATTTTTTAAAATGATCCAATTTCGTCCTTTCCCATTTGAGACAAAATTAGTAAATAAGCTTAACTACAACCTATATATACATGTTACAATAACTTTTTCTAATATATACATCAAATCATTTCACCTAAATACTTAAATTATTTTATTTTTTACATTTTAACATTTGTAACTTTTTACACTTATAAAAAATAAAATAATTTGAATATTTAGGTGTAGTGTATAAATTCAAAACAATTATTTTAACATGTATATATAAGTTATAATTAAACTTAGTTACTAATTTGGTTTTAAATTGGAAAGGACGAAATTGGATTATTTTTAAAAATTGGGTACTAAATTGAACCAAAAATTTAAATTGGAGTACTAAATTAAAACAATTTTTACCACTGCCATGTGTCATGATTGTAAGCTGTCACATGATAAACTGACACGTGGCAGTTTTAAATTTTTTTTTTTTAAAAAAATAATTTAAAAATAAAAATTAAAAAATAAAAATTCCATGGCTTGACACGTGTCCTGTACGGATATGGTGTTAACTTCAATGAGAGGACCAAATTGAATCTCTTTAGAAAATTGGGTACTAAATTGAACAAACCAAAAGTTTGAGTACTAAATTGAACTTAACGAAAAAGTTGGATACCAAATCAGTAATTATACCTTCAAAATAATTGTGAATGAAAAAAAAGAAAATACACCTCAGTTACATGTAAGAAGATAAAAAATAGGTCAAAATTATAGAGTTAAAGTATCATTTTCCAATTAAATAATCATACATACCTTTTAGACGGTTTGTAGCTTCCTGAGATCGAGTATATTTTTTTGTGTCCATTTTTAGTTCTAGAGGAGTCTTTTTGTTACCTTCTTTCAATATCCTATTTTTTTTTGTTTTAAGAGTCTTAACAAATTAGAAAGGTTACAAAATGAATTGATATAAGAAAAAAAAAAAGAACAATTGTTATGATAATAAATAAGAATGAATAAGATGCTAACCTTTACATACAGAAAACGGGTTAAGATTGTAGAAATTTGTAACAAATTCAGTGAGTGTCTAGCACAACCACTTTAACAAAATTAGGCAATCCAGAATTGTTTACATAAATTCCATATCAAATATCTAACATGCATGAAAAAACATATGAAAAATAATCCTCATGAAAAAGCCCAATCTTTATGGATAAAGAATAAAATGTAGATAAAAAAATGTCATATTAAAATAGGATATATGAAAAGTCATATGAATATTGATTAAAAAAGCCCAACCCAAAAATATGATTGGAATATTCAAATTGTGGGGTTGCAGACAGTAACAGAAAGGAGAGAAAAATCGATATAGTTTTGTTTTTGTCAATATAACTTTTTTATTTATTTATGTATATAATTTATAATTTTGTACATAACATGTCATTATAATTTTGTACATAATATATAATATATATTTGAATGTCATTATAATTTTGTACATAATATATAATATATATTTGAATTTCTACGAGTAAAAATATGATAAACGAAGTAATTATTTCATACATTTTTTTCTTCACTAAAATTCATAGTCATAGGCATTTGAGCACATTGATATTATTTAAATTGAAAAATAGTTTATTATGACAAATGATCATGAATAAAATACTTGATATAAAGAACTTATCCCTATCTTACTTCTACTTTTATTTTGTGTTACTCCCAATAGTTTCGTTGATAATAACTACTTCAAATGGGTTGGATACATCTTCATAGTTTGGTGAATATTTTTTGTCTTGGCATTTAAAAAAATACAATTAAGAAAGTAAGACTCACAATATCACTCTAAAACAAAAAGATGTAAAATAAAAACCATATATATACTTTATAGGCAAATGAGCATTTGTATTCCTCGTATACCTGATAGAATTTAGTTTACTAGTGAAAGTTGTAACTGCAAAATAAACTAATATAAGAAAAAAAAAAGAACAATTGTCATAAATAACAAATAAGAATGAATAAGATGTGAACCTCTACCTACATAAAGAAGGTTAAGATAGTAGAAGTTCGTAACAAATTCAAGAATTGTACTGTCAGTGTTAATGACAACCACACTAACAAAAGTAGGTAATACAAGATTATTCACATGCAATTCCATGCTGAATCTCTGACATGCATGAAAAGCAAAATAAAAAAAATGAAAAAATATCCTACGAAGAACAAACATCTTTGAAAAAGAATGAAATGCAGAGAATAACAAAATGCCAAATAATGATTAAAATGGGAGATACGAGAAGTGATATATGAGAATCGATTAAAAGCCCATCCCAAAATTTCTAAAAAAATTAGGTATGAGTGCAATAATCAAAATGTATACGCTTTCCAGAAATATAAGGTGAGGATTTTATTTTCTAGTATCGTGGTCAAAATGAACACTAGCTTCCATCATCTCTTCCAAAATTATGTTCCAATATCTTTTTGTCATTTATAATTATTCCCACACTTTTCTTTCATTTCCAAATAAAATAAAAATTAGATCCATTTTTTTAGATGAAAGAAAGAGACCCAGTATACTGAAATAGAAAAAAAAGTATTCCGAAGGAACCTTCTCTTCTACTGAAAATTTGCCGTTGATAAAAAAAAGATCGGGCTATTTTTTCTATTTCATTTAATATGATTCGTTTATTTATTATGTTTCTTTTATTATACAAAATATATACAAAATAAAGTGACTGGAGATGAATACGACCTTAAAAATCATTATTTTAGGAATTCTATGATCCTGTATTAAGTGCTAAATTGGCTAAGGGAATGGGTCATAATTATTATGGAGAACCCGCATGACCTAACGATCTTTTATATATTTTTCCAGTAGTAATTTTAGGTACTATTGCCTGTAACGTAGGCTTGACGGTTCTAGAATCATCCATGATTGGGGAACCCGCGGATCCTTTTGCAACTCCTTTGGAAATACTACCTGAATGATATTTTTTACCCGTATTTCAAATACTTTGTACAGTGCCCAATAAAGGAGGAGACAAATATTGAATATTTTGTTTCTGTCAAAGTGTTTCTTAATGTTCTACATTTGAATAATGAGTACAACTCCTTTTTTTTTACACTATATGAATATGTACATAATTTATAATTTTGTACATAACTTGTTATTATAATTTTGTACGTAATATAGAATATGTATTTGAATTTCTACGAGTAAAAACATGTTATTAGATAAAATAAGTATTTCGTACATTTTTTTCTTCACTAAAAACTCAACCATTTGAGTATGTTGTAACTACACATAAATATTATAGGACGAAAACAATGGTTTATTATCACAAAGGATCATTAATAAGATACTAACCTTGATATAAATAGATTGATCTACTTCCTCACTTTTATTTTGTGTTACTATCAATAGTTTCCATTAACAAGTCCTAGGTATGCCTTTTATGTGTTATTTGATTTATTATTAATTTTAATAATATGCATGATTATGTTGGGTGATAACATAATTATAGAATTAGAGGAATTAGCACAAACATGACTTGGTTGAATTGGTTGTGCCTTGACTTTGGAATTGTAGGGTATTTTCGTTTTTTTTTTCATTAACCACAAATAGGGGTCATATAAAAAGGCAAATTAAAAAAATTGGAAGGGTTTTAAGACTGAAAAACTATGAGAGTGGTGAGGAGCACGAATTCTGAGTGGAAAAGGTGAGTTTGGAATTGAGAGCAAAGTTGCACTTTGTTTTGGGAGAGCAAAGGAAGGTTCTTAGGTACCACAAAGCCAAAGTTAGACAACCATTAGAAGCAAGGATTTCCAGGTTAGGGGGGACTCTTTTCCATGCATTTATATGATTGTTGAGAAATTTTGTGTATTCTGTAATATGCAATGATTAATGTACCTTTGCCATGAAATTTTCGTGCCAACATGTTGTGAATTGGGTGTTTGATTGTTTTGATGTAATATGATTAAACCCTTATGAGATTGTATGAAAATTATGGGGTTTTGCAGTACTGTTTATGGCTCATGGTTCAATTCCGCATTTTTGGGGGTCAATTTGGTGTCCAAATCATGCTCATAATGTTTGTATTCTGTGATGAATTGCTTAGTATAGTGGAGTGTGGTTTTGACAATTGGTTTGGTTTCTGCGTGCGTGACAGGGAGAAGGTCTACTATTCTTGCTCAAGCTAACTAGGCTCGCCTAGGCGAGAATAGCAGAAACACAAAATCTGGTTTGTGTTCGAGCATCTCGCTCATGCGAGAGTAGCTCGCCTAAGCGAGGAGTCACGTAGTTGTGAGGTTGTGCTGAAGCATCTCGAGCAGGCGAGGAGCCCATGTTTTGGGCGAATGGGCATCTCGCTCAGGTGAGTGGTTCTCGCCTAAGCGAGAAATCGTGAATGAATGCTTGTTGTTGTTCGACTCGCCGCCTAGGCGAGGGAAATTGTTGTTGAGCAAGGGATGATCTCACCCAAGCGAGTAGGGCTCGCCCAAGCGAGACCTCACGATAAGCCTTTGAAGCACACTCGCTCAAGCAAGGAGGATTAGCTTAAACGAGACAGGCCTCGTCGCTTAAGCTAAAGCTTCTATCCCAAGTGAGTTTAGTGTAGTTTGTGTGTATTGTTTCTACGCATTGATGAGAACGTGGATCAGAAGATGTTGTGCCATGAGCGGGTAGGTTCATGGATGGTGGGTAACATGTGGTGGTATGAACGGGGAGGTTCATACATAATTACTCTCTTGTGGGGATACGAGCGAGGTAGGTTCGTATGTTCCGTGCTCACAGTTGAGAGATGCTGCGTTCGAGAAGGTACGTAGCTAATGGATCACATGTGTTGGACTACGGGCGGGTAGGTTCATAGAGTAGGACTACGAGCGGAGAGGTTCGTAGAGGCAGGACCACGAACGGGTAGGTTCGTGTGAGCATCATGAATCCTGAGAACATGGCTAACTTTGTTATTAAGTTGGAGGTTGAAAAGCCTTGGGAGTGTTAAGGATGTAACCATGGTCTAGCTATAAGAATATAAATGGGTGTATTTATATTATTTAATTTATATGTTTCCTATATTCTTTTGAGCTCACCCTTTCTGTTTGTACTTGGCGATGATCGTGTAATTCTTTACACGGGAGCAGTTGATGATACATGTGATGCTGCTAACACCCTAGACGGAGAGAGGGGCTAGCTTGGGATTCGAGCTAGGATTTTATTTATAACTTTCTGTATTAGGTTTTGAAAATTGTAATAAGACTATTCCTATAGTTTTGATTAATCTTTGACGATTGGATTTCTTTTTATTGAAATTTTCCGCGTTGGAATTAATAAAAGTTTTGACGTTTGATATTAATTCCTTATTTTCTTGTTTTTAAATAAGTAATATCTAATATGGGTGTTACAATTGGGACCTCTACACGTCTGGAAGTGATTTTAGGTACGAACGTTGAGCGATGGAATTGACGCTAAGTGCTGAAAATGTGAGGCAAATGACGCTGAGCGATGGAACCTGGCGTTGAGCACTGGATTCTCCTATTTTATTGTTTGCTATTTTTGATCTATGTGAAGGTATCCAATATGATTAATTAATATCATTTATGAATGATTGATTTGTATAAGATAAATATATAAATGCAATATGAGATTGCTTATGTGAAAATGAGTTGAGAATGGTTGATGCTGATCCCAAGAGGATTAGTAATTGGTTTTGTTAGTGTATGCATTGACATAGGGTAGGCAGTAAGGAGGTATCTTGATACTCTAATAAACATTCACACTCAAATAGAGTAGAATGTGCTATGTGGTGAGAGTGGCAGGAGATCCTAGTCTATGGGCTTTACCTTGGCCAAAGACGTTATAACGGACTAACCTTGAGAGTAGTAGGGTGATAACCCCTTTGTTATGGCCTCTACAAGGCGTAAATACTACTTCAAGTGCATGCCTCTAGTGATCTCCTGTGTCAAATGCATGTATCCGGATATTGAGTCTTGTTGGAGTCATTGTATGTGGTATATTTATATTTATCAATGATTTGGATGATTGATCAAGTGTGTGATATAAATTTTATTTCTATTATATGAAAACTCTTTTGTACATTAGCTTACCCTTCTTTTATGTGTTTGTCTTGTGTTGTTTGTCTTGTTTTTGCGATGATCACATATTCGGTGAGAGTAGATATGGTTAGCAGTGGTACTTCTAGAAGATGAAGAGCCACCTTTTAGGTTGGGAAAGTTTGTTGTAGGAGTTGTTGTAAGTGAATAGTTGGTATATATATATATATTCTTTTTTTTTGGTTTTTAGTTGGTTGTATAAAGTTTATATTTGTATGGTCCTATTGTTGATAAGACTGTATTAATATACTTTATACACAGTATTATCTGTTTTGAACACTAGGATGAAATATTCTATTTTATTAGCTGTTTTAGACTATTAAAAATTGGGATGTTACACATACACACACTCCTTATGTTATTTATATATACTTTTATTTTAACAACATATTATGGTTTTCTTAAAATAATATTTAAATATAATTGCACATTAATTAATTCAATTATAGTTTTAAAACTGTTTATTTATCTTTATATTAAATAATGCTTTCTCAAAAATATAATTTTTATATTTTTATACAAAATTTACAATTGAGTAATAAATTGTTTATACATATATTATTAATGTAAATACTAAAATGATTCAATTTTTATAAAATGTATATTTGGTTCTTATATTTTAAAACTTATTTATTAATTTTCATAATTTTTATTTAATATATTAATTATAAATAAAATAGAAAAGTTAACATCATTTTACTTAAAATATAAAAGACTAATATTATTTATTTAAAAAACATAAAAAAAAGTTAGTATTTTTTAAAAATTAAATGAAGTGTGATTTTTATTTTGTTAAAAATTAAAAAAAAAATGTAAATATATATTCTGAAACAAAACAAAATATGCAAACTACACATGTTTTAAATTTTAACTCTTAGAAAAAAATAAACAAGATGAAAGAACCTATTGATGAATATGACTCCTCTATTCACATCGTTGAATGCTTTTTAAACCAGTAGGTAAAATGTGAGGATCATTCATGCTTAGATTAGTCTATGTTAAAATCATCAAATTATCAAGTCAATGGATAGAACTTAATCAGGGTTAAGGAAAGACCCAAAGGGAGAGAAAAATTAACTTGGGTCCAAAAATTAATATTCATGTTATTTTAGTTCTCTTTTTTTTTTTATTAAGGGCATGTCCAGAAGAAATCTCTTCAGAAGAAAAATAAATTATAAGCTAAAATTATATTATGTGTGAACTACAAAAGAGACCGCTAAGAAAATTTTCTTTCTTATTTTAGATGCAATTACATTTTGTTAAAATTAAGGGTTAAATATTATTTTCACTTCTTTCTTATTTTAGATGCAATTACATTTTGTTAAAATTAAGAGATAAATACAATTGTCATCCTCAAACTATTATAAAAAATTGTTATTGTTTTAAACTAAATTATGAAGTATTTATTCTTTGTATTTTATGAAATACATATAAAATAGACAAATAGAAATGGTTTTTCATGTAACAAACAGAGTTTTACCGTTAATTATAATATAATCTTCCATACCATTTGTTGAGTACAATTTTCATATTGTAAGGAAAAAATACTTTACAATTTAGTTTAAGAATGAAACACATTCTCTATAATAATTTGGAAACACAGATTTACCTTTATTGTCATTGGTTGAATTTGTCTATCCTGAATTTGTGGTTAACATGTTGAATCCTAATTATTTTGATGATGGAGCAATTTTGTGCCCAACAAATGATTCTGTAGAGCAA
>Ga0214542_1002886_pt1 | contig 35387 bp, 18 predicted proteins | sample CNSS1metaG_FD_160096 | JGI IMG/M metagenome (GOLD analysis project Ga0214542, IMG submission 160096) | Root nodule microbial communities from cowpea collected in UCLA plant growth center, Los Angeles, California, USA - CNSS1 | ecosystem: Host-associated > Plants > Roots > Nodule | place: USA...
TGTTTCATTTCATTTTATTATTATTATTATTATTATTTTTATTATTATTTTTATTTTTAAAATTTCGTTTTATTTTTATTATTATTATTGTTTTATTTTTTTTATTTTTTTTTTTTTTTTTTTTGCTTTTTTTGTTTTTTTTTTTTTTTTTTTTTATACGCTCTCTTGGGTTCTAGATGTATATTTTATTTGTCTTAGGTGATTAGGACATGTTCCACATCATTGTCTTGTAAAAATCACATGCTATTTTCATTCAGGGGATATATTGATGAGTAGACAAACTCTAAATTTTGTTGAGGATATGGCTTTTTCCTTTATATTATTTTTTTTTTACATATCCTGTTGATTTTAATTTTAATATTCTCTTGTGTTGTTTACGTTATATGAAAGATGTGTGGGTCGACTTATTTTCAAAATACTCCATTAAGCATGCGGGTAATCTTAAATTTCTCTTCTGCAGATGTCCGGTAAATCAGGACGAGTCCGGGAGTCTGACTTCGAATACTATGAGCGCGGCTATTATAAAGATTTGAAGGATGGTTACTATAAACTCGAAATCTCCAAGTCATCATATAGGTGTCCCTTTTGCCGGGACAATGATTACTCGTTGAGTGAGCTTTTGAGGCATGCAGTGAGATTTGAAAGGTACTCACGGACAATGAGGATAAAAGAGTTAGCCAAGCACTCTGCTCTTCAATTATACATTGAAAGACATATTGGTGTCAACAATAGATCTGAAAAAGTTGCTCATGATAGGCCAAGGAATGCCATCATTGATGGATCAACAAATGATGTGCATGATAAATTGAGAAATGTTGTCAATGATACACCAGTAAACATTGTCAGTAATAGACTTGGAAATATCGATGGTAAATCTGAAAATGTTGTCAATGATAGACCAGTAAACATTGTCAGTAATAGACTTGGAAATGTCGATGATAGATCTGAAAATGTTGTCAATGATAGACCAGTAAACATTGCCAGTAATAGACTTGGAAATGTCCATTATAGATCTGAAAATGTTGCCAAAGATCATCTATTTGTCTGGCCTTGGTTTGGTGTTGTTGGAAACATTGCCACTGAATTTAAAGACGGAAGACGTGTTGGTGAAAGTGGTGCCAATCTAAGGGATGAGTTTACTCGGAAAGGATTTCATCCCATGAGAGTTCATCCATTGTGGAACCGTTATGGACATTCAGGCTTTGCGATTGTAGAGTTCTCCAAAGACTGGGAGGGTTTCACCAATGCAATGAACTTTGAAAGAAGTTTTGAGGCAGAACACTGTGGTAAGAGAGATTACTACATTTCACGAAACCGAGGGGATAAACTGTATGGATGGGTAGCCCGTGATGATGACTACCATTCCAAGACTATAATCGGTGATTACCTTCAGAAGAATGGAGATTTGCAATCTGTTTCTGAAAAACAGGCAGAGGAGAAAAGGAAAACTTCACTGCTTGTCTGTGATTTAACTAATACCTTGAAAGTGAAACATGAGAAATTGGAACAAGTATGCAGCAAATATGATGATGTTAATGTGTCCCTGAACAGGGTCATGACTGAGAAAGAAGCAATGATTGAATCATATAACAATGGTACGTTGAAGTTTGAAGTGACTGGTTTACATTTCCTATTTTTTGCTTCTGCTATTTTCCTCATAGCTTATTGTTTGTTTCCGTGTTGAAAGGTGAAACAATCAGGTTGTGATCATATCTACTTTTCCTGACAACCTACTTTCTGTTTATTTGAAGTGAAAATTTTCTAATCTTTCTTGGTATCTTCGTGTTTCATTGTTCAATTAGAAATAAAAAAAATGCGGCAGGAAACCCGAAAAAATTGGGAGACAATTTATGTGGCCCATGAAAAGGCCAGATTGGATCTGCGTTCTCAGAGGAAAATACTAGAGGACCGTGAGAAGGATCTCCAGAGATGTCAAGTGCAAAATGAGAATGAGAGAAAAAAACTTGACCTTGAAAAGAAAAACGTAATCATTTTTGGCTGCTTAAAATTCTGGATATTGCCAGTTTTTTTTTTTTTTTTTTGTGAAGTGCAAATAAGGCTGCATTTATTTAAATAATTTGAAGAGTGATTCATTTATTGCAGAATGATATGGCAATGATGGAGCAAAACAAGGCGGATGAGAGAGTGTTGCATCTGGCAGAAGAACACAAGGCACTGATTGAATGTTCTTCTTTGTACCAGTAATTAATTTAGTTCCTCTGTATGTATCCAAATAAGGTTTGACAGAGTCATTTTTGTATTTGAAATGCAGAAAGAAAAGCAGAAAATGCATAAAAAGATTCTTCAACTGCAGAAAAAACTCGATGCCAAACAAACATTGGAATTGGAAATTCAACGGTTGAAGGGAGCTCTTCAAGTAATGAAACACATCGGAGAGGGTGACATCGAGGAGAAAAAAAAATTGGATGAAATTAAACTGGAACTTGAAGATAAGGAAGAGGAGTTAAAAGAACACGAAGATCTTCAACAAACTCTTGTTGTCAGAGAACGTAAAACCAATGACGAGTTGCAAGATGCTCGCAAGGAGTTAATACTTGTATGTCTTTTTCTAAGCATAAATGTATGTGTTTGATGTTATTTCAACTTTAGTCATTTGATTGAAAGGTCTCTTCCAATTAATCATTTTACTAACCGGGAGGGAGGGCTTTTATTTGTCTAAATTACCTGGTAAAATTGTGAACAAATATAAGGCTTGTCTTGAATTTTTTAATTTTTTAATTGACATACAACTGGTTGTATATTAATCGCTGCATACTGTTTCATGTTTAGCAGTCTGCCTATTATCATTATAGTCTTATAATTTGTATCATATTCAAAATATGATATTGGTGATTAGCTGCAATGGACTTAAACTTATCTGTTATCCATGTATTTGCGATTCACCAGCTACACCTATCGTGCTTTAACTTGTGTCTCAATACTTCTCAAGTGCAGTTTTTCAATGGTATTATGTTCTTTGAATCACGTGGTTGCTTATTGGCCCTTTGTAGAAAGACTGTGTGTTTTGGTGTCTACTGGATATGATTGAAATCCACGTTGTTTAGCATTTCTGAAAAAAATTGGTAGAATTAGGTCAAATCCATTGTCTATAAAACTGGTATGCTGCTTAACCTTGTAGCAAATATGTTCTATAGTTCGGCTAGTTTGTTGTGTTGCTTATTGTTTCCGTACGTAATATAATATTCTTGTTCACAGTGGCTGGGGAAGTCACACAGTAATCGGGCTACTATTGGTGTTAAAAGAATGGGGGAGCTTGATGAAAAACCCTTTGTGGGAGCAGCCAGGAGAAAATTTTCTGATGATGAAGCGGATGTGAGAGCAGTGGAGTTGTGCTCACAATACGAAGCTTATCTTAGAGATCCAAGCTGGTATCCATTTAAAATTTTAACAGATAAGGAAGGAGAAAAGGCTAAGGTACACTGATTTCCAGAATTACGTCTTCAAATTGAAACCATCTTTTTAATCCCTAGAACTGTTCATGTAGTCATTTTAATTCCGGAAGCTACCTGATGATGGCCTCATTAGCCTAGCTAGAGTAGCACTTCAAAAATTCATCGCATCATTTCATAATAGTTAAAACTGTGGGGAGAAGGTTTGACACCTTCGTTCATTATTAGTCTTATAAATAAACAATGATTACATGTAATTACTATTCATAATTACAAACATCTTAATATTCTATTGTAGAAAGATGAAATTGCAGGGTAAGGTGCCACTCATGTTTTTGTGCACATAGTTTGTCGTTTTTTTTTTCTTTTTCTGATGGTCCTACATGGATAATGATCTAACTTATGTTGGATGTATTATATAGGAAATTTTAGATGAAGAAGATGAAAAACTGAAACATTTGAAGGATGAGTATGGTGATGAGGTCTATCGAGCTGTGGCTACAGCTCTGATGGAGGTGAATGAGTACAATCCTAGTGGTAGATACCCAATACCGGAGATATGGAATGCAAAGGAAGGAAGGAAGGCACCGTTAAAGGAGGGAATTTCATATTTAATTAGGCAATGGAAAGTGTCAAAGCAGAGAAAGAAGTAGGATCCCATTCGGAACTTCAATTTTATGTTCTTCCTATTCACAAAACAGGACTTACTTTAACTCCATAGTCACAAATTACATGTTCTTCAATTTTACATGTACTACTGATATCAGACCTTGGTTGAAAGTGAATCTGCACATTATACTCTTTAAATTTGAGAATTTCTTTTGTTATTCGTGTGGTGCTTTTTATTTGATAGTTTATTATCTTGTTAATTCATAAATTAAAAACTGAGAAAAATATAACCATGCATACCATGTGTTACGATTTTAATCAAAGGTGGCAATATTTTAGCATTACGGATGAGTCTCAATATGTTGAAAGTATTTTATTTCATGTACCTATTCTATAACTCTGCTTTGACTAATTTATTTTATATCTTAATTGAATATTTTTCTATTACACTTGGTTGTTATTGAATATTTTAGGAAAAGTTGTTAATTCATTAATATCTTAGTTGTGAATGAATTAATAAATAAAATCGTAATATTCAATTAAAATAAAAACGAAATATTTGATAAAAAGCTAGTGAAAGCAGTTATAGGTGAATGTAAGCACCAACAGTTGTGAATGTTTGAGGACTCTGTTTTTTCTTATTCTCTCCAGAGCCTCCACTACAATCCTTTGCATTAATGGGACCAGATTTTGAAAAGTTATTCTTACCAATTCTGGGAGTATTTTCCTTTTTCTTTCTACTGTTCAGAACTAAAGAGGCTGAACAAAGCTAATGGACTTGATTTCACATAGAAGAGAGTGGGTTGGCCTGCACAGTCCTTATAAATTTAAATTGTAAAAAATATTATGGTTTTTAATATTAGATGAAGATAAAAAACTCCATAATGTAATAATTAAGTGTATAAAAGTAAGGATTATTAATTACAAAATAACCTGATCATTATAATTAATAATATTTTTAATTTCAATAAAAAAAATTCTTATTAACTATAATTAAAAAATAAGATTAAAAAATATAACTATTATTTTGTTCTAATAAAATGAAAATTTTATTAGTTATGTTTGAGTTATTTTCTTTTTGAATGTAAAATATTATACTAATTAATTCAAAATAACAATTAATAAATAAACAAATTCGTTGGTCAGATATTATATGGAGAATAAAAATATTACTCACATTCCTTATACGAAACGAAATGAATCCAATAACATCCCTAATTGAGTCAATATGAACAAATTGGTCCGTACAGTGAAATTGTCTTATCTTATAAACTATAACTTTATTTTATTTTATATCTAATTGATATACAGGCAATTTCTAATGTTGTTTTGTAGGATTTTTTTTTTTTCAAAGGAGATATAGCCTTATCAACTAAATTTGAAATGTAAACTATTTTCTTTAATTAAATATTCAAAATAATATAATTCAATTATAGTTATTTTTTCTCCCAAATTATACAAAATATTATCTATTATTTATGTGAATATGAAAATGATTGACCTTCTTTTTATATATCTATTACAACAGAAAATTAAAATTATTTATTATCAGTATCTTTTTAATAATAATTTTTGATACAAAATTTATAAATTAAAGCTAATTTTTTTTTATAAATACTTTTACATTAAGTCAATAGCTGTTAACCCCTCATTTAAGGGATATAGAAATGTTTTTTTTATATGTAGTTTGTTAGTTTTTGTGTAAGTCATAAATGAAGATAGAAACATCATATTTGAATAGGGGCAGCGGGTTGACTCGTCATTTTGTCACTAATCTGGCGGGCTGGTCAGGTTATTACATTTAACTCACCATTTATTGATTAATTTCATTTGATTTAATTCTTTTAACTTTTTATTAAATTAATTAAATAATTCAAATATATAATAGTATAATAGTTTGAATAATTAATCCTTACTATTAAGTTTTAAATATTATTTATAATGAAGTAAATTAAGATGTGGAAATATAGTTATAATTTACTCTATTAAAAATATTAATTAATTAATTAAATACTTATTTACATAATTAAATTTATTATACATGCAAAAAATAAAAAGTTATAAAGCGTTGGAAGTTGAAAATGACTTGGTTTTGGTGGTAGAACTTAGATGTCAAGAAGAATAAGGACCCAACCCAAGAAAACAGAGTGCAACGATCCAAATACTATCGGGCATCACTTTTTTGTTTTTTTTCTTTTTTTCAAAAATCAACATAACTCACATGCTCCCAGGAGACATCATAATATATATTCAATCGATAGCAATATAAAATATTATACCAAAATTTTAAAAAATAAAAATGCTAATTAGCCGCGGGCTACACTTTTTTCCCTAGCCGCTTCAGCATTTCCTACACTAATTGGAGCGTACAACTTCACGCGCGCACCCTAACATTAATTAATTCAAAAATAAAACACTATGAATCAACAAACCAAACAAAAGTCAAACCCTTTGTCGTACAAAAGCTGTCACTCACTCACTCATTCACCGATTCATCATCACTAACCACTAATCACGAATCAACTCCCCCTGCACTCCATCACAGTCTCCCAAACATTGCAGTCAAAAAAATAATCCAAAAAGGGCAAAAATGGAAATAGATAAGTGATGGTGGTGGTGGGATTGGGAAGCCGAACAAAAAGAAAACGACCTTGTACTTTATATATATATGAATATTTATATATCGAAAGAAAATAAAATAAAATAAAATTAGAAAAATAAGAAATAGAGTAAAGTGTTTGTGTAGTGAGAGTCAGACACGGAAGTTTTTGCCGGTGAAAGTTTGACCAAATTGCCAATGTGGCGGAGCAATGTTCCAGGAGGTGGAAGAGCGACGGTCACTGGCGGTGACTCTGAAGGACAAAGCTTGGCCCACAAGAACCGCGTTTGACTGCCAGTTTTGACCCCAGTTCCGGCTCATCGGCATCCAACCGGTTCGCGACCCTTTAACGTAGGTGTGCACCAGATCCCCTGCACCCGCCACGTTGCTGATCAGCACCAAGTTGAAGTAACGGAAACCGTTGATCGTGAACCTCATTCCCCCATGCTTCATACATGGCACCCTAAACCAAAAACCAACCAACATTAACCACCAACTAACTAACAACAAAACCACCCAAACCTTAACAATAAATGTGTGTGTACCTGCGGTAGGCGACTGGTACGATACCGGCGCGGTATTCCGCGATTTTGAGGAACATGGGCATGGCGAGGTCGAAGTGAGGGCGAGGGGGGTTGCACCAGCCGCCATTGTCGTTGGGAAGAGCGTAGTTTGGCGGACAGAAGTTGGTGGCAGTGATGAAGATGGAAGGGCTTCCGGAGTGACACCATTGCTTGTCGTTTGCGCATTTTATCTCAAAACACGCCCCGCAGCTCAGGCCATTGTTGAACAGTGCCGTGCTCAACGCCGCCGTGTTAACTCCGTACCCTTGGCTGTACAGGTTTCCGTACCCGCAAGCTCCACCTGAACACACACCCACACATTGTTAGAGAAAATGATAAACGTGACAAAACATGTTACATGCTACATGTTAAAACTACATAGTACACACACCCATGGTGCCGGAAGCATCGGACCCTCCGTAGAAGGTGGCGTGAGCACTTTGCCACGCGCCGCCGGTATAAACGCCTGGAATTCGAGCTTCCACCATCCACATTATGGACGCAAGACACAGTGCTATACTTAGCACACCCATTTTTCTTTCCCCTTGAAAGTGAAGAGAATGCGAAGAACAGAGAGAGATAATGGGATGAGTATTGAGTATTGAGTGTGTAACGAGTAGGGAAGGTTGGAGTACTTATGGAGGAGAAGCCTTCTTGGTGGGAACTCAAAACCCTCTTCACTGTGGGGGCCACGTTCGAAATTCTCAAACTTCTCTCTGCTTATTAAATGCCACCTTTTTTCTTAAAAATAAATTAATGCCTTCTTTACGTGATTGTAATGGTAAGAAAAAAAAAAAAAGTTTCTTTCTTTCTTTTATTTTACTTTACTTTATATTACGTGATAAGTAAATATGTTCCCACCAAAGCTCAACTGCACCATCATCAGTGTCCGTAGGTGACACTTCTAAATTCTACTGCCACCGTCATCACTGTGGGTTCCATGCAATAATATAGTAAGTACTCTGTGTCGGGAAGTGTTGAATTGAAATCCGTTTCTTTAATTTCTTTGGTGGCATTTTCGGATTCTGCTTTGGTTTTGTAAAATTATGTTCGTTTTGAAGGAGGGACCTGAATCATGATCATCGTCCAACAGACAACGTGAAAAGGACAAGTAAACGAACCAAATCCTTGGGAAAATTCGATTTTCAGTTTGTCACGTTCATATTAGTAGGAATGAAACCTGCTATGAGAGAGCAAACGAATGCAGTAACCATATTCTCTGTTCATATTAACATGTCTCCACCTCATTTCCTTCTCATGGTAAACTTCTGTAAAACCTAATGGTCTCCAGATAAGGTTGTTTTTGGTGTTTTTTTTTTTTATCTTTTATAATAATAACAAAAAATGTGAAGAACTGAGGGTGACAGTGGTGTTCAAAGAAAGAAGGGGAGATTAGTGGGTGGCGTGATGTGCGGGTTTGATGAGAGTAGGTGAATCCCCCAACGACATAATTTATTATATAAATCATACAAGTGTCACACGTCAACCAAGAATGACCAGAATCAAATTATGTTTAACTTTACACTAGAGTAAATACATTATACACTTCTCACTTTTTACCCTGTGAAATAACATTCTCATTTGATCGAAGTAAAAAAACCTTTATACCGACTTTTTATTGAGATATATACAAGCGGAAAATATATTTAATATGTTATATTAATGATTTATTAAGTCTTTTTTAATATATGTTAATTCATATATATATATATATATATATATATATATATATATATATATATATATATATATATATATTAAGAAAGAGTGGATGGTGGAGCCTCTCCTCTCCTTAATCATCGCTCCGCTCTCAGTGCCCTTTAACTATGCCTACGTGGTCCACCCAAACCCAATGCACATGCATGCATAAATACCTGCTTTTAACTAACCATAATATCTTTTTAATCTTTATCAATAAATTAATATGTATAATCTTTATATCACCATACCACTCTTCCCTTTAAGGTATATTCTTACCACTGAATATGAAAATTTTCATCACACCCTAATTCTTCAAGTTTTCTTTGGTTATGATAAGAGCTTGTAGATAATTCCTTAACTATAATCTATAATAATAAGTACGCTCTTTTTTTGTTAACTTTAATCAGAAAGTTTGTTTTATATCAGCACCAGCTAATTGGCATTACACCTATTTAATATTGAGAATAAACCAGCTTTGATGTCACGAGCACTGCTATTTGGTCCTTGATCCTGAAGAAAACTATTATTGGCTATGCAAACCATAGGAATAGGGAGGGTTGTTTAAAATAGCTGCATTTGTATTGTTAACTAAATAAATTGGAAAGTTAGTAGCATTGGATACCCCAAATATGAAAAGCTGATTGATGATGAACAGTTTACTGTTCATACCCTGTATTTCGTTAAGTTCATCATTTGATTCCTCTTTTTGGAACATTCTTATGTTGTCAAAGTTTATAAACATGTCTCACTTGAAAAAGGAGGGAAATTTTGTTCTGATGAGCAAAACCAGCAAATTCAAGTAAAGCTCAAATTGAACTGAAAAGGTTCAAGTAGGATATGAGTAACTAGAAATTCAATTCCATATATATCTGTTGATGATAGAAACTCGTACATTACTTTGGAATCATTTTTTTCACAATTAGACGTCTTAAGAGGTGTGAGGCATCACATATGCACAACCACGTAAGACACTGTAACCGAACATTTATTTAGAAATTAGAACCCTATTTTTCCCTAGCCAATGTCATAATTTTACAAAAGTAGGTTATATTTTTGTGTAGAGACACCCTTTTAGCGTGAAAAGGGAATCCAAACATTGTCAACAAGGATATATATATATGTATTGCTTTTTCACTTTTCAATAGTCAATTGTTTGTTGTTTATTGATAATAATTTGGAGGAAAAACATGCATGTACCTAAATTCAAATTGTGTAAATGATATTGGGTCATGTGGAAATATGATTAGTAGGTAATTAATTAAGTGAATGTGGAAACAAACAGTGAAGTCACTACGTTTAGCACCATCTGTGGACTTGTGTTTCGTCAATCATGAATCATCAAGAATCATGGTGTGGGGCACAGATAGCAATGTGATTAGAGTGATCAACTTTATAGTCCCTTAACGTAACCCAAAAAAGAGTGACTACTAAAATAGTCTCTACAATCACGGCAATATGAAGAAGTATGTGGTGGGAGTCTAAGCTGCTACACCGAATATATGCTAAGAAGTAAATTTTAAGTCTAATTCAACCTAAAAAAAACTTAAATTGTTGTGAGATTTTTAATGCATTCCCTTCGCGTAAAACAGATACATTTCGAACGTGAGACTAAATATTAATAGATGGCCTGATAACAGATAAAATAATATATCTAACAAAGGAGTTTAAACTTAACTCAACCTTATAAAATCAACATGTAAGGTAAGATTTGCACTCACTTACAAACTGTAAACTCGTCTTACTTCTAGCCTATGTGAGACTTAAAAGAGTATATATGCATGATATTATGCAGATGGGTTATTCTTTGCTGAAAAAAAAATGGTGCAGAGCTAAATTCACGTTGTTGTGATTATGCACACTCCAATGCTTTTTACCAAGAAATTAAGAAATTCCTAAAGAAGGCAAAAGGCATTGAACGTTGACCTTAGTAATCTGAGATCTTATCGTTATTCTCTTCCTTTTGTTGTTATTATATCTGTCAGCAATACCATGTTATTATAGTTTACACAAGTTAATGTCCCAATGCAGTATCTTATGAACAATTAAAAATTGTGACTGCGTATGAAGCAGTGTACCGTGTACGACGGGAATCGCTTTGTTAATATGTTTTTCGAGTGTTTCTCATTGGACGCTATCCATGATTGACATTAACTGGTTGGGTTTAACTGGGGACTTGGTAATCGTGTAACGAGTCCGAGTTTAAAGCCAAGAGGAAGAACTGTTTAATCTCGTGTCTCTGATTCCTTTCCCATATGGATAGTACAACAAGAGGACAAAACTTTTTCATATAAAATTATCAGAAAACAGGATCTCAGTTGAAAGTATGCAACCAATGATTTTTCTTTAAAATGCAAACTGAACTGATTCAAGATTAATGAATTGCATCGTTCCTGTATTCTGAACCAAACTAGTAAATAAAATACCTATTTGGAGAGAAAAAAACAAACAGTTGAAAAGTAATTTGTTGGAATGGAATCAAACAAATATCTTGGTTCTGTTCATTATAGAGAATGGTTGGACATTTTAATTCCTCGTTTAGATTAGTTTAGTTCAGTTCATTGGTAAATTTTGCTTAAGATTCTTTCTGAACAACCCCAATACTGATACGGACATGTATCTAAAATTCAAATGAAATTAACTTAACATGCAGAGACATGTTGTGTTGTGTTTTCAATTAACAGAAGGACTTATTAGGTGGGATAGTGGGAATATGAAACCTGACCACTTTTATTTGCTGACTTTAATTTGTTTTTCACTTTTAGAACGGAGTATTTTTCACGTTAGGTGATGATCTTTTTGGCCTTCACTTTCCACACCATATTCTCAATACAGAGAATGGACTAGAGAACGGGGAACATTTGGTGCCACCATTTTAGGCTTAATTGCTGGGGACACACACACACACACACCATGCTTTTGATTTATTTGGTCATCGATGACCAAATGCACTCCTCCACAACCAGCTTTTTCCCCTTTTAATTTGAAAGCAACACTATAGTGGCTGGTTTGGTTGTAAATAGATTCATTCCCTAAAACTAAAATATTTAAATGCTTGGAATAAAGTTAGTCAACAAGTCTCCATTTCCCATAAGCATCTTGACCTAAAGTTTCTCAAATTAACATACAAATTTAGACCCGGAGGTAGCCTAATCTAACACCTTCTCTCTGTATTTTCCTTGCACTGGTGTGGATGCAACTTGGAACAGCACCATTGTCTTGCACATGCCCTTTGTGACCAAGAGCAAAGATAGTCCAAAAGATTGCATGTGGTGATTGGTGTGAATGTGTGATGAAAAATAGACCAAAATCCACACTATTCACTAACTTAGAGAAGATGGGTTGCCCCCACCAACTTGCAAATATTCAGTTACTCTCTGCAACTTTATCCATTTCAATCTTCCTTCCATGTGATATTTAATACAAAGCTAAGAATATGCATTCATTCTTGTCAAAGTTTGTGGCTGGACTGTGACCAAAGGATAGTAAATACAAATACAATATACATCTTTACTTTTTGCTTTATACTCTTAATTAATATTACTTTTTAAGAACTAAACTCTTCCATTACATTTTTTCTTTGTTGACTTCAGTAAATTTCAAAACTTTGCTAACCAATTATAAAACTTGGCCACAGTTAAAAACACACATAACCACATTATGGGATTGTTCTTGCTTTTGTTTACAGGACCCCATTTTGTTGTTCTGGAATGATTTGCTTCACTTCGAATGAATGTACAGTACGAGGGAAGGATAGACAACAGATAGAGGGGGATCAATACCAGTTTCACAAAAAAGGGGAGACAACATTGTCAGTCAAATGGACAAACTCATTCATTACACCTTAAATTAAGTAAACAACGTTTTTCTCCAATGGATGTGTCACCGTTTCATTGAAAAAATACGTTAAATATGATGAGAAATAAAGTAATGTATATAATATAGTATGCTTCTAAGATCTTTGGTAACTTTTTCTTTTGAACGTGAAATTAGAAGTTTAAGCACCAGTGAAAGTACTTTAACTAAAAAGAACTATTTTAAGAGTTTTAAGTTAACCAGAAACTCTTAAATTATTTCGTGATCACGTAGTTTTTTCATAACTGGGACATATATGAACACTAATTTATTATGTATATCAAATTTATGCAACAATAAATAAAAGAACAAGTTAAAGATACACGTTTGTATGTTTAAGAAATACATTATGTTGATTTTGAAGCACATTGGTGATGCAAGATGCATCACCCAACTTGGTCTAACAGAAACTATCAACTAATGATTGGAAGCTGGTACTATGTCAATTCCCATCCAACATAATTATAATTGAGAATTGATTTACATGAACACATACCATAGTAGTTCAGATTTATCTCCTTTAATTTCCCCTTCAGGAAGGAAACAATTTGTGCCTAGCTAGCACTTTCATCTGCTCTGTCAACTTTGCCAAGATGCCTTCAAAATGAATTTATACTGAAAAAACAAGCAAGAAGAAGGTTGAAAATGTATAACAATGATGATGTCGTAGAGTATATGTATGTAACTGAATTTGGCTTGAATGCAGATGTAGTAATCATCATATTCATAAAACTTGCCCTGCGTTCAACGTTAGAATATTTTATTGTATCAGTGGACAACTTTAACTTCTTTGGAAAGCTAAGTTTTCTCTTAAGCTCATTGCAATAATTTACAAACTTCATGTTCTAATCCCACTGTCTATACTTTTTCTTTGTTTCTCCTTTTGGGGTTCCTATGATCATGGAAGCAAGTAACTTCCTTCTTTATGGTCCTCTTCGTATTCCTAACTACCATTGTCGAAAGTACCAACTACCATACCATCATATTTAACTACTGGTTACAACATGCGAGAGGGGGGCCACAGAATTAGGAATGGAGATTTGAGGTGATATCAGAAAGAGAAAGGCTTTAGCATCAATGGTCCTTTCTTCTTACCAGGAGTCACAAATTCTCCCAATCCAACCGTAAAAAATTAGGTGGCACACCAAAAATTCTTAAAGAACGTACCCTATTATGACAAGAGTGTTGAACTACTAATAATTGTTCACATTGTTTCAGCAAGCAGTTGAAACAATCATAGCACTTCATTTATTCAAGGCATCAAACAGGAACCCTGCAACTGGCTCAGCCAGACTTCTAAATGCTCTTTTATAACCCATCAGAAACCTACCCTTTTTAACTTGATTTAATATATATATATATATATATATATATATATATATATATATATATATATATATATATATATATATTAAAAACATAAATTTGATGTTATTTTCAGTTTAAGAAAATTTAAAGTTTATAAAAATTAAGAAAATTATAGCTTTTTATTTTCATCTTATGGCACCTGTCCTCCCAAGGAAAAAAGAAAGAAAAAACCTATTTTCTTTCCAAAGGATAATAGGAACTAAATAAGTACCAAGAAATTGAAGACTATATTGGGATGTTTCTTTCTGCAACCCACAACCTTTTTACCACCTTCCATTTATTTAAGAATAAAGAAATTTAACTATTTCATTCTACAAATTAATTTTGAACTGCATAGGTGTTGTATGATGTCGGAAATTAGTGTGGTAAAATACAGATCATGAAGCTTTGACCACTTCTTTTACCCCCACAAAATGGAGAAAACAATTCAGCTTCATTTGTCAATTATCATTTTCATGATTTGGTCAGTATACTGGATTTGCTCTAACCAGTGTTGGTCCCTTGATGCCTTATCATTTAAAAGAAATAAAAATCTACAATCAATCCATTTGACAACATTTACTACATCTGAGAAGTATTTTTGCTACTTTAATAAAATATAACTTCCTCTCTTTCTGTTACAAAAGAATACTAGCACATTGTAATTCATAACTAAGATGGAAAAGCAGTGACAAGAATATACTACTAGTAATGGCGGTCATAATTTCTCTGTATCTGTAAGTATGATCATATACACAAGTTGCTGAAGCCATTTGCTTTATGAAATGTCACTTTGGCACGAGTGATCTATGAATTGCAAAGTTGAGAACATATCTGTTGTTGAGCATCCGTCGAGGTAGCATTTGAAAGAGGAAAAACGTCACTTTTCCCATTGCTCAAGCATGTTATGTTAAGCTGGTTTCCCATTTGGGTTGACTGCAGCATTGCATCAGAAAACATCAGTATCGAGACCAACCAACTTAGGTATAGGAAAAACATTGTAAGCAATCTTCTTAAGATAATGTGCTTGAATTCTCAGACATTATATTTTGCCAACAAAATCATATAATTTCTTTTAACACAGCCACATAACTAATTCCATTAGCTTCTGCTATAGGAAGGTGCATGGATGCCATGTACACCGTGAAAGGGCACTAACCTCACATAAAAATTGTTGTGCTTTGCAGCTCCATTTTGAGGTGGGGACACAACTTAAGTAATGACACCATGAGCAGTGGTCATTCAAGTTAACACTTCGAAGAAGCAAAACCAGCCCAGTAACAAACCTGTCAAATTGCAGAGGTAAACAAGAAGAAAAAGTAGCACTAAGCAATAAGATTTAACTAATATATCATTGAAGCATGAATTGATAAATCTTGCCCAGGAAGAAAAACATAGGCAATATACAAAGAACTCAAAGCAAGGAGGATCAAGAACCATCCTAAAGGGGAGAAAAGCCGGGATACACAAAACCACAGAGAGAGCATTTAAAGAGAGCTTTCCAATACCAATGCGTCTAACAAAGTCTTTGTAAAGCCCATGACCAGACACTCAGAATCTTAATAAGCATGGCAACAAATTTCTTTAACCATCCATAAAAATATATTTAAAAAATACATTTTTAAAACAATTTTTCAAAAACAACTTTTTAGAAAGTAAATTTCATAAAGTTTTAATAATAAAAAGGCAGTTGGGTAAATTTTTTATCCATTAAGTATTGATAGACGAATATATTGGATTTTGAAAAATAATGAATATATTTCATCTGTTCTACTTTTTTAATATCATTGTAATGGATGAACAGACTAGATGGATGGTGAATAAACAGATTTCTTTCCGGGTGAATCCTGATCTGATAACCTTGTTCTTTAATACTAAATGAAGCAGTGTGCTTAGTAAATTTACCAGTCATAATCCTGTGTAAATACACTAAGTAGAAAATAATGCAATTAGATCACCTAATAAAACAGAAGGTAATGTTCAAAACAGAAAGAAAGAAAATAAATGAAGAACTTACCCAGCAATCAATACTACGAAGGATATGACCCACAGTGCATACTGATAAGGTTTGTGCTTGTATCTCACTGGAGGTCCAGTATGTGCAGAGCTAGAATTCCTGCGTCTGTGTCTACTACTAACCCATTTGAACTGGGGGCGAATCAAAAAGATAAACCCAAGAAGAAAGCCAGAGACAAATCCTCCGATATGAGCAAAATTGTCCACATGTGGAAGAATTCCAACAGCTAAATTGATTACAACGATGACTATAAGAGTCAATAAAGCTGCCAACTGCAAAATAATACAAACATGGAATGCAGAAGAAATAAAATGTCAGTTATACAAATACAAGGGAGGATTATTGTTTATTAGGAAGCAAGCACTATTGAATAGAACACATTTATTTAATCGTTCACCTTGTTGGCATATATTGTCCAATTTATCAACAGCTCTGATAGCATGCCCCCCAGTAAACCAAATAATGCACCAGAAGCACCAACAGAGATGCCTTCTGGTAAGAACAGAGCAGACAACAAACTCCCTCCAAAACCAGATATCACATACAGAAATCCAATCCTAACTACAAAGGACGAGCAAAGCATATATTACAATCTGAAACTGGGATAGTTGCTAAACTCAGTCAAGTTTCTTGGTTTCCAGAACATTCATGCAATAAACCCTTATAAAGTTATAATGTGATTTTGTTTTTGTAGTCATGAAAAAAAGAAAAGGAAATTATATAATGGGACAATGCAAAGATAATTACCAGAACCATACCAAATCCAAATTCTTGCTCAAGGCGAATTCCAATAAAAACAAGACTCAACATGTTGGCGAGCACGTGAACAACCCCACCATGCAACCATATACAAGAGAAGAGGCGCCAGACCTGGTGTTTATGAACCACTTTATCCACTTCAAGAGCACCCATCTTCCCTAATCTAAACATTTGTTTTTTAAATAAAAAAAAAATGTCAATAGCAGAATAAAAACAGCTCCAACCCAACAAATATGGATATATACCTACATAGTAACATGAACAAAACTGGTTACACTACCCGTTAGTAATTGTAACTATGACAGATGATTAAAGTAAAAAAAAAAAAAAAAAAAAAACAGTGATTATAGGTGAATGGAGAAACAAGAACTGACGTGGAGGAAGAAGGGCCTAAGAGAGGGTTCTCTTTAAGAGGCTGAAAAGAGAATCTTCCAAGGAAAGAGGCAACGCATGAAGAGCTACCAGTGAAGGAATGCTTAGGACAATCGTTTATATACATGGTGACGATAAAGATGACAATGTTGGCCACCACGAACGTGGGGACGAGCCAGGGGAACCAGCGCCTAAAGAGGCTGAAGTTGTGATCGTCGACGGCGGGGGGGTTCGGCGGCGACGGTAAGGGTCTCCGGGCGGGGGAGTCGCGGCGCGGATGGACCTTGACCTCGATGCTGGTAGAAGATGGGTCGGTTCCCATCATGTTCCTCCTCGTCGACCCTTTGGCAAAAGATTGAAACTTTTTTAATCTAATGCATTGGAATGATTAAGATTTAGGGGTTTGGGAGTTAGTGAACGGAATCCAACATAGGGTAACGATGCAAGTTATGAGATGGGTGGTTGGGTGTTCTTGATTCGCATGGTCTTGTTTCTTCTTCTGTTTCTTTTACGCCAATTTTCTAACCAATGCCTCCAACCATGCCAATCTCTACCTGACTTCTTCAACCGTTTATATTTTTAATTATTATTTTTCACCTTAATAAAGATATACTGTGTTGTGCTGTACTGTGAAATTGTTTATGTGATCTCAGTGATGTGTTTTTTTTTTTTTTTTTCCTTTTTCTTCTTTCTAATTGATTAATTGATGTGACCCTTGATTTGGATCTAATCAAATAAAATAGCACATGCTCCACTCGTTTCTAATTCGAGACTATGGATATTTTAATTTAATTTATTTAACATTTTTATTTTAGGACACCTTACTTTATAAGCCATAACAATAAGATTGTGGGTTGAATTCTATGATTATGTAAAATTTAAAACACACTAAATCTTAAATAAAATCTTGACAAAAAATTAATAAGAACATTTTTTAATTTTATAAATATATTCTTCCCTTAACAACTAAATAAAATATTAATTTTATAAGATCTTGTATTAGAGTAAAAAAGTCTTCAAAATCATTTCATAGAATGGAAGTTACATCAAATAAATTAAAACTTTGTTGAATAATACTTGTAATAAATATGACATAAGCATGCCTATGCTTTAGAAACTAATTAAACATTCTAAATTAGATCATTAAAAAAGGTTTTGTTTTTTATTCTCCTTTAAGATTTATTTATAAAAGAATTATAATTCATTACCTTCTAACCCTTTTAACGTGTCTTCTATTGTATTTATTCAATGATATTGTGTAAATATTACAAAGTAAATTTTTGGGCAGAATTTTTCTATTCAAGTACTCAAATAAGAAGTAATTCAATTATATATTTTTAAGTTTACTCATATAAGTGTTTAGAGTTCAATCTTAAACTTTGAAAGCCAAAAATCTCAATTCAAGATCACATAAAATTAATAATGAAAAAAAAAACACTTCGAACTAGATCTAATCATATAAGTCAAACTAATATCTAAATGTAGGTATCTCCTAATTTCGAACTAGCCATTCCAAATAAATGGGTATTTATTGCTAGTACACGTAAAGCTCTTAAATAACATGATCCACAAATAAAGGAATAAAATCACAATAGTACTATTTTAAATTCTGAATTTCATTTTCATTTTAAGAATATCGATATGAGTCACTAATTAAAGAATTTCAGTGAATATCTTAATGATAAAAAAATACCATAGTTTGTGTAAAAATTAGAAGAAAATGAAAACTACACATGAATTATAAAATAAAAAAAGAGCATAAAAATGACACAAAAATTAAGAATAAATTTGATTGAACAAGTATTTTAAAAAAACAATCTTTGAATAGAAATACTTTCTTTATAAATGCAAATGATTCATCAATTTTAAAAGAAGATATAAATTAAGAGAAATACTCAATTATTATTTTTTAGTAATGGTTTTTCCTTTTAGTATAATAATAATTTAAATATATATTAAAGTAGTAAAAGTAATTATTACTATTCTAACATAATAAATATTCAATTATACAAGTATAAATAATAATTAAACTAAATTGATGAATTTAAATTTTGATATTTTTAACATAATTTTATTTAAAAATTTATTCATTTACAAATTATTTTATAAATATATTAATATTTAACTAAATCTTTTCAATTACATCAATTAAATATATTACAAACTTTTTTCACCTTCTTTAATAGAAACAAGATCACTTGCCACATGATCCATCGATACTAGCCAACCGAACATATCTCCTTTTTTGTTATCTCAAATTCACTCTTTAATCTAAATACAAATTTTTTTATTCTGTCTACAATTTAAATACAACCTTCATACAAAACACTCTACTTTCTTTCTTTTTTTAAAATAAATTAAAAATTAGAAAGACTAAAATGATAATTGAATCTATAAAAAATGGGTTAACAGTATATAGTTATTTTAATGTTACATCTTAACGTTTGTCGTAAGTATAATATTTGGTGTTTCTTACAAGAAACAAAAATGTTGGCACAATGCGACAAATGGGAAAAAAGATTATATTAGGCGAGATGTTGACTCAAGTCCAAATGTTTTTCTAGGAAAAGATTACGCAACAAAACAAACCTTTGCATACTGTAATATATGTAATATATTAACGGTATAAAAATCAATTTTAAAAGGTGTTATGTATTAAATTTTATTTAATAAATGTAAAAATACATAAAAAACTAAAGTGAATTATAAACTTAAATATAAAAATCAAAACAGTAAATAAATATTAATTTGTTAAATTTATTGTGAGACTCTCAATTTATACATATTTCTAACATTACTCCTATATTTTAGTTTGAGTTTAATAAGAGGTTTTACAACATCGAAACCCTCCAATTATCTCTGAGTATTTAAATGTATTGTTCAAATGAATCTAATGGTATTTTTTGCAGACATAAAATAGGAACGGACCTAAAGAAAAAATGTAGATTTTTGATTGATTGAGCCATGAAGTTTTAGCAAAATTTAAAGTTAGTACTTTATTAAAACTTTTGATCATTTTAGTCTTCCATCTTTAAAAATGTGTAAATTTAGTTATTTTAACTAAATTTTGTTAAGTTTATCTAACGTTTCAAGCGCATTTCATGATAATATTTGACTTATTTATACTGTTTGACACATTTTTTGCTTCAATATTAACTCAAATATTATCATAAAATGCGTTTAAAATGTCAAATAAACTTAATAAAATTTGGTAAGAAGGACTAAATCCACGCATTTCTAAAGATAAAGGACTAAATTGGTATAAAATTTCGAAAAGGAACTAATTTCAAAATTGACTTAAACTTAAGGGACAAAAACATATTTAACCCATTTTTAATTATGCAGGGAACACATATACTTTGTTACAGCTTATGTTGTTGTGGCAAACACTTATTATAGTTAGTTACGTTACGGAAAAAAAAGGTTGAAGAATGTTGAATGCACGCATCCTTTGGAGCATTCTAATTTCAAAAGCAATCCCTGCATTGTATTCCAAGCAATGGGTTGAGTTGCACTGCTCAATTAACATTCTCATTCTTTTCTTTCTCATTTGTTTTCTTTATATATTTTCGGCTATTATCACCATAATACCAAACCAGAAAAAAGGATTCAACACATTTTTTTTTCACTAATTGATGACCTATATCATTAATTATAATTTTTTAATATTCATTAATTATAATTATACCTAGTGATTAAAACAACAGTTTTAACACTCAAAGCTTCCATTTGAATTACATATGTTGAATTTTCGTTTATTTATTTAAAGGATTCAAAATTAAAATTTAACACAATTTACAAATATAACATTTAGATCATATTGGAAGGACGAGATAAAAGACTTTAAAAATAAAGTGAGGATGGAATGCAGCTCGACCAAAAATAAAGTGAGTACAAATCTCTTAGCTACGTCCAGGAAAGACACAAACCAATACGAACTTCAGTCGCCAATGTTGTTACCACTGAAATTTTGGACATACCAATAAATGTTTATGTATTCAATTTAACATTCGTATAATTTTTAAAAAAATTTCATTCGTATAAATATCTTTTTCATATATAAGTTTTTGAAACTTGAAATTTTGATTCTTATAAATATCTTTTTTATATAACTTACAAATTGTTAAAGTTTAGAACTATTAACATCAAAGCGTTTGTAGTCCAACGGTTAGGATAATTGCCTTCCAAGCAATAGACCCGGGTTCGACTCCCGGCAAACGCAGTAACTGTTTTTTTTTTTTTTTTTTTTTTTTTTTTTTTTCTTACTTTTTATTTTTACCTGCATAGAACAGACAAAGAACAAAAGAGGACGAACGAGCAATCTCTTGAATTCGGATCTCTGTCTCTATATTTATGTGGCTTCTGTTTCATTTCCCATTTTCTATTTTAAACCGTCACGAAGTGAAGGGTGATGGGAGGCGCGTGTAGCAGCAACGCCTTCAGCGCGGCGCAGTTAACTATATTATCCACCCGCAGCCGCAGATTCAGAAGCAACCGTACCGTTTCTTTGTTCTCCGTTCGAGCCTCCGACGACCCTCCTCGTGGGCCATCCTGCATATACGTTGGCCCTCTCCACACCGCCGCCAAAGAAACCCTCGAAGCTCTTTACTCTCAGGTCACACGTCTTTTCAATTCACCATTTTTCAGTCTCAATTTCACTTTTCTTATCCATTAATATAATCACCACAGAAGAATCATTAACTATGCAACTATTCAAGGGCTAATGCGACGAACTTGGATTGTTTATAGGCGCGGGATGCGTATTACAGTGGAGAGCCTTTGATTCTCGATGACATGTTTGATAGAGTTGAGGTATCTGTCTATCTGTCTTTCTTGATTTCACCACTCAACATTTCGTTACACGCTTAAGTCTCTTAATTATATATTAGCTTGTCTTATGAACAGTTGAAGCTTAAGTGGTATGGTTCTAAGTCAGTTGTCAAGTACCCTCGATGCAGCATCCGGAGGCATTCCACATATGCTGATTCTGATGTAACTTTCTTCTTCAATTTCCTTATTTCAATGTGTTCTTAATGAAGTTAAGAATGTATTGAACAGTTACATTTGTGTGTGGTGTGATGTGTTCTTCTGTTGAATGTTTTGGATATAAGGACAATTTTTGTGTGGTTAAAATGTTGAGGTTCCCTTTCCTTCCTTTTTTGTTCTCTTGGTTTCTTCACTTGAATTATATTGAGTGACTGTGGATGTAGGGCAGGAAGATATTTCTATGGCTTTTGCATTAGCAAGCTTATGGTCCCTATTTCTTGCACTTGGCTGTTCAGCTTGTGTTTGGCCTATATTGTACACTGTTAACACAGCTTATCAAAAAGCATTCGACTCGGGAGGATTCTCATATGGTAGTCAAGCATCAGGAGTAGGGCTTCTTTTTGTGGTCAACGGCATTATCCTCACGGCACTCGGTTTGGTCATTGGCTACCCAGTTGCTTCAGCTTCAGGTAAAAATCATTTCCGAATTTGAACTCCAAACACTAGTTCAAATTAAATTTATCAGTCTGTGGTTCCTTGTGTACTTTTAGCATTTTCCCTAACTAGAATTAGACTTTCACTTTCAAAAACTTTGCTGATATTTAATGTAAACGTGAATTGCTACGATGAAACTCTAATTCTAATTAAAAGAAATGTTAAACACCCTGGGAAGGAACTGAGTGTAAATTTTACTCTTTTTTCTAACTATTACTTCAACATGGCTGCTTCTGTATTTACATGTTACTAATTGCTTATTTCCACAGTTAAGGTGCTTCAAGGCCTGTGGAGGGGTGATTTAGCGGCACTGAAGGGTTCATGTCCAAATTGTGGAGAAGAGGTCAGTAACTGAGTTATATACATAGGCTCCCACAGTGGCAATGTCATATAGGTGTCTTGTTTCTTGCTTGGCTGAATGGTCCTACTTGTCCAGCTAGAGAAGCACTGTTTGATGTTTATACTTCACTTAAATCATTCTCACGGTATTGAATTCATTTTGTTTAAGGTATTTGCATTTGTGAGAACGGACAAGGGTAATAACTCATCTCATAGAGCAGATTGTCATGTATGTGAATGCTTATTGGAATTTCGCACCAAAGCTGAGGTAATAAAGTAGATTCCTTATACATCTTGCATAAGACAGTTTGTATAATTGAAGAAAAATAAAAACGTGTCAATGTAAACAAGAGTTGCAGGTGTTTGCATGACCAATGGTGTTATTATTTTGCAGCAATCGGATTTAAGATTAGGTAGACAGTGGGTTTATGGGCGTATTTACCTTGTTCGAAGATCCCGGCGCCAGAGAGAGCCGTAAATTTTCTTCCCATCAAGGGCTTATATGATTGTGAATATCAATTAGCTGTTAAGGAATGGATAAAACCACATTCTGTTCAGTTCTTCTTAGTCCAGAACAGTTTTGTTAGAACTCAGAAGCCATCTTGTAACACTCTCATGAAGGAAACACTTGACATGTACACCTAATTTCTTCGATTTGAGGGCGTGTTAATGTTAAAGATTTTTTTTCTTTCAATATGTTATAGACATTAAATGTAACTTTAGTTTTATTTATTGTTCTTACCAATGGAGACTTTCTGGACAAAGCTGTTGGGAAGGGGAAGATCCTTTACGCAGAGCTATGAGATGAGTTCTTCTGAGGGGATTGTTTGAATAACGAAAGAAGGTTTATCTTGAAAACATTTTTCAATGTGGAAGTCAATAAGAGAATTATAGAATAAAAATGTAATTTAAAATACGAGTATGAGTTGAAGGTGAACCTCACTCTATAGGCTCCTTAGAAAAACCATTCTGAATGATAACATAATTGCTTTTAATGGCTATCTTTTCAATTATGTATGACTAATGTAACATTAAGATAATTGAGCATATATATTTGAAAAAATTTCACACTGATTTGGTCTATAAATAATTATCCAAATATTTCACATAAGGGTAATGCAATTAAAAATATATACTAGCAACTTTAATTATAAATGGAAAGATGTTAAATTTGAAAAAAAAAAACTTAAACATTAGTAATATACCAAATAATTTATTAGTTTAACAGAATTTGTTTTGAAGCTGCCTGTTTTCAAATTTTTTTTGACATTATAAATGTACTTTATATTTTTCTATATTAATTAATTCGTTTTAATTAGATCTATTAATTTATAACCCAAAGGATTATTTAACCCATAAAAAAATGTTACAATAGAATATTAACGAGAATAAGTTATAATTAAACAAAAAATAATTATATCTTTTACCGTTTTAAGCATACGGAAATATATTAGTTAAAACGCTGTTAGTGCCTTCCTTTATTTCCACTGATATTGGGAAATCAATATATATTGATGCACGCCATACAACATGAAAACTGAGTGTATATATTAGAAAAGGTTGCTCATGTTATATATTATTATTACTATTATTATTATGAAAAAATCACTTATTTTTACTTGACAGGCTTTCAAATTTTTTTCTTAATTATTTTGGAGCAGAATACTGTTAATTATTTTCCACTTTTGTAATTAATAAAGAATAAACACTAATTAAATTTGAAAAACTTTCTCAAGAGATTTTAATAGAAATATCGAACAATAAAATGTTTAATCTGATAAAAAGAGTGAGACAACAATATACCTCAATAATTTCAAAATGATTGTATACGAAAATATAATTTTTTAAGAAAATTAAGAATTATTTTAATTAATTAATTAGTTTTATTAAATTAGAAGGGAGTAAAGAAAGTCAAAGCTTGTTTTGGTTCCTTTAATAATAGCCGTTAAACATAATCTCTGTTTCACTTCCCTCCCTGCCATCCGCACGCGCCATAAAAGTAGCGTCAGAGTCACTGTTTCTACGTTCATTTGTTGATCCACTCCACAGTTTCTTCGGACTCTCTAAAACTCCAAAAAACTTTCACAAATCCAAACACCAAACACAACCGTCACCTACGCAATCGAAACCAAATTTTCCTGTTCCTTTCTCAATGTTTCAATCCATCCCTCATATCACTCTTCCATTTTCTCTTTCTTGCTCCCACTTCTTTGTTTCTTGATTCCAACTATTCTTATTTTCTTCTGTTTTCATTTCGAACAACAAAATTTGACAATTCGAATAGCCATCGTGGATTTCTTTCCCTTCTTTCTGATATTTTAAATTAGGTTTTCAAACGAGATGGGTAGCCCTGAGAAGAATGACAACAAGGGCTTTTTCGCCACCATGACTTCCGGCTTCTCCATCTTCAGCAATGCTATGCACCGATCAGTAAACGGGTATTTTTTTTTTTCTCAAACAAAGAATTTTCATTTTTGGATTGTCCTATTCCTATATTATTCATATCTATATAATCGTATTCGTATGTGTTGTGTCATCGTAATCTACACTTATGTGTGTTCTTATGTTGTAGTTTAAAGTGTCATTCACAAAGCCAAATGATTATTTGATATTTGTTGGATTATAGACTTAGATTTACCTCTGTTCTTTAAGTTGCATTGATACTGTGAGGCAAACAGGCAACTTGATATTATAGTGTTATCATCATCATTCAAATTAGGTTGTTCTCTCTATTTAAGCCTTTTCGTTCCTATATATATATTTTTTACTACATTGAGTCAGTATTTTACAAAAAATACTCAATGAGTTTTTATTTTTGTAAAAGAAACTCAAATTGGCCTGTTTGGAAGTGTCAGTGTCGAGATACGTGTGACAGGTGACAATCAGAGTTTGTGTCTATAAAAATAGTGAATCAAGACATCGTTATCCATAAAAATATGGTTCATTTTCTACTTGAAAAAATGTCACGCCTTAAAATCAAAAGGATCCCAAGATAAAAGATGATCGAAATTTTGACATGTGACAGATTTATATTTTGACACTCGATGCTCCCAAGTGAGTTAAAGCCAATTTAAATGGAAGGAGCTATAATGAATCCTTTTTAAATAATAGGATTCGAAAACAAATTATAATAACCAAAATGAATAAAAGGTCTAAATATATAACCCACATTACTAATTAAACTTTCAAATTACTATAATGGCTAGAAGAGAGAATTGCCGTCCCATGTACTTGTTCGTAGTTCCTAGCTCTCATACCTGGACGTGGTACTGGAAAGACTTATCGAGTAGTGTTCCATCAAGGATCTGCAGTGCAGTGCAATTTTCAGCAGTTCTATATATCAATATATCAAGGATGGGAGCTACTAGTAATTTGTAAAGTAACCTTCTGTTTATCTAATTGGAATCTCTTTAATCACTGACATTATCTAGAAATGAAGAAAGCTTGTGGAAATTTTACCCCAAATGTTTTTGGTCGTTGGACTTCATATAATAATAACGCGCCCATCCATTTTAGTTTCATATTTTACATTTTTTACGGTGGAACTTGTCAGCTTCATCACTAAGAAATGTAGATATTCTGGGGAATGCAAGCTTACTCATGTTCTCCTTTGTTTATAGGTTGCTGGGGTATGAAGGGGTAGAAGTCATAAATCCGGAGGGTGGTAAAGAGGATGCAGAGGAGGAAGCCCAGAGAGGAAGATGGAAACCTGAGGTGCTTATTTTTGCGTGTTTATTTCAGAAATGTTATTTTTTGGTTCAAACCTTTTTCGGCATTAGTTGTTTTGTACTTTCTGCTTAGACTTTGAAAATGCTCTTGGTTATCGTTCCTTTGTCTGCTTTAAATTATCTGCTCGTGTTGCCTTTTAGTTTTATTTATTGTTGATAATATGGATGCCATTCATTTTTTTGGTTTTACTTATTTCCTATTTCTCTTTTCGGCACACATCTAATGCCTACTACTATGCCGTGATCTTATTGCATTTTCCCTATGTTTGACTTTTGTATTCAGGAAAGAGACAGTTACTGGAAGATGATGCACAAATATATTGGCTCAGATGTGACATCAATGGTAACGCTACCTGTTATTATTTTTGAACCAATGACTATGCTTCAGAAAATGGCAGAGGTTTGCATACCAGTACTTCTTTTGGGTTTGTTAAATTGCACTATTTGTTTGTATTAGCACTTGACTGAACTTCGAATTGTTTGAACTAGTTGATGGAGTACTCCTACTTGTTAGATCAGGCAGATAAATGTGAGGACCCATACATGAGGATGGTGTATGCATGTGAGTTATTCGTTTCCCTCGTATATTCTCTGGTATTTTTTAATTGTTTTGATCAATTGAATTGTAATCTTAAAGGTAATGGAGGGTTTAGTTAAAATTAAGAATGAATAACATTCTATCTAGTTTCGAAAAGTGATCGAGGCTGTAGTGAATATTTTATTTATAGTAAAGGACTATGTGATTTAATTGACCCAAACAATTGGCCGCTAGAGCCTGTTGTGTTAGTTCTTGTTCTTCCAAGAGTGTCTGGGAGCCTTTTGCTTGTAGTTCCTGATTACTTCATTACTTTTATGACTCATCGAATCATTGCAGCGTCATGGGCTATATCGGTGTACTTTGCATACCAACGAACCTGGAAGCCTTTTAACCCTATCCTTGGAGAGACTTATGAGATGGTTAACCATGGTGGAGTTTCATTTCTTGCAGAACAGGTACCTTTTAAGTATGTGATTCATAAAAACTCCGTCTCCCCGCACCTTTAATATTTCCCTGGAAATTTATACCAGCATTTTCAAGAACTGTTGTGTTCTTCTCACTACTTTCTTTTGCATTGTTAGGTGAACACATCCATGAAATTTTTGTTTCCTCGTCTCTTTTATCTTATCCCTTATATTGGATATCTTGTTGCTGTATTTTTAATTTCAGGTGAGTCACCATCCCCCGATGAGTGCTGGTCATGCTGAGAATGAACATTTTACATATGATGTGACTTCAAAGTTAAAGACTAAGTTTTTGGGAAATTCTGTTGATGTTTACCCCGTTGGAAGGTGATCGATCAATACATTACACTTGTTTAGCATATCACATTGTTATATTCTTATTGTCCACTCGTAGTCTATATACTTCCAACTTCCTACTGCTCCATTCATACGCCACACTCTACTTTTCACATTGTTATGAGTATTTCTTAGCTGGGTGACAGACGTATAACAGTATTCTGGGCTCATTTAATTTGTTATGCTTTTTCAAATCTAATTTCAGTTCTCTTGAAGAATCTGAAAAGAAGTTTTTTTTTTTTTTAATGAAGAATCTTCATAATCTATTGCTACGAGAGGCAGTATGTATATAATAATTATACAACAAATTTTGTCTTTGCTTTACTTTTGTAGTTCCCTGCAGAATTGTCATTTTATTATCATTTGCTAGCAAGGAAATAATAAATATAGGTTTTGCAATTATTATTTGCAGAACACGTGTAACCCTCAAGAAGGATGGTGTAGTCATAGATTTGATTCCCCCTCCAACCAAGGTTAATAATTTGATATTTGGACGAACATGGATTGATTCACCTGGGGAGATGATAATGACGAACTTGACAACAGGGGACAAAGTTGTACTCTACTTTCAACCATGTGGATGGTTTGGGTATGTGACATCATATTATTGTATTGTTTTCCAATTAACACATCTTTTATTGGTTTGTACTAGTACTATATTGAATTTAGATTCAACTGGATGGCAACTATGCCGATATCATCAAAGTTGACTTCAATGTATAATGCAACTAAAATGTCATGGGAGTATTGTTAAAAGTTGGATTAGTCCTAACTCAACCTTAAAAAATTGGGTTGTGAGGTGAGACCAACACCTACCATACAAACTTTAATAAAATCTTAAAAAGTGGTTTTAGGATTAATTCATCCCTACAAAATCGGCTTAAAAATAATTAGATTGCGTGGTAAGGTACCATAATTTGTCCATATCTTTAGTCGATGTGAGATCTCTTACATACCCACTCACGTCGAGGATTGGAAATTTCAAATATGGTACTAAATATTTATGAGTGGTTTGTTAGCAATCCAATGGCTTTCGATATGTCCAATAAACCTTCCTAGGATACACTCTAATACAATCTTAGAAAGTAGTTTTAAGTCTACCTAAGCCTCTAAAACCAACTTTTAAGGTGAATTTTGAATCTACATAGTTATTATAATTCAGTCATATTTCTAGTTGATGTGGAATTTTCAAAAGGTGTAATGTCATTGAATTTTCTAGTTATCTGACTATTTAATCTGGTTCTCTAATTGCATTAAAATTTGCATCCTTTGTTAAAGTTGTGTTTTCATTTTAAGGAGAATTGAATGACTTAAATCCCTTCCATTTTATGTGTTCTATTTCTATTATCATTCCCCGTTCAGATATTGATTCTTTAAATAGCTTTTTGTTTCTTGATATCCTGCAGGGCTGGTCGCTATGAAGTAGATGGATATGTCTATAACTCGGCCGAGGAGCCTAAAATATTGATGACTGGGAAGTGGAATGAGTCAATGAGTTATCAACCTTGTGATTTGGAAGGAGAGCCTCTCCCGGACACAGAATTGAAAGAGGTGTTTTTTCTGTTTTGTTTGAAAAAAGTATACAAAATGATCAGGACCAGTTATATGCTAATGGGCTGTAGCTTTGTTTTTTACATTGGATTATGCTGTTTTCTTGGTCTGTCGGTTGGCATGATTGGTACAATACAATTGTACTAGTGGGGATGGCCGACCCTATTTCCAGTGGAAAACAATTATGATATAAGAATTCAAGGTGACCCTTCGGAATAGTTCCATCCATAAACACGCTACCTACCCAGCCAATTCTAGCCATCCCTCCCTCTGTTATCCATTTTCTTTGTGTCCATCATCATTCTTCCATTCAAAAGAGGAAAGGTTTTTCTCTTCTTTTCATTTCCTACCTAGTAGTATAGAAGCTGTGATTTTTGTGACAGAAATTCTTTCAAATTTCCAACCATCATTAGTTGATGATTCTATTCTAGCTTTTGTAGATCAAACACTCAATTTACAAATATGATTTTAAACTTCATTTGGATTAGACTCACATCAATTAGAGAATGATAGAAAAATAGGTTAGAACTGGTGCTATCAAGTATCAATTTAATATTCTACTTCAAAATAGGAAGTATTTTTAATTTAATATTCTTTTTTGCTGATACAACTTGTAAAGGCATAGTTATTTATAATTTTTATTAATAGTTTCTCTTGAATTTTTTTCTGCAGGTTTGGCATGTTGCAGATGTTCCAGCAAATGATCAATTCGACTATACATACTTTGCGCATAAAGTAAACAGCTTTGACACTGCTCCTAGAAAATTGTTGCCATCAGACTCCCGTTTACGACCGGATAGATTTGCACTTGAAATGGGTGATATATCCAAATCAGGCGCAGATAAAAGCAGGTTCTTGACCTTTACTTTCATTCTTCACATGTTTGAAAATATGTACTTAGTGTGTGCAGAATAAAAGCAAGCAATACAAGTATAAAATTAACAATTTTGCATGGTCAGTGTTATAGAAATTATTAAGTTCAACAATTTGGATCAACCGGACGAAACTACTATCTTTTTAGGAGGAGGAATAGCAAAGAAATCTGCTGCTTTCTGCGTTGATCTAATACTCTAATGCCCAGTGATTGCAAAGTGACGATACTTTGAAATTAGAAACATTGTTCTTACTGCCAATTTTGCCTATTGAGTTTTGTAGGCATAACTTCACTCTAAGATTGTATTGGTTTCTCTCACAGTTTGGAAGAGAGGCAACGCGCCGAAAAGAAAATCCGAGAAGCCAAAGAGCATAAATTTACACCAAGATGGTTTGATTTGACTGAAGAGGTCACATCAACTCCATGGGGTGATTTGGAGATATACCAATACAATGGTAAATACACTGAGCATCGTACTGCTATTGATAACTCAGACACTATTGATCATGTTGATAATAAAGATATTGAATTTAATCCATGGCAGTATGGTGATTTGTCCAAAGAATGAGTAGTTTCTATGTGTGTTTTTGGTTTTCTATGCCACGGTTAGATCATGTAACTTCATTTATTGATTTATAAGTGGAAGAATTTTGTTTATAGCTGCAGTTCATCATTCTGTCTCATCAATCCTTTTTTTTTCTTACTCTGTTTTTCATCTTGAATTTTTTTATAATTTATTAAAACACTGCAATCTCTAATAATTGGTTCTGGGACTGATTTAAAATTGAAACTTTAAAATCAATAAATGATAATAATTTGTGTTTGTCCCGATTTTTCTTTTTTTTTTTCTTTACGAATAAAAGATTCATGTATCCAAAAATTTATATTTTTTTATTCGCATTTCCCCAGTCAAACTACTCTCCTCGATATTTTTCATGCTTCCTAAAATATAGTTTTATTCACAAGTAAAAATGTAACATATTATAATATATTAACAAATAAATTTTAGGTTAACTTAATGTAATAATATTACGATATTAGTTGGAAAGTAAAGTTTACACACATTTATATATTATAAATTAGTTTTTATCTTTAATTAATTTGAGATTTTCAACACACTTTCATTATAACTTGTTAATAAATAAATAAAATAAGTAAAAATTTTTGTCTGGATAAACCCTTCTTAACGACTTTAATACCATATTAAATAATGATTTAGGTTTAATTTAATCTAATAAAACAAGGATGAAAGTGTGAAGTGATATTTATATCGATTTAAGTTTTAGTTAATGTGAAATTTTTAATACGGTATATTAAATATATAAATAATATATTCTACATCTCCATTCTGATGTACATGTAAAAAAATATATATAAATCTTAACCAATAACATGTGGAAAGAAAGATATAACATCTTAGAAAGAACATATTTACCGTGTATCTTACAAAACTATCGTAGATAATAAAAAAAGGGTGGGAAAACATGAATTTTATTTTGTTACACTTGAGAAAATGATAAAGTTGACGGAATAAGAATCATGATGTTTTTCTCTCAACTTCTATTCTGAAAGAATAATGCTCTTTGTCTACAAACTTACATTAATGAGAAATATATTTGGATTTATAATTATGAATTCTACCATTTAAGCACAACCTTTTAACCCCAATCAAGATTTGCAGCTCAAATTTGTTAATATATTTATGATGATTACTATTAAGATGTTGTATATTTTAATCTTCAATAACTTCTTAGTGGTTTTATCTTTAAAAAATGTATAATAATATATATATTATGTATTGTAAAACAATTTCTTTAATATTTTCTCTTAATTTGAAACATTCACTCAATGAATATTTTTGCAAAAACTGAATGTAAAATATAAATTAATTTAATTTTAATTAATACAAGTCTTTACCTAAATTATTAATCTAATTTAACATATTATTTTATTTCATGTGAACCATTAGCCGTAGCTTATACGAGCTAAATTCATTAAACATATAAATTTATTAAGTAATTTTTCATCACGTGTGAAGTATGTTCTCACATTTATTATTGAATTTGTGAATAATTACATATGCTCAACTTTCTTTATAATTGTATAAAAAAGATTAGGTAATTTGAACAACTTTTTTTTTCCGATTATTTGTTAAATTCTTACTCCTCCCACTTATATAATAAAAAATCGATTGATTATAAAACTTCGCGTAGTTTACAAGTCTTGAATTAAATAAAATTTAGTGAAGTTATTACCATAGCAAATATAATTTTTATTCAATACTATTATCTTTTGAGTATTCTCTTGGTTCTATCTGATTTTTTTTTTTGTATGATTTTATTTTGTCTGCAATAAATGAGTAATATTGCATCGCTTTGATGGTTTGGTTTTGGAAATATTCAATTATGTTTAATGAAGTTCTTCAAAAAGTTAAAAAAAAGTCTTGACGATTGAGTTACACATCACATATATGTAGACGTGCATGAGTAAAATTAGGACTTTAGCAAAAAATAACATAAATATTTTTATTTAATATTTTATTAACAAAAAAATATTATACAATTTTGATGTGAGAAAAGAATTTCTAATATTGTATATTATTATATATTTTTATAATATTTAAATATATTTGTTCTCTATTTTTGTTATTTTATTCAATTTGATTTTCATTCTCATTTTGTATTTAGTTAAGTCCTCATTTTTGTCATTTTTTTGTCAATTTAGTCATTTTTATTAATAATGTTTAAATAGTTAACGTTTTTTAACAGTACATGTCACGTTTCAGCTCCTGGATTTTTTTAATTTTTATATCTCATTAGATAACAAATAAAAGATTAATTAGTATATTTAAAAAAATTGTACAAAAAGTAATATGCAGTTTTCCATTAATTTATTTATTGTTTCCCACCTAGATTGAGATCGAATTTGACTTTTTTTTTTCAAGCCAACCACCTCGTGCAAGCAATAAAAGTATATTTTTGTAATTTATAATCAAATTATTGTACATAACAGTTACATCCGATAGGATGATTAAAAAAAGAAAGAATAAATAGTCAATTCTAAAAATTTGTAATAAAGATAATACGCAGATCCTCGCTCGTCATTTTTACGAATTGTAAGCAAATTCGTGGCACATAACTTTTGCGACTTGTTTTTTTCTTCAAGCCGGGTACCTAATGAAAAAAATAAGGATAGATTTTTGTAAGTTGTCATCAAATTTGTGGTACATAACATGTAAATCCCATAGGAATATTAAAAAGAGATTAAATAGTAAATTTTAAAAATTTGTGCGAAAGATAATACGCAGATCCTCGTCGTTTTTGCGAATTGTAAGCAAATTCGTGGCACATATATTTTACGACCTGTTTTTTTCTTCAAGCCGGCCACCTATATAAATAAGGGTAGATTTTTGTAAGTTGTCATCAAATTCGTGGTACATAATATGTAAATCCCATAGGAATATTAAAAAGAGATTCAATAGTAAATTTTAAAAATTTGTACGAAAGATAATACGCAGCTCCTCGTCATTTTTGTGACTTGTAAGTAAATTCGTGGCACATAAATTTTGCGACCTGTTTTTTTCTTCAAGCCGACCACCTAGTGCAAAAAATAAGGGTAGATTTTTGTAAGTTGTCATCAAATTCGTGGTACATAAAATGTAAATCACATAGGATGATTAAAAAAAGATTAAATAGTAAATTTAAAAAATTTGTATGAAAGATAATATGCAGATCCTCGTCGTTTTTGCGACTTGTAAGCAAATTCGTAGCACATAAATTTTGTGACCTGTTTTTTTCTTCAAGCCGACCACCTAGTGAAAAAAATATGGGTAGATTTTTGTAAGTTGTCATCAAATTTGTGGTACATAACATGTAAATCCCATAGGATGATTAAAAAAAGATTAAATAGTAAATTTTAAAAATTTGTACGAAAGATAATACACAGCTCCTCGTCATTTTTGCGACTTGTAAACAAATTCGTGGCACATAAATTTTGGGACGTGTTTTTTTCTTCAAGTCGGTCACCTAGTGATAAAAACAAGGGTAGATTTTTGTAAGTTGTCATCAAATTCGTGGTACATACCATGTAAATCCCATAGGATGATTAAAAAAAGATTAAATATAAAATTTTAAAAATTTATACTAAAAATAACACGTAGCTCCTCGTCGTTTTTGCGACTTGTAAGCAAATTCGTGGCACATAAATTTCGCGACCTATATTTTTTTTCAAGCCGGTCACCTAGTGAAAAATAATTGTAGATTTTTGTAAGTTGTCATCAAATTCATGGTACATAACATGTAAATCCTATAGGATGATTAAAAAAAGATTAAATAGTAAATTTTAAAAATTTGTAGGAAAGATAATACGCAAATCCTCGTCATTTTTGCGACTTTTGAGCAAATTCGTGGCACATAAATTTTGCAACTTGTTTTTTTCTTCAAGCCGGCCACCTAGTAAAAAAAATAAGGGTAGATTTTTGTAAGTTGTCATCAAATTTGGGATACATAACATGTAAATCCCATAGGATGATTAAAAAAATATTATATAGTAAACACAATAATCTCTATAGGATTGTAAACACAGTTTGAAAAGCTTACAAAATAAGTGATTTGGTGAGGATAAATTTTTGTTTTATAGAAGGTATTTAATGTCAGAAGTTACATAATGTTTTTAATTTTATCTTTTATTAAAAACAAATATAATTCAAAATACTTGATTTTAGATTATAAAATAGGATCATAAGACAATAACATGTAATAAGATTGTCATAATAAATTACAACAGATTGAGAAATTGAAAAATATAATTAAGATAAAAGGATTATATTTATGAAAGTTTTATAATAA
>Ga0214542_1002888_pt1 | contig 35385 bp, 17 predicted proteins | sample CNSS1metaG_FD_160096 | JGI IMG/M metagenome (GOLD analysis project Ga0214542, IMG submission 160096) | Root nodule microbial communities from cowpea collected in UCLA plant growth center, Los Angeles, California, USA - CNSS1 | ecosystem: Host-associated > Plants > Roots > Nodule | place: USA...
AATTAATTTTTATATAAATGTTATACAAATATTTTTATTAAATTTGATATTTTTATTCAAATTGATATTTTTATTATATATTTTTAACATAACTAAGTTTATTTAAATTTGTGTTTGACATTCAACTTTACTTAAAATTGTTTTCAAATTTCAAATTTATATGTTTTTATTATTACATGAATTAGTTAAAATTATTTTTAAAATTTTTATAATTGTTATTTTTACATCAATTCAAACATTTGTGTACAAATTATTGAACTTTACACATTTTAAAATTATACAATTATTTGAAATATAAATTCAAATAAAAAAATAATATTAAAGTATGATGTAATAAAATATCACTATAATTTATGATTTTTTTTATTAACATTATTGTCTATTAACAACTTTAAAACAATTTTAAATAAAGTTCAATGTAAAATATTAATTAAATAAACTTAATTTTGTTAAAAATATTTACTTGAAATATCAATTTTATAGAAATATTTGTGTACATTTATATAAAAATTAAATTTGATTTCAGTTTGAAGAGGGACAAAGTTGCTCAATTTTTACAAAAATAAAATTAAATTGAGACAAAAATTAAAATATAGGGACCAAATTGAGAAAGTGGAAATGACATCTGTCATATAAGTGACATGTGTCATTGTCACTGTCACATCACTTTGTCACTACCACGTGGCACGACGACACGACAGCTTGACATGTGACAATTTTTTAAAAATAAATTCAAAAAAAAAAGAATAAAAAAATTCAAAAAATCCAGAAAATGACACATGACACTCCTTTAACGGTGTTACTGTACTACTAACGGAAGGGACCAAATTGATACAAAAACAAATATAGGGACCAAATTGAGATTTTGCTACGAAAATGGGGACCAAAGGTATAATTAAACCTAAAAAATAATTAGATAAAATATATCAAAATAGTATTCTACATGATGAAAATAAACAAAAAATAAAAATATTAAAAAATTAACAAATGTGTCTTATAAACAATTGGGAGACTATTGAAAGGAATTGCACAAAGAAAAACAAATGTATAATTAAGGGTATAATAAGATGAAAAATATCTTAGAGATCTAAGAAAAATTTTCAAATATCAACATATATACTCAATGTTTGAGAAATAACAAAAATTATTTTAGCGAAACAAAAAAGTTTTTCAAATGAAACAAAAATTAATAATAATAATAAGTAATTTTTTTTTGTATTACCTAGTAAATGAAATGTTTATGAGATTAAACACTTAAATTGAGAGTATTAAACATTCTTATGTGAAAGAAAAATATACAGTAAATAAAAATATTAAAAAATAATAGAAATATTCAAATGTTAGAAATACAATTGTTTTTATTGACATACATCATTTTAACATAATTACATAAAGGTTATGATAAGATAAAAAATATATTGGAGATGCGAATGAGTTTTATAACAAACCAAATAATAAAAAAAAATAAAAAATAGAAAATATATATATATATATATATATATATATATATATATATATGGTTACTTAATTAATTTTGAATATTTTAATAATTTAAATGAGGATAGAGATATGGCGGGGACGGGTATTATGGCGGGGATATGTATATCCCCATCCCCATACCCATACCCAATTAAAAAAATTGGAGATTCTCCATACCCATACCCATACCCAGTCAATGCGGGGATTCCCTGTCAAAACGGGGACAAGTTCAGGCAATACCCACAGGGACGGGTTTATTTGCCATATCTAAAACAAACAACCAATCAGTAAACACACAAAGCATGTCATAGCTAACAATAAAAGACCTTCTAACTCAATTATTCAAATACATGTAATGAGATCGGATTCACTAGTTGCTTGCACTTGTGGTGCCTCTACTGCTCTGCATAGTCATTACTAATGGGTTTCACCCTACCACACACAAGGTTAGTCCATGATCATCTAGGGTCATTATCCTACCAAAGATTAGAACATCCTTCTACTCTCACCACATGAACCAGTCTATTCTACGTAAGTCTAACTAATTTGTTAGAGTGTCAAGATGCAACCTTACATGAATCCTTATTTCATTACATACACTACAAAAACACCACCACAAAGTTGCCCCAAGAGACTCATGAAATTACGTCAAGCTCATACCATATATATACTCTCACACATCCATTATCATTTCATACAAAGCACACCAATTTTAGTCTCATTATAGCACATAAAACATACATGACATCATTCATTGTACTTTAAAAAGTAAATAAACATAAACCAGTTATGGAACCAATTCAGTAATTATTGTTTTCCCTGCACAAGTCTCGCTAAAGCTTAAAGTCCTCACTCAGGCGAAAGGGGTTCTTTCGCTCAAGCAAGCCCTTCTCATCTGGGTGGGGGTTCGAACAGTGAGCATTGTAAGGTTTTGCGAGTTCTCGCTTGAGCGAGATTACTCTTCGCTCAAAACTGCAAAACTAAACCTCTTCGTCCCTGAGCGACAACTAGAACATAAATCTGCTGGGTGAGTTTTCTGCTATTCTTGCTCAGGCGAGGGTTATTCGCTTGAGCGAAAATAACAGATTCAGATTTCACCCTTGCTCGCGTATGCAAACCAAAAATTTTAGTTCAAACAACATACAATCAATTTCATTACATGCAATCATCAATCTATTACAATTCAACATCCAATCTCAGGCAAAAACCATAAAGATCACTTTAAACGCTTTTGAGTTCTAACTTCCCTTACTTCGAAACTGAAAAAAAAACTTGCGGGAAGGGAGGCCTAACGAAAGTACCACAATTGCTCCAGAAACGACTAAGGAGCTGAAAACATAAGCACAAGGACAAGAATAAGGCTCTAAAGAAGAACCTAAGACAAAACCAATGCAACTGAACTGGAAAATAAGGAAAACACAGAGTTTTGGTGTTCAACTTACGTGGAGGGAGCGTTGGGCGAGCTCGAAGGGGTTCTGGCAGTGCCCTAGCTCAGCTTCTGTTTCAAAGAAGATGAGAGAGTTGAAACTGTTTTAAATGCATTAGGAAAAAAAAGAGTGAAAAACTGAGTGAATAACAAGTAGGGAGGCCTTGGGCCTTTTACCAAAGTTGGATCCAAAACTTTAAAACAACGAAAATGGACATTATAATTTGTTTTAAAACATCAGTTTTTTTCTTTCTTTTTTTACTTTTCAACTTTGTTAATTTGTTTTAAAAAATATAAATTTTTAAAATTTGTTTATATATATATATATATATGCATATAAATTAATATTAAAAGAATATTTAATCAAATAAAATATTTTTTAAGCTTTTAATTGATTAGTTAATATTTTTAATTAAATAAATTAAAATAACTATTACATTTATATATTAAATTACTCAATTATAACTAGTAATTGAGACTTAACTTGTATGTGTTAATGATTTAAATTACAACACTATTATATATTTACACATTTAAAAAATAATATAAAAAATTAAACTTTTAATTATTTTTATTTTATTTTATTTTTTAAAAAGGGGTCAATGGGTCAAGACAGACTAACCCGTACTTTGGCCCGACAAGTTGACGGGTTGGACGACAAAATGAACGGGCTGACAGGTTGAGATCTCCAACCCAACCCGTCCATTTATCATGGGCTGATGGACTAGCTCATTAAGCCTAGTCCATTTTACCATCCCTATATAATAGTGTTGTTACCTAGTTTAACATAAAAATTAAACTATAAATACTTAATTAAAAATATCAATTTGAGTACTAAATAAACCAAGAAAATTTTACATGGACTCAATAAAAAAAATACTCTAATTTATTAAGGACTTACTTAACTAAGTCCTAAAGTATTAAATATATTTTTTGTATCAAAAGATGGTTAAATGTTCTTCGTGAATATTAAATATATATATATATTTTATGAAACTATTTGATTCTCAACCTGAGTAAAGTGTAGGACTTAACAAGGTTAACGATTTTCACAAAAATTGATATTTATGTTTTTTTTTTAGAAAAATTTATTCGAAAAAAACAAGTTTAGGTGTGTTATTCAATAAATCTTTGGCGTAGACACGTCTTTGCGAGATCCTTTTATAAGACAAAAAGCGACGAACCTTTGTTAGTAATTACTAACGAATTATGGTTGTCGGTCAAATCAACTGGTAAGTATTGCAAGTGAGTTTTCTTCTTCTTCCTCCTTTTGTTCTTCTTTTTCAATATTTTTCTTTTTCTTCATCTTCTCCTCCTTTGACCGCCACCAGCGTCGACATCGCTACTGTCACCTCTGACTCCTTTTCATCCTCTTCCTCCACCTCTAATGGCCTCCACCACTTCTTCACCCGCATCGTTGTCGCTGTCACCAAGGTTTTGTCATCGAATCTACTATTTCTCCTTTTTCTTCTCCTATTCCCCTTCCTTCTTATTGCCTTGTCTTATTCTTCTCCACTCACTCACTTTATAAGCAAAATATTGTTACAGCATGTACATGGTGTATATTTGACAAAATGTTTGAAATTAATATTACTTATTAAATGTATGGTTAATTGAATTTTTTGATGGTTATATTTAGAATCATTATTTGTTTGTGTGACATTGTAAAAATTGTTATTATCTCGATGATTGAAAATTTGCCAAGCAAATCCCAACTCGAAAAAATAAGTTAATTTCTTATTTTAAATCTTATGTTATGTTGTACAAATGGATTTAACAATTGTGCTGATTCAGAACAGCAAATTTGAAGTACAAATCGTGTTTCAATGCACTAATTTGAGAATGAGGATAAAGATGGATTTATGAAATTCGCTCAAAATACCGTATCGCCAAACTTGTGAAGATATGTGAGGATAAATAATTATTTTACCATTATATTCTTCACGTGTCATCAAATTTAGTTTTATACGTGTGAGTGTGCAAAACAACTACCATGTGTGTCTGGTGCTTTTCTAGAATGTGTTGTGTAGAGTGTGTGGATGAGGAAATCAGTTATTGAACCGATTCCCACAAAGTGTGAGTTATTTGCATCGGGTGGGAGGGAAAGAATCAGGTACTAATGCGTTCCTTAGGTTTATATTAATAATAATAATAATATATATAATAATTAATAATAATATTATATATATATATATATAAAAATATGATAATAATAATATTATAATATACATAATAGTATGGGATGGAGAAAACCGGTTCTTGGATTTATGTTATAATAATAATATATTATAATATAATTAATAATATATATATATATATATAATAATTATAATAAAAATACATAATAATAATAATAATAATATATTATAAATAATAATTATTATAATAAATAATAACAATATATTAATTTTAACTATAAGAGTAAAATTATAATGTTATATTTTTAATATTTTTTATTTATCATATGGATCAAATCACTTATAAACTTGATCTTAAAATTTATTTGCTTTTATCTTCAAATTCCTTAAAAGAAACACAAAAGATATTTACTCATATCTATACAAATTCATTTTCACACAAATTCATCTTTTCACATGAACACATGCTCAAAGTGAATGATACTCCATTTAATAAATTTGCTATATTTAAAAGTTATATATTTGGTTGAGTTGTATGAATTAAAATTATTAGATAACACTTATATATATAGAGAGAGAGAGTTGAAAATTCTTATCCCATATTAGAAGTGAAATGGTTGTTGTCTTTAGTTGATAGGGTAATTATCATGGATGATGAAAATGTGAAGATATAGAGGATGCAATTTTCAAGAATCATATGTTATCAAAATCGAGTTTTTTGAAATTCCATTTATTTAAAAATAAGGTTAAATTACTTTTTTGTCTCTCTATTTGTCAAGAAATTTCAATTTGGTTCTTAAGTTTTTCATTGTCTCAATTTGGTCCTCATTTTCTTAAAAATTATTTAATTTGGTCATCGCCGTTAATTTTGACCAATGTTAAAGTCAATGTCACGTGTCAATTTTTTTTTTTTTGAATTTTTTATTTTTTACACGTGTCACTTCACAATTGTGTCACGTGTCAAAATGACTCAATTTGGTCCTTATATTTGTGTTTAGTTTCAATTTAGTCTCAATTTTTGCAAAAATTAAGTAATATTGTCCTTCATTAGATTGACACTCAATTTAATTTTTGATACAACTTATGATGATATTCTTAATAAAATTTACATTTTTATTAAATATTTGTAGAAATATTTTTAAACAAGTTTTTTTTTAGTTTTATTATTAAACAAAGTTAAACCTCAAACTTAATTTCAAAACTTAACAATTTTGTCATCATATATAAAAGCATCAAGTGTACCATATTATACAAACTTAGTGAAGATTAAAAATCAAATGACTTGTCACACATAAGTTTAGGAACTAAATTTAAAGTTCAAAACAAAACCAAAGTCTAATGTTTTGTATAGAATGTAAAGTTAATTTAAAATATTTATAGAAATATTTAATAAAAACATTATTTTTAGTAAGAATATCACCATAAGATTTATAAAAAAAAGTAAAAATTTAGTGTCAATTTAAGAAAGGACAAATATTACTTCATATCTACAAAAATTGGGACTAAATTGAAACTAAAAACAAATACAGAGACCAAATTGAGTCACTTTGACACGTAACACAACTATGAAGTGACATGTGTAAAAAATTAAAAAAATAAAAAAATTCAAAAAAACCATAAATTTACACGTGGGGTTGACTTTAACACCGTTTGGTCAAACTAACAATAAGGACCAAATTGAATCATTTTTTAGAAAATGAGGACCAAATTGAAAGAGCGAAAAATTTAAGGATCAAACTGAAATTTCTTGACAAACAGAGGGACCAAAAGAGTAATTTAACCTAAAAATAAATATAAAAAAATAATTGTTAAGATTTACACCTTATTTTAATCTTTATATTTCAAGATCTAAAAAGATTAAGTCAAATATCGATCATCTCTCAGACTTTTACCATTGTGAATTGTAGGGGTGTCAAAACGGGCCAGCCCGACCCGTTTTGACCCAGCCCATTTTTGGCCCGTTATAAATGGGCCGAGCCGGGCTGGCGCGTAAATGGAAACAAGTTCGTTAATTCAACCCGACCTGCGGGCTGGCCTGCGGGCCAACTTTGACTTTTTTCTTTTTCAAAAAAAAAATTGGAGGTCTAAAAATCTTTGTCTTATTTTTTATCAAATCAATTTTTTTCATCAATTTTTTTTGTTAACAATGTTGATTTTAATTAATGTAATGACAAAATTTGAGATAGTAATAAAGATAGACCTACATGCTTTTACATATGGAAATGTTTACCGCAAAAACAAAAAAAAAAGACTTGAAAATAGTTCTACCCAATATTTAATGTAGGAAAAATATTACAATCATTTAATAAATATGTAAAACTTAAGAAGATTCATACTTGCAAAACAAAAAGCAACGCAAAACAAAATTTTGTTATGATTGTTGGTTAGTGTAGATAAAATACTAAAAAACTTATAATTGAACTGAATGTTGTAGTTATGTACATATATAACTCTAAATGAAATGTGTTCCTTAATTTAATTGGCGTAAATGAATATTTATGACATTTTTTGCACTTTAGCAGAGGGTGTTATTTCTCAGTTTGAACCACATATTGTTATTAAAATTTTTTTTTTTTTTAACTTAGAAGGCCTGTGGATTAGCTCATTTTGGCCCACGGGTTGGCCCACAAGTTGGCCCGTCAGGTTGACGGGCTAAACGGGCTGGGTTGGTACGAGTTGACAAGTTCTGTTTTCTAACCCGACCCGCTTTTTTTTACGGGCTAACGGGCTGACCCATCGGACCTGACCCGTTTTAACAACCCTAGTGAATTGTATATCTCCTCCACTGATATATTTTATTAGTAGCAATTATTTCATTTCCCACCTGATTAGTTAACTTCAATTAATTAATTAATCTATAATAATATATAAAGAAGATTCCTTCATTTTTGTCCACATTTTATAATACCAATTATATCCTTTACAATATAATTATTTATTAAATTTTTTAAAATTAATGGTTACTTTTACCTATTTTTTATAAAATTGTTTATTTTTTTTTCCTTTTTTTTATTCATAAACAATTATTCTCTCTATTCATTTCATTTTATTTTTAATAAATATACATTTATTTTACATATTAACTTAATAACATTACACTATTATCACCTACTACTATAGTATCGTTCATATTTAAAAAAATGTATACACACAGGCGCGATAACGCATATATTTACGCTAGTTAATAATAATTAGACCACATATCAATGATTCTTTGCTTACTTATTTTATATATCGTTTAAATAGTATCTTTATTATAATTTTAATTATATCACACCTCTCACTAATTTATCTTTCTACTTTGTTAATTGTCTTGGCTTGTTGAATTTAATTTTGGAGGAGGGAATAAAAAGGAAGATTAAAGGTTGGATTGCAAGACTATAAAGATTTTTTTTTTCTCTTTTTGTTATTCATATTTTCTATATTTCGTAGACATATCCGCCAATAGTAACTGAATAAAATGTCTAAAATTATTTATTTATTTAAGAAAATTTTATTATAGTAAGCTTTATAAAGTTGAAAAAAAAAGTAAAATATTTTGTCTCTATTTAAATGAAAGTATATTTTTAAGCAGAAAATATACTGTAACTATTAATTAAAAGTAAGGGTTAATGTTATAATTTAAGGGTCACTTGAGATTAGTGTAAAGTTTGCATATTATTAAACCATAAAGTATTTTGTAATATGATTTTAAGATAAGTATTATCAAACTTAATAAATTTATTGAATACAATAGTTTTTGATTCTCCAATCACCAAAGATGATGACGATGGCGAATATTAAGGAAATAATGTGATTGGATGATAGATTTTTTATATTATCGGTCTAACCAAGTTAACTTTCGCTATATATATATATATATATATATATATATATATATATATGTGTGTGTGTGTGTGTAATTTTTTTAATGGTTTGAAATTTTGTAATCTATAAACTTTTATATTAAATAATAATTGTGACAACCTAAAACATAATATTTTAGAATTGATAAAGGGTTTAAAATAATAAATACTTGATTATTTTAATATTAAAATGTTAACTTATAAGTAGAAATTTTATAATCAAGTTTTTAAAAAAAAAATTATCTATAACTCTTTCCATTCTCTCTATATTTCTCATTTTGGGTGTTCATCTGTTTAAAAATTAGAGACCGTTAGGGTAATTTTTGTGGCAAGTTCTCTAATTTTGTTCGATAATTTTTTTAAATTGAGTAAGTTGATTTTCTACCATTTTCTCTTGTTTGGTTTTGATTTATTTGCATGTGGGTAATCTTGAATCACATGTGTAATATGAGTTTCCTTGGTAAATTTCAACTTATCAGTGGTTTTGATGATGTTCACCGATCATGATTATGTTGTTCCTAAGGTGAGTTGTGACCTTTATACTTTGAAAGAGGTTTTGATACTCTTTTGAGTTTTTTGAGTTGTCTCACATGTAACATAAGCTAATTTCATTGTTTTTAAGTTATAAATATGTTAGAATTATAGATTGTATAGTTGTATTGTGATTGGTTGTTGTACTTGAGATGTAGAATGATTTGTAATATGTGAAAGTTATGGAATCTAAGTGTTTAAAATTTGTTTGTATATAAATGTTGATGTTAGTACTCTAATCGAGGTTAATTGGTATTAATGTTTATGATGAACTTGAGTTTGAGACGTGCTTACCATCTGTAAAAGTTGTTGGGTTGTATAGACGGGCTTCGAGAATGCAAAATTATGTAGAAACCAGATTCTGTAGAATTATGCAAACTCGCTAAGTGAATTCTAAGTCAGGAACTACTATCTTGGAAGTCGCTGGGCAAGCAATTACTCAATTACTCGTTGGGCGAATTCTAAGTCAAGGGCTCAGTGACTTGTGGCTCGTTAGGCGAGCAATTACTCGTTGGACGAATTATTGAAGGATGTTTTTCCTCTTAAGTCCTAGTGATACACTCGCTGGACGAGTAATCTCACTCTTGAAAATGTATTTTTCGCCTAGCAAGATGACGTGCTAACTAAGCGAGTGAATCATAACTTGAGCAAATGTTGACTGATTTACTTTAATAACTTGGTAACTTTTATGAATGATTGATAAGTAATTGATGAATTATGACATGCTGATGCGAATTCAAGGAGAATTAGTATTGGATTAAGTAATGTATGCATTGATGTACGAGTCCAGTTGAAAGTTATCTTCACGCTCTAATAACCATGTATGTGGTGAAATGAGCATGAGATCCTAGCCTAAGGGTTTTACCTTGACTAAATGTATTAATGGACTAACCTTGTATGTGGTAGAGTATAAGTCTTTATCTGCCGCTTTATAGAGCATGAGATACCACTGCAAGTGCACAACTTACCAGGATCCAATATCAATGCAATAATCGGTCATCAAGTCATATATTTAAGTCTTTATATGAAATTGAATAATAGATTATGTATGACTTGTGTAACTTGATTTATAAATGATTAATCTTTTATTTACATTAGCTTACCCTTCTTTTCTGTATCTTTCTGGTGTTTGTTTTCTTTTGCAATGATCATCTGATTGGTATGACCATTTGAAATTTTTATGGTTGGATTAATGCAAAGAGGAACAAATGCAATTGTTTAGTTTGTTATTTAGAATTTCCGAAATATAAACTTTTCTTTTTGAAAAACTTCTAGTTGGTCATGTAATTTCAGTTTATTTTATTTTGGGATGAGTGCAATATGATATTCATATGTTAGAATTTATATGTTTTGATTTCATCAGAAATGTTGTTTTGTTGAATGGTTTAGACGGTTAAATAAGATGTTATAATATTTACTTGGTATATATTTACATGGTCTAAATTTAACATAAATAAACTTTTCAAAATATACGGAAATATAAATAATTTGAAATTTTAATTTTAGTACTATAGGATTATAATAAATTTAATATGAGAATAGTTGTAATAATATAAATTTTTAATTTATAAATTATGGTTAAATATGTTTTTGGTCTCTTAACTTTCAATGAATTTTAGAATAAGTCTATTTCGAAACTTTAGACCAATTTAGTTTTTTATCTTTTGAAATACATGGATTTAGTCATTTTAATCAAATTTTGTTAGGTTTATATTGAAATTTAACGCTTGAAATGTCAAATAAACTTAATAAAATTCGATTAAAATGATTAAATCCATGTATTTCGAAAAATAAATGACTAAATTGATTTAAAGTTTTGAAATAGACTAATTCTAAAATTCATTGAGAGTTAAGAGACCACAAACATATTTAATCCTATAAATTATTATTTAAATTATCATTATACTAATTAATTATTTTTATCACTACAATTAATTATTTTTTTTAAAAAATTTGTTGTAGTATCAATAACATCTGAAAATAATGTACCAGTAATTAAGATGAATATATTAATAATATGTGATAATTTTATTTTTAATTTTTTAATTAATATTCGTCTAGAGTCACACTAGTTAACATTTATAACTAAATAAATAAATAAAAGGCCGGGTCTGCTTTTGACTTTAACACGTGTATTAGTAACTTTCTAATCCTTTTTAAGTAATTTTAAATCAATATATCAACTTTATTTGCTAATTCATTTAATGAAAAATTTATATATTAAAGAAAATCTTAATCTTAAAAAAAAAGTCATAATAAAATTAGTATTCAATACTATACACAAAGACAAATTGACAATGCACACTTCCTCTGTAAAATTTAATGCTAATGGGAAAGAATATAAGAAAGGAAAAGAAAAGAAAAACAAAAATAAAAAATCTGCTGGGAAAGTGTCACACACTTCGCGTGTTGGTGTCGTTTCTGCTTTTTCTCTCACTACTCTCTCTATCTTTCCGTCGTTCGCCGGAACCCTAATTCGATCCGTCGGAACTCGCACTCACCGGTGAGTCTCTGACTTTCAGCGAGGCATCGTGGACCTTGTCTGTGTTCTTAGTCTTTCTATTTTCGAAGTTCGTTCATTTGATTAAGGTTATAGTGACATAGCGTGAATTGTTGATGCAGTAAATGATTGTACGATTGAGGAATAGGTGAGATCAGAGGGGCTGGATTTCCTCGCCGAATGGAGGGAGGTAGCGTCTTTAGACTTTCTTCTTCTGGTACTTTTCATGTCCTGCTTTTTTTGTTTTTTTCTTCTTGTGATGTAGGGTTCTAACTATTTCTTATTAGGCTTGGATGGTGTATATTGCTCTTTTTTTTTTTTCCAGTAAAGATATAGGTTTGTTTTTGTTTGGATTTTCTTTATGGGGCGAAGTGGAATTTTTTAATTTCTGATTGGGTTTGACTAATTTAATTGACGTGGAGACTGACTGCTTTTAATTCCTCAAACAAGGTGGCCAATCTCAGTAAATTAATTGGGAAGGTTTTTAAGGATATATTGTTAAGAAGTACTGTTTGTCAGTTCGTTGGAACGGTTGCTGCTGTGTGTTAAAGTCTAAACTGATCACACAATTGGCAAAGTGGATGATATAGGCCATGAAACAATTTTTGTGAGAAAGCTAATTATACAAGCCATTCATGAATGATTTCACGTGAAAGTCTCACGACGTATAACGGTGCTATTTTTATTCAGTAGATTTATGAATAGAGGCTAACTTGAGTGTTACTACGGCACTACGAAGAAGAAGCTTCCTTAGTCTTACTGCGTGATGCTTGTGTTAACCAATTTCTGTGGTGAATGAATGGAAACCACATGGATGTCTTCAATTAGCTGTTTTTATCATCCACACCCTTTTGCCACATTTTATACTCTTAAACAACATTCCCGACCACTTGACAGTCATTAAGCCGTTTGCCACTGCTCCCCTACCCTCAATGTTCAGTGGCTTTCTAAGTGTATTAGTTGTGTGGAATATATATTCATAAATATTAATCATTTAATCCAGATTAGTGACTAGATAATTTTTTAGTAAGACTTTTTTTTTTCTTTAATTATGATATTTTAGGGAATTCTTGAATTGGCATGATATGTTAACTTATGAAATTGCCAAATGTTTCATGATGAAGTTGTTTTCTGCTGTTGGGTAAATTGAGGCTATATGATACCTGCTTCATGGGAGTGGTTGTTCCTAAGTAATCAATAGCAGCTGGAGTGGGGCTAGTTGGGCGGAGTTTGCAGCTCCCAGATGCATGTGTCTCTGTTTTTAGTATATTGATGTGGTGCATCTCAGTTTTGGCACCTCAGAAACATGGGTGGTGGACATAAGCAGTTACTTTTGGGGTTTCTGTATTAGATCTGGTTGGACAAAGTTCACTTTAGTTTCTAGATCTAGATCAGGGAACCCATTGAGCATCCATAACCAAAAGTCCCATTTCTAGTATTTAATGTTGTGCTAATCTGGCTGTTCTGCTCTATTTTAATGGAAGCTGCTTAGGGAAGCATTCTTTTGTCTGTATGTGCATATTTTTTTATGAATGTTAGTATATCAAATTTAAGCGTGTATTTATAGTTATTTGAATTATTTCTCTTATTCTAATATGCTTATTTGTTTCAGGGATACATCCATGGATTATGATGACAATGATTTTCAAAGCCAGAATCTCCATATACCTGGTGAAGGGAGCACAAAATTTCCTCCTGTTTTAAGGCCTTATGCTCTTCCTAAGTTTGATCTGGACGAAAGCCTTCAAGGGCATTTAAGATTTGACAGTTTGGTTGAAACTGAAGTTTTCCTTGGTATTGAAAGTAACGAAGATAACCAGTGGATTGACGCCTACTCTCGTGGGAGTAGTGGAATAGAGTTTGGTTCAACTGCTGCTGAATCTTGCTCTATTTCTAGGCACAATAATGTTTGGTCTGAGGCCACTTCTTCAGAATCTGTTGAAATGCTATTAAAATCTGTTGGACAGGAGGAATTTATCCCTAGAGAAACTGATATACAGGAGTCTGATGCCTTTGATGAACTGGCATGCTTAGCTAAGCAAATGGAGCCTGATCCAAAGCCTGACGATACAAATGAATATAAAGATAACGTTACTGATTTACAGCCACCAGGGTTTATACATGAAAACTTGGTTGGATTAAAGGAAGAAGAAAGAGAGCAGTCTCTGGCTGTAGTTTCCCAAGGTGAACTGTCCATTGATGGGGGTTTAGGTAATCTGCAACCACATGATTTACTGGGAAATGTTGACTTGCCTGTGGCTAGGGGGATTCCCATTACCGATGACAACAGTGATGATGCAAATCAACAAAAAGTTGAAATTGTGGCTGATGGTTCTCTTGAAGAAAAAACTCAAGAGGACTCAGCTGCGTCCTGGCCAAAGAATAGTATTACTGTAACTTCTATACAAAATATCTCTTCTACTTGTGACGTATTAAAGATTCAAAATGTGCAGAATCATGTAGTTGACATGGATCACGAGGATCAAAGTTCTTTACAGATGCAATCTAATGAACAAGATTTGGATTCTTTGGCGATTAACAAAGATTCTGATGTTGACATTCGAACTTCGAATTTAAATGCAGTTGGGGGTGAAAAACATCATTCTGATAAACCTCTTTGTTCAATTCCTATGGAAGAAGCATTGGAAAGTGGCAATGTAGTTGAAGGCCTCGACACTTCTGATAGTAGTTTAGGGGGCTCCTTGGGCATGGTATCTGATGATATTTCTCGCTTGCAGAACACAGGAAGTTGCAATGAAGATGCATGTTTCAGAGATTTGTCTCCAGCCAATGCAAACGAAGATACAATTGTGGATAATCTATCTGCTGTAAATACATGTGATTCACCAATTGTTGCAATTAAAGATGATTCCAGTTCTGAGGGGCAAATAATTGGGGTCAGCAAATCTGACCATAGTACTTATCCTAATTTTCAGAAGAATAATACTGTTGCCCCTACACATAGCAAAAGCAGTGATTCTAAGGAAAATGAGTTAGCAAACATTGGTAACCAGATGGACGTGGAGCTTTCATTCAGTAAGTCAGAGGCATCTATTTTTGCGGTTGGGAATGATAACACTTCTACTATTAATAAAAGTGATGATGATATCAAAGCAGGTGGTTTCGCAAGTTTAAGTTCAGTGAATTCTACAACATCATGTATTTTGGTTCAGGAAACACAAGTATGTGAAAACAATGAGCCTGACAAGCAGGGTGACCATGGAAACTTTTGTCGAGATATTTCTGGTGTTGACCTGGCAAATAAAAATGCCACTACTGATTCCAGCGTAATGAATTGCAATGTTGACCAACCGCATCATGTTGATTGTGGAGTTAGTTCATCATCTCTTAGTACAGATAACATGGAAACTAAGTTGACTACTGCCACAGTATCAGATGTTGAGCCTGTCAATAATTCAGGTATACTAATAAAATAGAGTTGATTAAACACAAGGATATGACCAAAGCCATTATATGGTTTAACTACATGTTTTTCTTTTGTCTTATTTTTCAGACTCACAATATATATTAGAAAATATTAGTTTAACATCCTGTGAAATGGCAGATGTTACACTACCTAACAGAGTTATATCCACACATGGAGTTACAGATCACTTTGAAGTTCAAGGAGGGATGCTTGTTGGGTCTGCTTCTATTAATGAAAAGGACTACACAGAAGCTACCATAGCCAATGAAGCAAGCGCTGAAACTACCTTAGCCAATGAAGCAAGCGCTGAAGCCACAGTAACCAATGAAGCAAGCACTGAAGCCACTGTAACCAATGAAGCAAGCGCTGAAGCTAAAATATGCATTGAATTATGCTCTGAAGGTAAAAGAGCCAATGAATGTAGCTCTGAAGCTAAAATAGTTAATGACGTAAGCTCTGAAGCTAAAATAGTTAATGACGTAAGCTCTGAAGCTAAAATAGCATATGAAGCAAGTTCAGCTCTTCCTGTTGGGTCTTCTGAACAGGAAACTGCTTCTTGTCTTGATACTGGAACTGAAAAATTACATTTTTCTGATACATCAAGACAACCGTTGAACGAGACAATAAGCAGTTGTGTGACAACTGCTTCTGGAAAGATGGATAAACCTCAAGAGGCGCCAAGTGATAAGGCTGATCAGGAATGCGCAAAAGAGGCTGGTGTGGGTCTAGTTCTCCATGAATCGATAGAGAAGCAGGGTGATGAAGTTTCCCTATCTTTTACCAAAGATGACAAGGAGGCAATACAAGAGTTCCATGACAAGTCATCCTCAAAAATAACAGGTATTCTTTAAAATCCTGTTGCATGAGATTCATGTGATCATCCTAATAGAACAATGGAAAAAATAATATAGCATACAACAACGATTATGATCATTTATCTACTTTTTTCTAATTGAATGATCTATGCTTATGTTCTCGCCGGTCTTGACTGTTGATTACATCATGTAACCTAAAGCAAAGCATTGTTATTATCTACATTCATGAAATATGATATCATGAGTATCTCATTATTCTTCAGTTTATTTATTATTTCACACAATGAGAAACGTTGTTCCTGCTGTATTTTTCCTCTTATTATTTTTTGGTGCACTTAATAAAGTTTTAGCCAAAAAAACTCAGTGTTGTGTTGTTGAAGAATGCTTGACAATTTTATTTTAAAATAGTCATTTTGTGGCTTCTTAGATGTCGAACTAATTCTAAACTACAAGTGATTCTTAATCATTTCATCTCTTTGGGAGAATTTTTCTGCACCAAATAAAAAAATATCTGGAGTAAGGGAAGCCTCTGCAGTATATCTAGAATTAAAGTTACAGTGTAGCCTTTTTTTGGCTTCATTGTGGATTGAATTTCTGGTTTGATAACTGATCTTAAATTCAACATTGGCTTATATGACTTGTCAGTTTTTTTCTCCCTAAGAAACTAGAAAGTAATACATTTACTCGTGATATACATGTGTGATTGATTGAGCAGAAATGATGAAGGCAAGGAAAAGTGAAAGTTAAATTAGTGGAGAAAAGCAAACAAGGACTGTTTTGCCACTAAAAGTGAAAATGGAAGACTTGTTGAAAATGGTTATATTATTACCACCCTAAAACATTTGTTAATTTATAGAAAATGCTTTTGATTGAACTAAGGACTGTTTTTCGACTAAAAGTGAAAACGAAATACTTGCCCTCTTGTTTCCACTTTTGAGGGGTGTTTGTGGTTCAATTTTAATATGTTAGTGAAAAAATAATTTGTTCCAATTATTAAAAAAGTTTGGTTTAGTGTATCAAATTCAAACCAAGTCAATCTAATTTTTTTTGGTTTGGATCAAATTATTTCATTTCAGTTTTTGTCTATTTTCGTAAGGTAATAACACACTCTCTTGATCAAATGGACAAATGAAACTTCATTAGTAAGAGTAAAGGCCTGAAATGATACATGCATCAATATTTCTTGCAGTTAATTTTTCATTTAGCGATTAGCTCTTATTCAATAACAAGTTGAATACATTGTAATTATTAAAGACTTATTCAAAGTATCAAGTTTCATCCTAAATCACAACTTAACCAAAAATTATAAATCACTTGTCGAAATAATCTCAAGTTTCTAAAGATAAAATTACATATTCATAATCGATTGTTCATAGACTTATTAGGTTTGGGTTTATTTAATATTAAGTCGGAAAGCTAATTTAATATAGTGTCCTTGTGGTTTGGTTTGATTCTGTTTAGTTTGAAGTTTGAACATGAGAAGTAAAAATTGAGCCGCACCAGATGAATTAATGCAGTTCTTTTTGGTTGTCTATTTCTTTGGATTGGTTTAGTTATTTGGATACATTCTTGAATACTCCTTTTTTCTTACTAATAGTAGGGAAACAAAAAAGTAAAAAAGGCCGTTGAGTTGTTTTACCCGCATATATAATTCTTCTATTACCTAAGCTTTCTTTTTTAATTTTTTTGGGGGAGAGTTGTTAATAGGAAAAATTAAGAATTGAAGTTTGAAACCTATACAATTTAGAATGTGCCGAGTGTAAAATATATGATCCTGATGCAACAAACAATAATGGCAATATTGATTAATGGGCAATCAAAAGGGCTCTGGCTAGGTTTCAAATACTTTTTAGACCAAGGTCATGGATGATGCCTGTTATGAACTGGGAGCTTGGGACCCTGTTCATATATGAGAAGAAGGGGTCACGAAAGAAGGTCCATAGTAAGACATCCTTCCAAAGCAAAATCAGGAGCAAATCTCCCATTTGAAAAGAATGAGATGAAAAAATGTACTAGAGAGGGTTGAACCTAAGAGATGACTGTTCTGGGACTCTCATGTCATTTCTATAGCATATACTCACGTTACAACAAGTCACAAGTATTTTTTTGTGTTGTCAAAATGTTGACTTACCATGCTTACAATGACCATATTTCTCTCCGCATCACCTCATCTCTTTATTTTGTCGTGTGTGCCTTTGAGAGTGATGGTCTCTGCTTGTTGCATATGGTGGCATTCTTATTCCTTGTTAGTTGTCTACCTTTAAAATGTTTATTGGGCCTGCCCTGTATTTCTTTTTTGCTCGCAGTTTCCTTGCACAGCAAAGCCAGTAGTGAACTTCTGGTGAACGTTGTAAATGTTTGGTAATTGTGTACCTGTTTCTCCTGTCCTGTTCTAAAGTTATCCAATCATATGATGATAGAATGTTGACTATAACATATGCAAATTATGTGTTAGTTGTTTTATAGTTGTAACATGCATCCCTTCCTGTTTAACATTTTACTGAAGTTCTTTTGGCTTCTGCACCTATGAATAATTAATTTTGTAGGTGAAGATTTATCTGGAAATGAAGGTTCCAAATCTTCTTCTTTGCCTGATTCTTGCACCAAATTGCATGAAACGGGAAGCAGTCCTGCCAACCATACTGATAATGCTCGTGGTACCTCTGTTACTTTTCGAAGCCAACCTGAAACTGAAAAAGATGTGAATCGAGTTAAGGCTTCCGGTCATCTAAACCCTTCAATTTCTGAATGCGTAAATAAGGATGCATTGAACACGTCGATGGGTCATGATCCTAAGGGGAATGATGCATCTAATGACGAGATAAGCTTAGCTCCTGTGGCAAATTTGCCCAAAAAAAGTGTTTCAGGAAAGACCTCCAAAGGAACAAATTCTGGCAAGAGGCAACGAGCTGCAGCCAACCAAGATTCGATGGTAATCCCTGTTGTGGTTCATGATCTAAGTCTAAAAGCTCTACTACCCGAAATCTATTCTCTGTAATATTTATATCTTGAAAAATTCATTATACAATAAATTCTTCGTTTTTTATTCCAAATTCCAATGCACTAATTTTTTTTTCCTTTTTTCTTCTGTTCTTATTATTGAAGGTTGGAGAGGAACTGGCTTCTGTAGTAGGTACTTCCAAAACCAAAGTGGCTGGAAATATGTCCCGTGGGAGTCCACAAATATCTGATGGTGTCATGGCACTCACTGTTTCTCAAGGAACACCTGAACGCAAACCTAGGCGATCCTCTAATAAGACAGCTGGAAAGGAAACTTCTAGGAAAGGAAATAAAGGAAAAAGTCCAGGAAAACATTCAGAAAGAGTGGATCGATCAACTAGCTTGTCTTTGAGCCCATCACCTGGTTTCCAAGTGATGCAATTGAATGAGGTGCAGCAGTACGGGCATGTTGATTATGTCAGTACAAAGCAATTTGCTATTTTAAATGCTTCCACTTCTAGCCTTCCAGATTTGAACTCTTCTGCTTCTCCACCTGTTCTGTTTCAACAGCCTTTCATGGATATTCAGCAAATACAATTGCGTGCACAGATCTTTGTCTATGGAGCGTTGATGTGAGTTTAAATCTTAGCTATATATATTTTAGTTTCTTCGTTGTCGTGGAGGCTACATGGAACGTGATGTGCATGCATGCCTATGAATTGTATTTCTTCATCCATTCCCCACAAGTATTCTGTACCTGTCTCTCCTAAACTCCCATGGTTAATTAAAAATGGGATCTGATTTTCTTTTAGGGATTTCAGATTTAATTGATTTGTTGAGCCTAACACCTATTTTATGCTCGTTCAAACAATATACTACATTAAAGCAAAGTAACTTCATGAGATAATAATCTGTTTAGGTGGCTTGATATGTCTGTACTCTCTTCTGTAATAGTCAACAATGCCTGTTATTTCTCATATTGATTGATGTTGCTGCAGTCAAGGCATGGTACCTGATGAGGCCTATATGATATCAGCTTTTGGGGGGCCAGGTCTTTTTCTAAATCATGTTCCTTTTTCATGCTCATTTCTCTTATTTGTTTGTACAAAGTATTGAGTATCATTGTGCTTTTTAGATGGTGGAAGGAGTATTTGGCAGAATGCCTGGTCTTCCTGCATGGAGAGGCAGCATGGTAAAAAATCTCATCCCATTAACCCGGAAACACCTCTGCAATCAAGATCCGGTATCCTATATGCATACATACATAAATACATTAACTTGTTTAATTTTTTTCTGTAATTTTATTGTATAACTATATAGATTTGAGATCTGCAGGTGCAAGAACCACTGATGTAGCGGTTAAGCAAAATGCACTTCAAGGTATCTCTTCACCTCTTGGCGTAACCGGCAACAAGGCTACTCCGACAATTGGCAACCCATTAGTACCCCTTTCATCGCCCCTTTGGAGTTTACAAACTCCTTCCTGTGATTCCCTTCAAAATGCCCTTGCAAGAGGTTCTGTTGTGGATTATTCACAGGCACTTGCTTCTTCGCAATACCAAACCCCACCTTTCAGAAACTTTCTCGGACACAACACATCTTGGTTATCCCAATCCCCCCTTCGTGGATCATGGACTCCAATTCCTGCCTCTGATAACAACACTTCACATATTTCTGCATTACCTCTCACAGATACAATTCAGTTCAATTCTGTCAAAGGATCTTCTGTTCCTCCAAGTATTAAAAATGCTCCTCTTGGTCTGCCAGCTTCTAGTGCAGGCGTACAAAGTCTCTTTATGGCAACTACCCCTTTGCATGATACAAACAACGTGATGGTATTGAATGCTCAGCATTCTTCAGATCCAAAACCCATAAAAAGAAAAAAAAGTATGGTGTCCGAGGATCTTGGGCTGAAAGCCATGCATTTGCAGTCTCAACTAGTACCAACTCCTGTTGTAAGCAGCCATATATCTACTTCTGTTGCCACTGCAACCCCTGTTGGGAGTGTGCCCATAACTACTGTTGAAAAATCAGTTGTATCTGTAACTCCTCTATCTCTTGCTGAACACCTCACAGGTGAGTGGAATGTTAAGATGAGGATTTTGTCAGATGAGTCTCTTACAAAAATTAAGGAGGCTAGAGAGAATGCTGAGGAAGCTTCTGCTCTTTCTGTGGCTGCTGTGAATCATAGCCTGGAGATATGGAAACAGTTGGATAAACAAAAAAATTCTGGACTGGTGTCAGATATTGAGGCCAAATTAGCATCTGCTGCAGTAGCAGTTGCTGCTGCTGCTGCTGTTGCAAAGGCAGCTGCTGCTGCCGCCAATGTTGCATCAAATGCTGCACTGCATGCAAAATTAATGGCTGATGAAGCATTAGTTTCATCTGGTTATGAGAGTTCTTGCCAAATTTCTTGTTCAGAGGGTATGAATAACGTAAAAGCAACCCCTGCGTCCATCTTGAAGGGTACTATTGGAACCAATAGCTCTAGTTCTATCATCGGAGCTGCGAAGGAGGCTGCAAGGAAGAGAGTGGAAGCTGCTTCAGCTGCTAGAATACGAGCTGAAAATATGGATGCTATTGTGAAGGCTGCTGAGCTGGCAGCAGAAGCTGTATCCCAGGCTGGAAAGATTGTAACTATGGGTGATCCTTTGGCATTAAATGACTTGATAGAAGCGGGTCCAGAGGGTTGTTGGAATGCAGCCCGAGAATCAAGTCAGCAAGTTGGCTTGTTAAAAGACATGACCAGTGGTCTGTTTAGCGCTGGCAATATTGGAGACAGACCTGAAGCTTCCCAGATACGTAATAGAGATATTTCATCTGATGAAAAGGGGAAGAAGACTGCTGCAAGAGAGAAGTCACCTTTTCATACAGCGCAGAGTGAGATATCTCAGGACCATATGAAAGGCATTGGTGGCATTTCTTCTATTAATGTCAATGAAAAGAGTTCAAAAGGACCAAACCTAGTCAATCCCATTGACGTGCTTCCTGAATCTGAGATTGAAATGCAGGTTGCTTCCACAGCTGGCAATAGACCAGAAGATGTGGAGGAAGATAGCATAAAGGAGGGCTCACTTGTAGAGGTTGATTTCATCAATAGTGAATTTGATTAGAGTAACTAGATAATAGCCATTTGATTTCATTGTGACCATAACATCTTTGGCGATTATTATGTCATAGTTAATTAAAATTAGATGCAACGTTTCCAATTTTGGGACTGGTTTTGAATTATATCTTTTCCTGGTTATCTGAAGCAATCATATGTTTCAGGTTTTCAAAGATGGAGAAGGATTTAAGGCAGCATGGTACAAAGCCAAAGTATTAAGTGTGAAGGATGGTAAAGCTTATGTAAGCTACGATTTTCCTGTAGATGATGAAGGTTAGTTTTTGAGAACAAAATACCTTAATTACTTGACATGTGAGACAAACTATAAGTTTCTTTTTCAACTTTTGTACTACTCGCAAGAGCCAATGGACCTTGATATTTTTGTGGTGTCTGCCATAGCTTTAATACACATTCTCAATTTAGGTCGGAAAATTGAGAAAAATATTGTTTTACAGGTGCAGGGCCTTTGAAGGAATGGGTTTCACTTGAAGGTGAAGAATACAAGCCTCCCAGAATACGCATTGCTAGTAATATAACTGGTTTGCGTAACGAAGGGACAAGGAAGAGACAGAGGGCAGCTATGGTAGATTATAATTGGTCTGTTGGGGATAGGGTTGATGCATGGGTAGAAGACAGGTATAGTTTTACACTTTCTAGTGCCTTTAAAGTTTATTTGTTTGACACTAATCAACAGAATTAGAGGAAGATTTAGTTCCTATTACTTTTTCAACATAAATGAAACATCACATTTTTTTAACTAATAATTCTGTCGACCATTGATTGTAATCTGATATGTTTGATTGTTGAGAATGTAAAGTTTCTATAACTTTATTAATTGTAGTTAAGATGCGATCAAGACATTTGCAAAAGAAAATGGATTTATTTCACAGAATAATCAGTATTGCACCATTCTAGCGAGTGCTTTTGGGATATAATACCAATAAATAGACTCATTGGGTTTTTTAAGGATTAAGTGTGCAGGAAAAGATCAGATTCAACTCATCCTGATATTAGCCTGTCTTGTAGAAGCTTCAAAGTTGCAAAGCCTTAGTGTTTTGAACGGAAGCATAATTTCTTTTATTGTTGCAATTTTGTAAAGCTGAAGCACTTTTAATTAATATTTCAGGCATAGGTTCTGGTTAGATAAACTTCGTTACACTTTTAGGCGAAGAAAATAAAATAAAACAAATTAAGCTTATTCCATAAGTTAAAATCAATGTATCATCTCAGCTTATCTAAACAGGGCCATAGTTCTATATATACTCCTATATTTTACTGTAGCTATCTCATTTTATTGTTTTTTATCAGCTGGCAGGAGGGTGTTATCACTGGTCAGAACAAGAACGATAAAACAATAACTGTTCACTTCCCAGGTATGTGCATTATTTGATTAAACTTTAATGGATATTGTGCTTACAATTGTGTATATTCGGCCCCTTTGAAACACTGTCTAATTGATTTGCTGCAGTTAGTGGAAAAACATCACTTTTCAGAGCTTGGCATCTACGTCAGTCTTTTATTTGGAAGGATGGGAAATGGGTTGAGGCTCCCAAAGCTGGTGCAAATGACAGTTCTACACATGAGGTACTTCGTTTGCAACCTTTCTGATGCTTTAATTTTATGCATGCCTGCACTGAGTTGTATGTTTGGTATGCAGGGTGATACACCTCATGAAAAACGAGTCAAGTTAGGTAGTCCTGCAGTAGAGGTAAAGGGTAAGGACAGGATTCTGAAAGGAACTACTGCCGTGGAGTCAGCAAATCCTGGCGAGTTGAGGTTACTGGACTTGACTGAAAACGAAAAAGTGTTCAATATTGGGAAGAACAGCAAGAATGAAAATAAATCTGATGCACACAGAATGGTAAGGACTGGTCTTCCGAAAGAAGGATCAAGAGGGATTTTTGGTATTCCTAAACCTGGGAAGAAAAGGAAATTTATGGAAGTAAGCAAGCATTACGTTGCTGATGGGACAAGTAAGATCAACGATGGAAATGATTCGGTTAAACTTTCAAATTTCCTGATACCTCAAGGTACCGGTGGATCACGTGGGTTGAAAAATACCTCAAAAAATGATACCAAGGAAAAACATGGAGCTGGCTCCAGGCCTGCTTTTAAGTCTGGAAAACAGCAGAGTGTTTCGGGTAGAGTGATCCCACCGAAAGAAAACACTTTATCAACCTCTCGTACTAATGATATGACAAATCGTGCAGAAAGGATCAAGGATTCTTCAAGTAATTTTAAGAATGTATCTCAGAGTGAAAATCAGGTGGAAAGAGCGTCCTATTCTGGGAACATTGGAGCTGGGGTTGGACCAATCTTGTATTCGTCCCTTGAATCTTTAACTGATTCTCATCCCACTAAAAAGACATCAACATCAAGGGCAAGTAAAGGAAAACTTGCACCTGCTGGTGGTGGAAGGTTGGCTAAGATTGATGAGGAAAAAGCCTTCAATGGAAATCCTGTGAAGTCAACATCTGATATCGCTGAGCCTCGTAGATCCAATCGCAGAATACAGCCAACTTCCAGAGTAAGATCATGCCTGACATTAACTGAAATTGGTTGTTCTATTATGCGTCTACAATAAAGCCATTTTTATTATCTGACCTGTAAAAAACTTTTTTTATATTGTTGTCTTTTGTTGAGTCTGATGGTTTTGACTTTGCGTTGGCAGCTATTAGAAGGATTGCAGAGCTCTTTGATTATCTCAAAGATTCCTTCTGCTTCACATGAAAAGGGTCACAAAAACCAGAATCGGAATGTTTCTAGGGGGTGAGAATTTGTGTACATGTATAATTCTTCAAGTGCGTCGACTGCTTTTGAGTACCTTATGAATATATTAACATTTCAACTTTTTTACTGCCACAGGTAACCAAGGTTAAACGAGAAGTTGCTATGTGCGGTTTAGTTGAAAGAACGATACACTCAGCATAGATGTGTATATTTATTTATAATAGGGAACATAGGATGGGAAATTCTTGTTTCCTTTGTTTTAGGCAGACTAGTCCAGTAGATGTTAATATTGATTTTATGTTGTTTACAGAATGATTTAATTTGATCCTGTAGGCTGTATATGGAATTTATCCATGTTGACTTGTTTATAGAAAGGTTTGTTGATATGATCAAATGGTAAAGTGATGTTCCTCTTTGAATATCAACTTGCGTTCGTCTCCTGTGGTAGTTTGTTATCTCTTTTTTCAATCTTATCTGCAAGAACGATAATTTGGAAAAATGAAACGGATAAATGAGTACTTATTCAGAGATGGTAGGCAGAATCATAGGTGAATCTATACAATAACATTGATCATAAGCTTACCAAAGAAAAATTTTCGAGAAATTTCAGAATGCCTGATGAGGGAAAAACTAATTATGTTGCAAAATAAAATTACCTATAAGACATCTATTATTAACATTTGCAACGCGTTAATGTCTCTTACGTTTAGCCCTATACATGAATCTGAATTGAGCCATTCACAATATAAATAAAGAGGAGATTTTGATCATGGCCAATGACTAAATAAATTACCACTAATTTGATAGTTGCCAAATCAGACTTCAAAATGGAGGAGTAGCCGAAGATAATTTCTTGCCATTAACGAGGTCTTCTCTATCCGATTAAGGAGGCTGTACCAAATTTACTCATGTTTATTTAACTCGTTCTTGGCCGGCAACCATTACATTGTCTGCTTTCATTGTAACGATGTTGGCTGCGAGTCTAGGCGGACGGGTTCCATCTTGGCTCAGATCATTCATAAACGGTTTCTCACACACACATGTGCTTGGGTATTCGTGAAACTCTCCTCGTCCAGCTCTCATCTCATCTGGCTCTCCCATGAATCCTCTTTGGCATGCTTTAACCTTACTCGCAAATGTATACCAGTCCATCTCGTGCCTTGATGTGAATAGTGCACTAAGCTTCTTTGCATTTGGTCTGATGGTTCTTTTGTGACCCATATACCTCCTGATTCGCACATATGCAACAAACATGTTCATCGTATTACTTTTGGAACATAAAGGAAGAACAAAAGGGTGACACCATGTGTTCTTACCTACGTCCAGCTAGGATTTTGGCCATGTTACCATTATTGTTAGTGACAAACACATTACTTTCATCACAAACGATGTAGTCAATAGCAGCAAGGCGGGAAGAGAATGGATGAAAAGGTTTCAGCTCTTCTTCAGCAAGCATATCCTTTGTATAAATGTTAGGGAAGAGATCTTTGAGAGGCTGCATGGTTTCATCGCCACCATATATCTCTCCTGATGCAACATATAGGTATGTGTCATTTGTAAAACCCAGCGCTCGCAGCATTAAACCTACTTCATGAGGAGTAAGAGGGCATTTCCCACGCTTTCTCTCTCCATCAGGGCTCAAATCCTGTAATACCACAAGGGGTTCATCAATATCAGCAAAGAAATAACTAGTTCTAAGTGCTTCGATACTTCAGCACAGGAGAGAAAAGAAAAATTGCCATTAACTTGTCATCTTGCCATTGTGATAAGATTTTGTTATTAGAAGTCAGGATTAGTCTTACAGGCAATGTTGTCCACCTTTTCCTGATTTCACCGAGCTCATGTCTTTCTCTCTCACCCCCACCAAAATAGCAACCTGAAAATGCTAGCATATCTGGCTCAAACCTGCAATGAATAATTATGAATGAGATCCTTAACCTTTTATGAAGGCAATGGCCACAGTTCAAACCTGCCACATTGCTATTATTAAACTGTGTTGGAGATTTGACAATTTAAAATTGTTCAGCGCAAACCAACCAATTTCAGAAAATCGTATAAGAATTGTGAAAAGGGGAAAGTTAAATCAACCAGATTAAAACAGCTCAAAATATTAAAAAAGATAAGAGTGGAAAATGAATGATTGGGAGAGCAAGAGATCAAAGAAAAGAAAACCGGTTCTAAGATCTACAAAATTTAAGTGATTGCATGCCAGAGCAAACAACGATGCTTTAGATGGAAGTTGAATTTGAAATTTACACATCAGTTTCATTGGGCAAACCTCAAATGGACTGCTACATAACGGCTTGCCATCTTACGCATTTTCATTACAACTCTTTGACCAAGTTGTCGTATAGGTTTTGTAAACCTCAAAGCATGATAATTAACACGGCAGCGTAATTTTTGCAGCTCATCATCAAGATTATTTGCAAGTCTATAGTCAAATTTAGTCAATTGTAGAACCTGAAAAAATCCAAGAAGTCAGTTACAACCACAGCCCAAGTTAAAGGGAATGATCAACACTGATATTAAGCAAAACTAACAATTCAGTATGCAAGTCGTTTACAGAATCAACACATTTTCAAGGGAGACAATTAAGAAACTTCAAACATATACAAATCATAATAAAAAGTGCCATTACCCGTCTTCTCAAGAGTATTGGCAAAACTTGATCAAGATAATATTCAGGTTCTGATTTCCTTGGGACACGCATTGTATAAGGGGGCTTTTCCATAGACCGCATGATCTTATCAGGAACTCTTTTAATAATTGTAATATCTTTTGCAAGATACGTAATGAACCAATTCACATCAAAAATATTGGCAAAGTCACTGTATTCAACCAAACATGTTGTTATTAAAAGAAAAAATTGTTTTTCACTGTAATCAGAATATTGAATGCTTGTTAGATGTGCAGTTTACCTGTCATCCTTCCAAAAAGATTGATGATCCAACTCAGGAATAACTAGTGTGGCATTAAGAATTCTTGCAACCACAACTGCGTCTGTTATCTGGAGGCAAGAATACCATTGTCATTTCCACAAGGGCTTACGAATCACTTTAATTGAGAAAAAAAAGAAAGACAAACTATGATCATGACAAAACAAAGAGAATCTGTGCCTCGTTTTCATGATTTAATGAATAGGAGAGACCACCAAATGGCCTAATATTTTCCATTCATACAGGTAGAGCTAATCACCACCAGTGAGCATCAGATCTTACAGAAAATTCTTCTGATGTTTCAACAAAGATATTCCATATCATAAAACTTAAGTCCTACTTACCCCAGTTCTTTGTTGGTTAAGTCCTCCACTTGTAGCAATCAGCAAGTAGCCATTGGACTTGCGCTCACGTACAGCAGCTATATTATCCAATAACCAAAAAAGATAGAAAGTGTCATGTAGAAAAATCAGATGGTTCAGCCAAATCACAAGGAATGCATAAGCATTTGCTTAAAAGAAAAACGAAAGCATAAGACAACAACCCTTAGATTTGTACCCAAAGCACATAAATGAAGACGATGACTTAGTAAACTGTTTTAAATAAAAAGGGGAAATCATTTAAAGTTTTGTAAACCATTCAGCTGTCATATGTAACATGGAAGTAAAACTATACCATATACAAAAGCAGTAAAACACCATGCTTAAAATGCTAGCCTAGAACTGTCAAACTAGAATCGCTTCTACTGGTACAAACCTATTATTCTAGAGTAAAAGAGGCTACTGAACACTAGAACAACACAAGGTAAACACCAGAAGCATACAAGACATTGGCTAGCGTGATGGAAATCCGTCAAATCACTGGAAAGCTCACACACTGCACCCAGTAAAATTCTCCTTCCTTCTTGGCCTAAAGTATCATGTACTGTCCTAATCTTGCTAAAATATCCCAAATGAAACATATTTCCTTCTTTTCTCCCGAGGTTTAGTGTCAGAGACAACAAGGTAAAAAAGGACTCTGAAGTTTGAAGATCACGTAAAAATTGCAACAATCTCTAATTAAGCTACGGATATCACATCATACAACCCAACAAAGCAGCAAAGACAAGGAGTATCTAATCCCCCACCTATCGAGAAGGAAAATCACGACAATCTCAAATCCAAAAATTCCAAAATTGCCGTTAGGCTTCATAAACCTTCATCCATAATAAGCAACCACCACATCAAAACAACAACAAGAAGACAACAGCAACATAACTCAAGAAAGCAAGAAGACTTCACTCACGACCAAAATGCCGCCCCCTCTCTTTGCATCCATAATAGTATTTAGAATACTGCGATTTCCAAATATCAATTGGCTCATCCTCGCCTCCATCCTACAAACATTCAATTAAAACACGGTTAGCATCATCACTATCAGTAGCATCATCAAACATGGAATTATGTAATGTTGTTACGAACCAGTGTGGAGAGAGTGCGGCGGTGGAGTCGGTGAGAGTACCATTCGAGATCAGAAGCGACGTGGCCCGTCAATAGGGAAATCAGGCCCAACCCGAATAGCATTACCCCACAAACCATCGACCAAGACACGTGCTTGCCATTACGGTGCAACAGAGCCAGGTTGGTCCAAAACCACCGACCCGTCCACACACCGTTTTCCATTTCCGTCACCAAAACCAACACCGGTTCCTCATTCCGAGTAATAGAAGAGCCGAGGCAACGAAAAACCCTGATTTAGGGTTTTGCAGAAATGTGAATGGGAGAGTGTGTATGGGAATAAGAAGATGAAGAAGAAGAAGATGAAGAAAAAAAGATGAAGAAAGATTCTTTCTTTGTTTGCTTTCCCAAAATGAAAATGTGTGTGATGTTTAGATTTTATGAGTGATTTAGTTTGGGTTGTGTTGGTTTACCTAGATTCGGTTATTATTAGAAAGATGAGGGGAGAAATAATGTCTGAAGTGGTTTTATTAGTTAAGACAGAGGAAAAAAAGGAAAACACCATTATAGATTCTAGTGTGTGTGTCTCCATGATGCATAGGTACAATTCGCATGTCAAAAACCAGGTAAATGTCAATAATTTGCATAATATATCATATGACACACTACACACTAAAGAAATGGCACATGCTATGTAGCTCATGCTTACATGATATAGTATTACTAAAACTGTTTTATACTATAAGTCTATGATATTTAAACCCTTCTTTTGTCGATGATTAAAAGTTAAAAGTGAAATTCCTAAAATTTTATGATCCTTCCTTAATTAATTTCACTGTATTAAATTTATAACAAATTTCAGTGTATTAAATAATACTTCCTGATTAATTTCGAACAGATTGAGCTTTAAACACAATTTAATATTGATTACCATTTTTAATTGTTTATAAATATTCAAATCTTCAATAAATACTATTATGTGAAAAACAAATGAGGATACTGAAAATGATGAATCTCCTTTCTTGATTTATATATATATAATGTTTTTTTAGAAATTATGTAAGTAATGTTTTATATTTGTTTGATCTGTCCTAATATCTTGAATTTGATCAGTTTAATGATTGCTACAATTTTCGCGCGTGCGACGTTTAAAAGAAATTAAATATTTAAATTATATTATAATTAAATTTGAGGGAGAAGAATTTTTTAAATAAATAAATAAATTACATAGATAATTTATATTGTGGCCTAAGACTACTTTTAATTATTCATATTTAAAAAAATTAATATAAATTTAATTACTTAATTGGTCATCGTTTTTCTCAAGTCAGATTTTTAAATTCAATGTGGTCATGACTTTTGTAATTTGATTCAATTTGAGTTGTTCAAATTTTTTAAAAGTGATTCAATTTTATCTTTTATCATTAGTTTTTTACAAAAGTATTAAAGTAAATAATAAGTTTAATTCGTGATTTTTTTATTTAAACTTTTTTTAATATTTTAATTTTAAAATTTATTTTGAATTTTTATATTTTTACACGTGTCACTTCTTAGTTGATGTGACCAAACAATAACATTGTGATGTGACAATGTCATATAGACAGTCTCAGCTTTTTAGATTTATTATCGTTCAATTTTTTTATAAAAGTTGAGCAATATTTTTTTTTGAGACAATTTATTTTTTGTATAAATCTTATGCGAGTGTTTTTATTAAAATTAACATTTTTATTAAATATTTATTTAAATATTTTTAAATTAACTTTAAAATTTATATGAAATATTTATGACAACTTACATAAGTGAATTGATATAGAGTTAATACTTGAATTTTAAAAAATTATACTATTCAACTTATTAATTTCAATTTGTTCATTTTTTTTCTGTTATATGATTTGTGCTCTCTTTCACATCAGATTTAATAATCACACTCAAATTCTAACTAACATTATTTAAATATATATATATATATATATATATATATATATTATTTTTATTTTAAAAACATTTTGAAAATATTTAATAAAATGTCAATTTTAGTAAGAATATTGAAATTAAATTTATAAAAAAATAAATTAAGACTCAATTTAGAGATGAACAATATTGTTTCCTTTTTACATAAATTGGAAATAAATTGAATCTAAAAACGAAATGTAGAGACCAAATTGAGACTCTAACTATGTGACATTGTCACACCACACTGCTATTGTCATGTCATATTGACTGTGGCACATGGTATAAATGTGAAATGACACATGTAAAACAAAATGAAAATTTAAAAACAAAATTTATAAAAAGTAACAAATTGACACGTAACACTGAATTTAACAATGTTTGTGGAAAATTTAACACCAAGTCGAAGCACTTTTAAAAAAATCACGATCAAATTAAATCAGATTAATAAAATTAGGACCAAAATGAGACGAAAAAGTAAAATTGGAAGACTAATATATCACTTCTTGATAAAAAAATAGAGTAATTAAGCCATCTAAAAATATACAAGCAAAAAATATTTTTTACTATATACTATAAAACAAGTTTTTGAAATTATATTTACTGATAATATAATTATTTTTAAGCATTTTTTTATTTAGTTGGCATAGTTTCTCAAATAAATATTCTGTAGTCAATGCACTTACACTCAATTTGATGAGTATAGAGTAAATATTTATTTAAGTTCACACTCATTTAAGTTTATATTCAATATAAATCTACACTTAAAAGGATAAATTTTTCGAATTAATAATTTTGTGACTTTATTTTCACAAAAATTTAGGTAAAGTCATTTGACTTTATATTTTGTTATATTTTATTTTATACATAAATAATATATATATATATATATATATATATATATATATATATATATATATATATATATAATATGAAATAACAAATTTATCCTTTAGTATATTTTTCCACCTATCATATATATCTTATATCTCTTATTTTTTATCTTCTCTATAAATTTTTAACACTCATAATATTTTATATTGTAATTATATGACACCTAATATTTTATATTGTAATATGACATTTAATCTCAAGATGAAAATGCATACTTAAATAAATGTTTACTGAACGAATATTTTACAAATACAAGCTCATGAGTTATTCCAATTTGAGATTTACGTAGACACATTTCAATACATGTCATGTTTCAAAGCTTTTAATCACCAAAACGGGAATATTAGTAACTTAACGCAAGTGTATTTGAATTTATTCAAGGGCTATTATCAATATTAGAGATTTTTTTCGAGATAAGCTTCATGATCATGGCATGACAATCTTCACTCTATTCGTTTATAATTAAAATGAAAATTAGTATTGTAGCACGGGAATTACTTATGATAAACGTGTTTCCTATATACTTTAAATATTGTAATAAATAATTGTTTTCTAGCATTGAAACCGTTTTATAATTAAAATTCACAGTTAAGCTATTATATTTAAATATATAAATCGTACATTATATTAAGATGACAAAAATATTCGTATCTGTCTCTGGTTGCTGTTGGATTAAGTATGGTCTGCCTCAAGGCTATCACTAAAACACCAAAGTCGACCCTTCTCCTTCCCACTCCTCTGCTAGTATGGTTGATACTGTCTCATCTCTCATGAATCTTTGTGTTGGGAAGGATAGTAAAGCTGAAGCTCAATTTGGTTTCTCTAGAGAGCAGTATGAAACTCTTCTCGCATTTATCCAACAATCTCAAAATGATTCTTCTCCCACAACTGTTGTTCATCAATGTACTACCAAACCCACATGTTTTGTTTTTTCCTTTCCTTCTTTGATTTTAGATAGTGGTGTTAATGACTATATTTGTCCTTTTAAATCTTTATTTCAAATTTCAAACTTATTTCTCCTATTCCTGTATAGTTACTAACAACAAAAACTTTGTAATTGCTAAATTCTCAGATATCATTGTCTTGGGCAATCTTATCCTTCATAACCAGTGGCGGACAGTCGTTTGGACCAAGGGGGGCCATGGCCCCCCAATTTTTTTTTTTTTTTTACATTTATATAATTTAATATATGATTTTAAATGATTTTTTTCAAATTTAATATTTTTAATATATTTTATTCTAATAAACTTTTACACATTTATATTTATATATAAGGAAAAGTTTTTTTTTCATATATTTTTTTTTTCAATTTTATCTTTAAACACTTTTTAAATAAAAATAATTATTTTATTAATATTACCTTTTAAATGGTTTTTTGTTTAATTTAATCATTTTTTATTTTTTTAAATTTAATCATTATAAATGAAAATTAGTTATACTAAAATTATAAAAATTATTTATATCTAATTTTATAATTATAATAATAACAATAATTGTAATTTTATTATTTTTTATTATCATAAAAATAATACAATATTTTGACTAGTTTACATAAAAATTTTAGGATTACTCTTTTGGTTCATTTTTTCGTTAAAAAAATATTAAGTTGGTCCTCTAGTTTTTTTTAATCTCAATTTGGTCAGACTTTTGAAAGATTATGTAATTTTGTCATTTTTTCGTTAAATTTATTGAATAAAATCAAGAATTTTCCATCAAAATTGAAGTTGTGAATAAGAGTGATTTGCTTTGTTGATGTAATTAGCATAATCGTAGTGTCAACTTTGACGAAAAATTCTTGCTCTACTTCAAAAAATTTAACGAAAAAGATAAAATTGCATTGATTGTTATAAAATCGAGGCTAAATTGAAACTAAAAAACACTAGAGGATGTAACGTCCCTTTTAATTATTAAACAAAATTAAAGAAAACGTCACGTGATAAAGTATAGCAGCGTAGTCTTGGGGTCCTTAACGCAACCCCTACAACCTGGCACACCACGATGCCGACATAAAGCAGATACCAATCTAACAAAGAGTGTAGAGTAAGAAATCATAAGGTAATACAGGGGCCGTAGCCCTAAAGCAAACATGAATAAAATGACTCCAGCCCAGATGGCTAAGCTGCTGAATCGCCATTCCCTTGCTGACCACGAGAATCTCGCCCATCTGCTCCCATCAACCAAGTCGATGATCATCGCAAGAAAGAAGAACCACATACAAGGCAACCATACAACAAACAGGGTAAGCTAGAGCCAACACATTCTTATCATACAGTCAATTACATTATCATCATCCCATATCCATATAGCAATCAAGCATGTCATGACTCTTCATTCAATACACTACGACTCGACTCGACTCATCCGGATACGTATAACTTGGTCGGATTCAGCGGATGCTTGCACTTGTGGTGGATACCTCTGCTCGACCCTGAGCTGCTCGATCCTGAGCTAAGTGTTTCAAGTGTTACGATAAATCAAGTCTCCCTCACCACAAGGTTAGCCCTTACTGGATTTCAGGCCTCCTACTACTCTCACTACAGGAGTCAGTCCGCTCTAGGTGAGACTAACTAGCTCCTCAGAGTGTCAGAATGCAACCTTACCTTGAATCCTTACCTAGTTATACAGATGGGGCACCACCATGGACACCCACTAACAGAGGCCATGGGATTACGTCCCGACCACTGAAGCGTAGCCCCGGAGGTCTCACCTAGAGACCCCGAGGAATTACACACTGACACGGACCAACATTCATAAAACAATATTAGGAGAACATCAAAAGCATGTTTACAATTCCATACCCATCCATGAAATTTATTCCTCATACGCATCACATTTTGAATCCATACCTTTGATCCTCGCCATCCCATGGGTCTAGTGTCTCATCTCATGTCAATACCATGTTCCTTTAATTTCAAACCTCATATTCATTTCACATGCTAAGTCTCATACCAACCCATTCATCCACAATTCATGAATCATACCCAAAAATATACTTCATGCTCCGTTATATACAGGTTAATCATCATACAATCATACTCAACCAAAACAGATCATTCAGGGGCTGGTAGACATTCAAATACAGCACAGACTCGCCCAGAAGTTCGCTCGAGCTGAGGGGTCTCGCTCAGGCGAGCCACCCCCTCCGCCTAGGCGAGGGCACAAGAACAAGTGTGTGGGCAACGCGGGATCTCGCTTAAGCGAGATCCCTCTCGCCTGGGCGAGTTGCCTGCTC
>Ga0214542_1002890_pt1 | contig 35379 bp, 21 predicted proteins | sample CNSS1metaG_FD_160096 | JGI IMG/M metagenome (GOLD analysis project Ga0214542, IMG submission 160096) | Root nodule microbial communities from cowpea collected in UCLA plant growth center, Los Angeles, California, USA - CNSS1 | ecosystem: Host-associated > Plants > Roots > Nodule | place: USA...
GAGGGGTGTGATAACAAATTAGGCTCTTCTTTCTCTTTTTTTCTTTTTTTTCATCTCTCTTTTTTTCTTTTTTTTTTTTAAAATTAAAGTTTTAAAATCTTTTAAGAAAATTTTGTTTTACATTTTTTTTATTTTTTATTAACTAAAAAACTTTATTTTTTTTTTTTTTTTTTTTTTATTTGGTGAAAGTATTAGTAAGTAATTTCAGTTAGTATCTTGCATCAACTAATGAGCACTACACCTTAACCTTAACATTACATTATGTCATACAACCTTTATGCAGCTTGTATATCCCATTTAGACATATTGATCTTGTCCAACAAGTTTATGTATGTTCATACACAAACCCTAGCATTACTGCTTATGGTACGTGCATCCCGTTTGAATATATTGGTGTTTTGGTCCTTTATGAATCCCATTTAAATATGCAAGATGGATAATGAGGGTGAGCCTTGGAGCAACAGAAAGGTTGCTGCATTGTGACCTGGAGGTCACAGGTTCAAGTCCTGGAAACAAAATTCTGCTTTGTGGGGGGTTTAAGGCTGCGTACATTTACCCTCCACATCCTAGGTGAGAGCCTTGTGCACTGGACCACCCTTTATATTTGTTTTCAAATGTTAAAATGCACAACAAACATTGTGTTAGAGGAACAATCGAAAGAGAGAACTGTGAAATATTGGCCTCCTTGTACATGCATGTATTACAGTGTTTACAAGTGTAATACATACATACACTGAAAAACCTAGCCTTTACTAAGATAAGGTCAAACACACATGTTTATAAACTCCCTTGCAGCAGTATCTTTGTAGCACCTTTCTTGAGACGATTTTCACTTTGTAGGGTCAAAACCAGCACAGAAATAAGCTTGATGTGTGCTCCCTATACAGGCTACTGAACATGATGTGACTCACTGGGTCATACAAATTATTAACAGCTATCAAGAAATAGAACCAATTGATATGAATGGGAATTGACCTGCACCAGCATAGCAAGGGTTTTTCAATTCAGTTTTTAAAATTTGTTTTGGGTAAAGGGATCTACCAAAATAGAAATGTAGGTATTCCATGTGGTGTTAGATCAAGATCTCATACCATGTTGGAGGACATCACAGGAGAAGGAGAATTATAAACCGTGTTGAGAATAAAGAAGATAGGGATTGAGATTAATCTCCCTTGTGTATAAACCACACATAGGGTAATCTATTTATAATAGAGAGAGGTACAAGTAAAAAGAGTAACTGAAAATAAAAAGATTAAATAGAAGATATTGTTTGATATTGTGGTTATCAATATCTAACAATATCTTAATAATATCAAACTATATCTAACATTTTTCACAACTTGTTTTTTCGCAAAAACTCTCCTTAGGTTAGTTGCATATATATATAACATGCAATATAAAAATATAAGAGTTGAGAGAGATTTATGTAAGGTATTTTTATACTAGTTTGTCTGATAACCTAGAGTATATCTAGTTTCTGATCAACACGGTCAAGTTCTATTATGGTAGACTATCGTTGCAAGATAAAACTGAATATCCTTTGGACCTCATCCACTTATGGCTAAACACAAATATTATTTGAAACTCAACCACTCCTAGCTAATGACTGAGTATTTTTGGAACACAATCACTCTTGGCTGAGATTGAGTGTTGTTTGGAACACATCCACTCCAAGCTAGGATCAAGAATTGTTTAAAACACAATAACTCTTGGCTAGTATTGATTATTGTTTGGACAACACCCACCAATGGCTAAAATCGAGTATTTTTTGGAACTAAACCACTCCCTGGCTAAAACCAAGTATTGTTTGGACAACAACCACTGTTGACTAAAACCGAGTATTGTTTGGAATACGCTTACCCCTAGCTAAAATCGAGTATTTTTGAACAACAATCACTCCTAGCTAAAACTACAGAGGTTTACAAAGAAAGTAATCTAAAGGATTGCAAGGTTGTTCACTAGAAAGAAGGTAATGTCTTACAAATATAAGCATTATGCTCTCTTATAGATAGCTATGAATAGGAACAATGTTCTTTCTCACTAGCAAAGGCTAATGATTGCTTAAGATTACAAGAGCTTGTTCTCGTTCTTGTTGCAACACTTTCTTCAACCTTCCTTCTTCAAAGATATCTCCATTATACAAAGCTAAGAAGAAAAGAGCCATTACAAATCTTTTGGAGCTATTTTGAGGGTCTTCTTTTTCTATTGCTTCTTCTTGCATCTTACCACTCTTGAAGCTTTGAGACGCATTGAATGCTCTTGACTTTAGCATTGAATACATGTGGCTTCTTTGGCAACACCTCTAAAACACAACAAAGCTTCACAAGCCTAGGTAGGTAGCTTATCTCCACCTTTCGAGCAAAGCGCAAGGCTTGGTACAACTGAATGACTCTGTAGGATTGACATCCCACCTATTTTAGAAAAGTTTATTGTATGGAGCAACTTTCAACACATTCTTTAGAGGATCTTGATGTTGACAAAATGTTGTGAGCTCCTATTGAAAGAATGAAGAAGTGAACATTTCGTGCAAGTATAAAATAAGCATTTTATTAGTTTGATGTGTACCATGAAATTCTCAAGGTTTGCATTTGTCAGATGAAGTATACTCGTTTGTGTTTGTCCAAGCAAAAGCTTATTAGACTAAGAGCATACACAAATTGCTTAGGTCTATCAGACGAAGCATACAACAAATAGCGCTTGCATATATTTAGTCACACAACTTGCGTTTTGTAAGAAAAGTTTAACATCTGGTTCGGACTTTATGTGATACTCGTATATTTTTTATACTTTTTCATCAAACCACAATCAAAATCATACAAAGGGTTTGTTGAACTTTGTTCTAACAACCTCCTATTGAAGTTATATTACCATGGCCTAATCCCAAGACTAGTAGAGCCTTGAGACGCTTTCTGGGATTAACAAGTTATTATCAACACTTTATACGAAATTAGTAGGCTCAAGACAGTCTAAGTGCCTTTAAGACAACTGCAAAAGGTTGTTACTATTGCTCCTATATCTAAACCGTTCTGGCAGGATATTGTGGCTATTGATGATGAAGTTAATCTTGATCCTGTTTTGCCAAAAATCAAGGAGGATTTAACCAAGGATCTAAACTTGCACCACTGTTATACTTTGGAACATAGCAGATTATTACAAAGGAAGATTGGTGTTTGCAGCAACATCTCAATGGATTCCTAAATAACTACAAGAGTTTCATTCTTCATCTACCACGAGACATTCATGAATATATCGCACTTTCCATAGACTTGTGCAATCCCTTTATTAGATTGGTATGAAAGGGGTACTGACGGAATATGTGGCAGCTTGTCATGCATGCCAAACGTAGCAAGTATTTGTCATCATCTCCAACAAGGCTACTGCAACCCTTACCAATACCCAAATCTAATGGTCTAATCTTGGTGGTTGTGAATAGATTGAGTAAGTATTGCCATTCCATTCTAGTAAAACCCATATTCAGCTCAGTCTATTGCTGACATATTTTGTTTGGGAAATAATTTGTTTGCATGGGAGTACCTAGTTCTATTGTGATGGTCGTGACCCAACCTTTATGAGCTTATTTTGGCAGGAGTTATTCAGGTTGCAGGACTCGAAATTAAGGATGAGTATAACCTATCACCCACGATTGGATGGACAAATCGCGGTCCTCACTTGGACCTTGGAAACTTATATAAGCAGTTTTTGTTCTGAGCAGCCAAAAGTTTAGGCATAATTCATCCCTTGGGCAGAATCTGGTATAATATCAGTTTCCAAAGTGTCAACTAGTTGCACTCCTTTTGAGGTGGTTTATATTCGTCCTCCTCCTTCAATAGCCAGGTTTTTACTCAGAAACTCTAGTGGAAGCTATGGTGCAGGACCTTATGAACAGAGATAAGGCTTGGCTTAAACGACAATTCATGCTAATGTTCTTTGCAAATCTTCCATGATCAAACTAGGTGATCAGATGTATCTAAAAGTTCAACCACATAGACAGAGTTCTATGTTTAATAAGTTTCACCCAAACTTTCAACACGTTATCATGAACCTGACTATATTTGTTTCTTAAACAAATTGGAGAAGTGGCTTTCAAATTACAATTACCACAGCGAATTGAGTCTTGTAACTGGATTAATCCAGTGGGAAGGAGAGTGCTCCTTTTGTATCTTTTGTTGTATCAATTGGTGAAATTAGAGAAGTTCAGGTTTACTTTTCTTTGTTTTATCTTAAAATAGTGTTGATTCCTTAAAGAGGCAATGATGAGATTTTGTACCGTATGTAATACTTTTCGCATGTTTTCATCACGAAAGCATACTTTTACTTTTGAACAAACAACAATTAATGTTCACCGGCCCTTTTGTTGTATACTATGTGCAAGGTAGCATGTAAGTATTTGTTGCATAATGTGCTACAAGGCATTTCACTCCTAATCATAGAATTATTTATGGTGCAAAAACCATATTCAGTATGTAAATTTAACTTGAGTTCAATTTATCAGCTGCAGCAATCTGGAAAGGGTGGTGTTGATTCCATAGCAACCTGTCGAAAACTAAAGATAGACCTTCAGGCTGTTTTCCACGTGCTTTCAAAGGACATGCAGCAACTAATGCTTTCAAATCCTGAAAGGGCATCTCTTCTTCAAGGAAATCTGGAGCCACCAAAACTCCCAGGGCGTCCCCTCATACAAGTTGCGGTTGTGTCTTCTACATCACCCCTGTAACCGGAAAACATGAAAACAATGTTCTTGGATCTTTCTTGTGCTTCTGAGGGACAAATTCGTTCCTGGTCTACTTCCATCTGATTCAGAGAAGTTCTCAGATTCATGATAAGTCATGTGGGGTAAGACTCTTTTGGTACACATGCTGAAAGCCTTTAAAGTCACTTATTTGCCGATTTTATCTTCAAAAATACGCAGTTGAGCATTCACAGGAATTTATGTTGGTCAAACACTTCAAGCAGCCGGTGTGCTTATAACTTCTCTCTCGGCAAAAGTGGATGGAAAGTTCTTTTGGTGTTAAATTTATGAGGTTTTGTTGATTCCTTTTTTTGGCAGAAATTGAGGCTTCGTGTTGTTTCCTTTCTCAAAAGATCAATCTGTAAATTATTAACTGTTAGTTTTTGGTAGTGCTCTCCCTTAGTTTCTTTACAATGCTTGTCTCTGGAAATTCATTTACTTTGTAGTTTATCAAGTCTATTAATATTTTGTGGGAGAAATGCTACAAACAACTGTAACATATTCTGTGAATGGTTCATGTACTCTAGCAATGCTCGTGAGAGCATGGTTCTTAATGTTGGTTTAGAGGTGTTCTAGCACCCTCCACGAAAGGAGGAATCCAAAAAAAAAATAAAAGGTTAGCTTTGCTATTTAAAAAGCTGTATTTTTAATAAAAATATCATTTATTATATTGAAATTAAATTTTCTCTGAATTTAGGATCTTTATTTTTTATTTAAAAATAGATAAATGAGAATTTGCTTTGACTTTTCGAAAAAACGTGTTTAATTGTTAAAATGAAGATTTGTATACACAAGAAATTCTAATTTATTATTTTATAGATGGGATAAAATGGAAAATCCATTATGCTAGTCGTATTGTCCAACATCCATACTTGTTTCAAGGCTTTTACTTCCTGTGTGCACCCCTCAAATTTTCAGATTTCACTTTCGGAAAAGTGGTTTTCGGACTACATATTTTGGAATTTTTGGATCAGAATTTTCATAACAATTTTTAGGACATTTTTTTTAATTAGAAAATGTTATAAACAAATATGGAAAACTAACATGTCTGCAAATTGTCATATCTTAAAAATATAATTAATCCACAAACCTGTAACTTCCAACAAAGGTTGACGACAACATAAGTCTCTTTCCTTTGCTTGGATCTTGATTTTCTTCAGTTGTACTTGGTTGATAAAGGTTTTTGTACTTTTCAACTTTTAGTTTTGATTGATTGTTCCTGATGAAGGTTAATCTTTCAAATTCTACCATCGTATATCCGTCCACAACAAACTGCTAAATAGTCTCATTGATCTTAGTAGAGTACTTGCTTCAGAATCTTTTATTTGTATGTGAAAGCAAAACCATTATCTTATTGTTAGGCGATTCCTTTTTCTTCCTGTTGATGACAATGTGTTTCGGTGATAAACATCATGCCTATATCAATCCTCACCATAAGGAAATAGTAGTGGGTACTGAAATCCTAGGTAACTTGTGTGTAATTCATTTATTCTTTGTAGTTTTCCACCTATATTTTCCATGATGATATCTCTAGGCGAAGCAGTATCAACATCACTTATAATTAAGGCTGCAACTTCTTAAACAATAAGAATATTATAAATTTAACCATCCTTAGTCTTGTTTGCTATGAGTCTTAGCTTCAAGTCATCATATGGTTTGTCCTTGTATCTATCTCTTGCCATTCTAAATGATTTGGCATGGACATTATAAATATCAAACATGTTTGTTAGTTGCTGGACAATTTCAACATATATACGGTTTGAGTTCCTACAACCAAAATGGAATAAATCATTGTGCTTGTATATTATTGTGCTGATATATAACAGAATAATTAATTGAAATTTTAGTGTAAGTAGTAGTTATTTTTGAACTCGAAATGTTAACCTTGAAGATTGGATCCTATTATGTGTCTCGTTGTTACTATCATAAATATAGAGTTTTGCAAACTTCAGGACTAATCCAACTGATGGAAGAAGACTACCAATTTTGTGACATGATTGACCTTGTATTCTCAAATTTGGTGGTCATTAGCCATTGTTGATACTTCTATCTATTTTTGCTCTCAGAGAAGTAAAAGCAAACATCATGTTATATGTTCTTACATTTTGCTGATAATTCTTGCTTTGTACAGAATCTATATCAATAAGAAGATGATGCAACAAAGGAGGAAACTCCTTCGTAGTGGTAATTGAAAATTTTCATTCTCACAACATAGTTGAAACTTTGGAATGCAGGAATGTACATTTTTCCTTATCCTTTCTTGATAGCACATGTGGGCTTTGCAATGGTGACATTGATATATAGGTTAACCAATATCTTTGTATCCCTTACAAATGACAAAATAATTTAGCATAAATAATATGAACATTTGATTATAGTTAGAAATAGGAATTGATATGAGATGTTACATCTGAGTCAACTAATATATCAATGACACTATCTTCCAACTCTTTTTCATCTTCAGAACTTAAACTTGAGTGCATTGAAAAATCTTATTAAATATGATCATAAGAATTTTAATAACAACTAATTTAAGTATAATTTATTAGATTAGCAGTTGTAAAACATATATTGAGTGGTACCTCCCATTTGTGTATTGAATGTCTTGGTGTTGTACTGATGACATATACCTTGAAAAGGAGATGATCCCTCTATAAAGGCATCAAACCTATTAATTAGGTTTGTGCGATGGGCAATATTATGTGGGATTGTATTTCCTCTAACGTTACTAACTGATTGGATATTTGTTGAGTATGGAATGCTTCCTAGCAAGGAGTTGAGGAAGATGGTTCATTGAGTGCAATTAAAGTAATAGCTGAGAGTGGTATGTTGTATAGCCTTTGTTGTGGATGTTGTACTGGTTTAGAGTAACTTTGTGTACATCTACTTCTTTTTTCAATAATCAAGTTTCTCCTTTTCAATCTTGCCAAAGCACAGTATCCATATTCTTGCCTTTTTGTTTATCCAAAACATTGTCTTCCAATGTTTCTTCATCTTCAGAACTTGACTTTGAGTGCATTGAAAAATCTATGTAAATATGGTCATAAGTATGTTAATAGAAACTAATTTGAGTAGAATTTAGTTCCAAATTGTAAGTGTAAAACATATTTTAAGTGGTACCTTCCATTTGGGAATTGGTTTAATCACATCTATTTTCATCAGAACTTGAAAGAAATTTTAATGGACATGTACTTTGAGAAGGTAATGATCCCTCTACAGTAGTATCCTACCTACTTCTCTTTTGAATAATAAAATTTTCCCTTTTCAATCTTGCCAAAGCACAAACCTAAAATAGTTTGTAAGTTGCAAGAATAGAGTAAATATTTTGAGCAATATGAATATAGTAATAGTAGATGGATAACCTCATCAATGAATCATTAATGGACTTTGTATGCTCGTATTAGATTAGATGAATAGAAAATGAAGACAATATATTAAATGAATAATGTTATCAAAAATTTTATGGACTTTAATCTTTATCTATAAAGCCAAGTTCCAAGGTTTTAGTTGTGTCCCTATAATGGAAGAAATGATATTCAAACCTTTTATGAGTTTCAAGTGTATAATTCATCTATAAGCACTAATACAAAAAAAACATCACCCATATAACGTTTATCCAGAAAAAGTCCCACGTTAAAAATGACCGGTGGCATTTTTGTAAATTATTTGACTTTTTTAACGTCTGCCCATTCCAACACAGACGTAATTTAACGTCTGACCCACAATACCCTGACGTTATGTAAAAATTAACGTCTGAGCTCTCTGCCCCCGACTTAATTTAACGTCTGACCCACTATGCCCCGACTTAATTTAACGTCTGACCCCCTCTGCACCGACGTTAAGTAACATCTGACCACGCAGCCCCGACGTCAATTTTTGGGTTTTCTCTACGCGAAACGCATAAACCCTAATTGTTTCGTCGCGCCACCAATTTTTCGCGAAGCTTCTCCGTCGGCAAACACCATACTGAGCTCCTCCAGGTAATTCTTGAACGTTTTTCACCACCAAACTTGTTGGGATTTGATTATGGATTGATTTTAAGCGTTTTGAATCGAATATTTTCCGTTTTCATCCTCATTTGCAGTGTTTCGCGATCCTTCCCGTCGGTGACCATTATTCTGACCTCCTCTAGGTGAGTTTCGACCATTTTTCACCACCAACCTAGTTGGTATTTGATTGTGGATTGATTTTAGGCGTTTTCAACCAAATATTATGCGTTTTCATCCCCATTTGCATCGTTTTGATATTATTTTGCTTGTTATCTCTTTTTCATTGTATGTATGTAATTGCTTGTATTTTTTATTTGCAATTATAATTTTTATCTTAGACTATTTTTTTTTAGTTTTTTTGGCCTATTTCTTTTTTTAATTGAATTTTTATAATAATATTTGTAAAATTACGAAATAAAATTATATTTATTGTTATTTGTAAAATTGGACTAATTGTATTTGATTTTTTAATATTATTGTTGCATTAATTTTTATTTTATGTATGTAGATTTATTATAGATTCATTGTGGACCAAGGTCGATGCCGTATATGGATTCATTGAACCTCAAACCATTCAATCTTCGGGAAACTCACATGACCACATCAAACTTTATTTGCAAACATGGATGGTTGAGTCAAATAGAGAGATCTACTTTGCGCCATACATTGATGCGTATGTTTTTTTCTAGTAATATTTTATGAAGTATTATTAATTATTTATGTTAAGTACTTGTGATTGACGGTAGGTATCATTGGCAACTATGTATCATCATTCCAAGACAATGCATGGTTGTATGATTTTATTTATGTCATAGGAAGATTCCATCTGCTTTGAAAAACATGTTACAAGAGTAAGTATTAATTTTTTTTCAATCATAACCTATGTATCTACTTAGTTATAAAAACTAACATATGTTTTATGTTTCCAAAATTTCATTAGAATTGTGAGTAAGCCTAGAGGCCAACAACTTAAAGTATTATATTCAAAGGTTAGAACTCATTTAGTTTAAAGTTATTAATTTTTGTATGTCAACTTATGACTTTGATATGTGTTTATTTTATTTGTAATGTTTAGTGTAACAAGCAAGAAGATTAATGAGAATTGTGTATATTAGTTTAGAATATATGTTGAAACTTAAGTGTTATTAGATATAACTGTAACTCCATAATTGTGCTGAAATTATTATGAAACTGTTTTGGGAATTTGTTGATTTTCAGGTGTGGGAATGTTGTAAAAACAACCAAATTAAAAAAAAAACAGAGCAGATTGACGTCTGGTGGTGCTCTGACAGACGTTATTTAACGTCTGAGCTTACTGTGGCCTACGTTATTTAACGTCTGTAAGAGCCCAACAGAAGTCAAATTGCTCTGTTTGTTGGTTCCATTTAGCGCGAAAATTGACGTCTGCTGCTTTTGGCCCCGACGTTGGATAACGTTGGATCCCTATTGCCCCGACGTTAAGTGACGTCTGTTTTATTTTTCGACGTTATTTTAACGTCACCCAATACGACGTTGGTGTTTGGACAAACGTCAAAGGTCGAAAATATCAAACGTTAAAAGACTTTTTTGTGTTAGTGTGACAAGGGGTGACCTATTTTGTGGTGTGACATAATGACCTATTTTGTGGTGTGACATAATTCAGAACCTTGTGAGGAATGGCACGAAAATCTTCTTCCTTCTCTTACCAAGAACAACTTATACAGCATAGTCATTGTCATCATACATGAGTTTAAATTTGTGTCCCTAGATAATTCTGTATACATAATTATTGAATGGATGAGTAAAAATTGGCTACCCTTTATCCACAACATTGACAATTTTCTTTGAATATCTATCCTTGAAAAAATTTATAATATTTTGGTGGTAAATTTAAAATATTTTTTCCTAGTGACCAGTGTTATCGAATTTTTTGGTCATGACGGCATCATGACCTAAATTTATAACGGTTTTCTAACCCACCACCACAACAAGGCGGTGACGAATTAGGTTTTTTGTGGTGGTCCATGGAATCGCTTTTGACATGGCAGCTTACGGTGGCTGAACAGTCATGTCGAAAAAAAAAACTAGAAAAAGAACTTAAAAAAAGAGAAGAGAAGGAATGGGCGATGGAGGCTCGGAGAAAAAAGAGCAGCAAATGGAAGAGACATAGCAGCGGCGTGAGAGAAAGAAGAGATCACCAACAACAAAACCCTATTTGCATCCTTAGTTTTATGAGTGTTTAAAAAATAAAGTAAAACATTAGGCTAGGTCCACTAAAAAATTTATGTAATCTAACCTAATGCACAAAACTCATTTTACCTAATGCGATAAAATTTCATTTAACCTAAAACAATCTCTCCTATGACCTTTGTCTTTGCCCACCAACAACCACCACTACTATTATTGACTACCATTTGCCACAACTCACCACTGACATTGACCTCTAATTCTTTTTTGGCACTTTTCTTTTGTTATTTTGTGCACTTTTTCTTTCTTTTTTAACTCTTTTTCTATCAACACATTTTAGCACAAAAACAGAATCACTACTACATAATACTTCATGGTATGAACTTGCAATGAAAACAAGAAGCAAGTAGTAGAATGAAAACTTAAATCAATCAAAATGTAGATTAAGAACTTGAAATAAAACACAATGGAAACCTAACTTTAAGGACTTGTTACAGATTAATTAAAAAGTATGAACTAAAATGAAGAAAATTAAAAACACAAAAATTGTCAAATAAAATTGGTGATTAAAAATTAAGCAAGCACAAAGGTTATCTAGATGTGAAAGTGCCTTTTCAAGGCTTCAAGAGAGAAGAGATGTTCAATTAGGAGCAAAATTTAAATCAACATAAGCATCATATTATGCGCAAATGAAAAAAAATAAGAAAAAAAAAAGTTGAAATGACTAGACAAGGAATTCAAGACATGTCATGACTAAACATGACTAGTAGACAAAACATATGGATAATATATTTAAAAAAAGGCTCAAATTAAACACAATTCAATAGAACAAAAACAACAATATACTCAATGAAATGTAAAAATCTCACAAATATAACAAAATAGAACTCCTAAAGCATACATGGATGGTTTAAGATGAAATGAATGAATTGAACCAAAAGAAAAAGACAAGAAAACATAAAACCAATCGGTAAAACTCCAAGATAAGCAAGGAACAAGGGGTAAACAACTCGAAATTAAAGAAGAAAAGATGATGAATTTATGTTGAAACGTGATCAACTAAGGCTCATGATATCACATGATGAGTCCATCTTCACGCATGAAACCGAGGGTATGAATGGAGGAGAATCCATGGAAGCTTGGATGCACAGAAGCAAGGTAGAAATGAGAAGAAGTGGTTTGGCAATGGTGTATGAAAGGTGCTCTCAAGTGAAGTTAGGCCAACACTTAAGGAAGAAGGCTAGATGAAGCCACTAAGGGGAGCTCCAACCTAAGTTGATTAACAAAAGGAGAAAGATATGAAGTCATCTCAACGGAGTTTCTCTATTATATTCGTGGATGAGTTTACAAGACCTAGAGCTCTCTATTTATAGGAGAAAAGGAGAGCTAGGCTGTCAAGAAAAAATGAGGGAAAAATGGTTTAAATGTTGTAGTTGGAGCAAAAAAGATTACATGCGCAAGGTGTGACTTGCCACCTAAGCAAGTCACACGCACCATGCTTGTATGCACTAATGGAGAAACTTGTCTACCAAGCTTGGCGCAAATTAGGGTTAAAACCCTAGATGTTATGTGCACACTCCAAGGCCTATTTAGGAAGCCCAACTCTTCTTGGTCCAAAATACTTCTAAGGCCCACAAATGCTCCAAGGCCCAATATATGGTCCAAAGAAAATCCTATACTACTAGGCCTAGAATACAAAGCCCAAGATTAAAATCCTAGTCTAATATTTACAATTATAGAGTCCTAGTCTTCGTGTATCCTCCTTAGCCTAGATGAACTTTAACTTGGGCTAGACATGTTCAAAGGAGGCTTAGTCTTCTTGTATCCTCCTAACCTAGCTTTGGTGGTTAGTCCCTTGGCTAGAGGTATCTCATCATATGATATAATAGAGAATGTCCTGAATGGATTGTGCACACTATATGATCGCTAGACCAAACACCCCAATTATAAGGGTGAATTAGAGATGACAAATAAACTCATCTCCGTGGGTATTGCCCGAATTCGTCCTCGTTTTGACGGGGAATCCCCGCATTGACTAGGTATGGATATGGGTAATCCCCAACTTTTTCAATTGGGTATGAGGATGGGTATGAGGATGTACACATCCCCGCTATAATACCCGTCCCCGCCATATCTCTGTCCCCATTTAAATTATTAAAATATTCACAATTAATTAAGTAAACATATATATATATATATATATATATATATATATATATATATATATATATATATATATACTTTCTATTTTTTATTTCTTCTAATTATTTGGTTTGCCATGAAACTCATTCGCATCTCCAATATATTTTTCATCTTAACATAACTTTTATGTAATTATGTTAAAATAATGTATGTTAATTAAAAAAATTTTATGCCTCACATTTGAATATTTCTATTATTTTTTAATATTTTTATTTATTATATATTTTCCTTTCACATGAAAATGTTTATACTCTTAATTTAAGGTAATATAAAAAAAATTCTTTACTAATTATTATTATTAATTTTTGTTTAATTTGAAGAAATCTTTTGTTTCGTTAAAATAATTTTTGTTATTTTTCAACCATTGAGTATATGTGTTGATATTTGAAAAGTTTTCTTAGATCTCTAAGGTATTTTTCATCTTATCATACCCTTAATTATACATTTGATTTTCTTTGTGCGGTTTCTTTCAATAGTCTCTGAAATTATTTTTAAGACACACATTTGTTAATTTTTTAATATTTTTATTTATTGTTTATTTTCATCATGTAGAATAATATTTCGATATATTATATCTAATTATTTTTTTATTTTCTAACTCATTATTAATCATACTGTAATTTTTTCACTTTAATTGTATAAATAACTTTTATTTACTACAATATAAAAATTTAATGTAATTGCTATGAATATTTTTTTGTCACTATCCAACATATATTGGAGTCCAAAAGATACAAAATTTATGTCAAAATTTTATTATTATGTTTATTAGTTCTTCTTTGTGTCATTTTGATCAAGTGATGTATTATAACTTTTATTAGTGTATAAAAAAAGATTCATTAGAATTAAAAAAATTGAAGTAAACAAACATTTAAAATATATTTTAATTTGAATATTTGTTTTCCTTTTATATTTTTTTAAATATTTTTTAATTTTATCAACTAAGTTTCATTAATGTTTGTAGTTTGCAAATTTAATAAATGTTTTGGTTCTCATGAAATTTTATTTGGTATTCTAATCTAAAATGTAAACAATTATAATTTGTTTCAAAGTATTTGATATGGAAGAAACAATCATCCTCCTAATATTGAATATTTGATAATATTATGTTTTCTTTACCCTAATTTTTTTCTTTTATAAAAATTTATATTGAAGTAGTTAGAACATGGGTACGAGATTATACCCGTTACCCGGTGGGGATGGGGATGTGACAAAAGTTTGATACTCGTTAGGTTTGGGTATGGGAATGGGGATGAATTTTTTTTGCGGGGATGGGTATGAGATAACAAAACCCATCCCCGCCCCGCCCCGCCCTGTTGTCATCCCTAGGGTGAATAGTCTAAGTGAAGCATCATCAAACATCACTTTACCTTTGTGAAGAAGAGGGATTGGAATTCAGGCTCCAAGCCAAATTGTTCATAAGAGTTGACTCTTTGGGAGACTTAGAGGGATTCTTAGCATGTTTTTCTTTATCTTTGCAATTCCATGAAGAACTATATTAGTCATTGTTTGAGTAACTCTTCCTTGCCCCTTCATTTCTTTTGAGTTGAGATTCAATTTTGATGGCAAAGTGTAAAACATCTTCAATTGAAGAATACTTATACGATTCTACTAAGTCTTGAATGTTTCTCCTAAGCCCACTCACAAACCTAACTACCTTGGCCTTATTAGTTTCATCACTAAGTTTGACTTTAACCAAGAAAGGCTCCATGAGTAATCATTCACACACATATAACCTTGTTTAAGCCTTTGAAACCTAAAAAGGTGGCTCATTCCAATAGTAGGAAGGAACAAAAGTAACGCACATCAAATGTGTAATGTCCTTTCAAGAAGAAGCGGCTGGCCTTTGGTACACTAGTGCAAAATTGCATTTTTACCTCGCCTTATAGGCCTCGGTTGGCAAGGAACCGAAGCATATAATGGCACGGTGGCATTTTTGCAATTCCAGGCAACTTTTATGCCTCGGTTCAAGAAAAACCCGAAGCCAAAAGGGGTTATAGGCTTCGGTTCAAAAAAAACCGGTGCCAAAAGGTGCTTATATGCTTCAGTCAAACAGACCCAAAGCCAAAAACGTGGCTAGAAATTTTAAAAATGCCACTAGTCATTACGTCTTTGGCCTTGGGTGGCACTGAACCGGGGCCAAATAGGGCTATATGCCTCGGTTATTAATTGAACCGAGGCCATATAGTTTAATTAGGGCACAAAAACGTGAACCCCTCTACTTCTTCCTCGCGCGCCGCTGCATCCTCTCCTGCTTCAGCAAAACCCAGTCCAACACATGCTTCAGCTTCTTCCCCTTCTCATCAATCACCCTCCTCCACATCTTCACCGTCCCATCCGCGGACCCCGTCAACATGCACCCTCCGAACATCGCCACCACCGCGTTCACTGCATCGTCGTGCACGTTGATCGACTCCAAGCACTTGAAATCTGCCACGCGCCACACCTTCACCGTCTTGTGCCATGACCCGAAGTACAACAACCCTTCCTTCTTATCCAGGCTGAGAGTCGAAACGGCGTCAAAATGCTTCACCTTCACCGTGTTCTGGTTTCGGCGAACCTCCAGATCGTCGCCGCTGAGATGAAGAAATCGTTCTCGCCGTTCGTCGCAGTGGATGCGCTGGTTCAGGCGAGTTGCAAGCATGGTGGCTGCGCGAATCTATGGTGGCCGGAGAGTTTGGTCTGCGTTCAGGTTGCTTTGTGATGGTGGCGGCTTGCTCGAGCATGGTGCTGTTGCTTCCATGAGTGGTGCGCGAGGAAGCAGGTTACAGAGGAGTGTGCTGTGCTGCAAAAAATTTAATTAAAATTTTTTTTTACCATATGGCTTCAGTTCTCGTGGACCTGAGGCAGAAAAAGAACCCTACAGCTCTGGGTAACAACCAAGGCCAAAAAGGGGTACCTTTTGGCCTCACCCCAATATGCCTCGGTTCCAGACTCGAGGTAAAATGAGGAAAATAACCGGGGCAAAAAGCCCTTACTGTACTAGTAGTAATTGTCCATACAAAATTTATGCCACCATGTCATGGCATATCCCTAAAATTCTATTACAATGGCATCTACTTGCTTTTGATTTCCTAGTGAGTATACACTTAGAAGTTGATCCACATTGGCCTCCCACTCTAGGTACACATCCAGATCATTATCTCCATATAGAACTTGGGGATCTTCAGGTTAGGTGGTGGTTTCCTTTTTGGAGTAATGCACCTATCTCTCTTCCTTCCATAGAATCTCCTTTCTTCTTCTTGGGAGCTATATGGTGAATGACTTTTCCTCCTTTCTCTCTTGGCTTTCTTTAACTCAAGCCTTTGAATAGTTTCCCTCAAATGCCTCTCATTCTCCTTTCTAGATATTTCCATTTATTTGAGTAGCTCCACTAGAGATGATTCATTGTTAAGTTGGGTCATAATACACTCTCCATCTTTGGGTGTTGAAGTGTTTGATGAACTTGCCATTTTAGCCTATAAAACACGTAAAACCGACACCAAAAATACACAAAAGTTATCGCTTAGAGAAAAATAGAAGAAAGTAATAACCTCTCCAAGTGTTTGACTAGCCCACTCAAGGAAAACAAAGAAGGAAAACTTGCAACAACAAAACTTAAAGCCTAAGCAAGAGAAACACAAAAGCAAGAAATTGCACACTAAAGAAAAGATGTTGTAGACAACTTTTATGAAGACTAAAAGAAGAAAATCTAGAAAGAAGACACAAAGGAAAACACTTAAACATATAAATAATAATGTAGCTAAACTACACATGTCAAGAAGAGAAGATTAAGAACCTAGAATGATGGAACTAATTTTGTCATACTTATCAACACACTTAGATGATCTAATTCTAGATGCAACATGTAACTTTTTGCACAATTTTTCTTTTTTTTTTAAACAACTTAGAAGCTCTTGGCCAAACCAAATTCCTGCAGCATATAATCTTCAAAATGATTCTAGAATCAGGAAGAACATAAGTGTTCATATGTTAAGCTATTAAACATATAAAAGATATATTACAGTTAAGATTTATTTAAAAATTTTAGTTCAAAACAAATACCTGAAATTATCAAAAACAGATTTTTATCTTAGAAACAGCTAAAATCAGAAAAATAAAATCTTCCATTGATTTGTTTGTATCCTTTACTCTTTGCTTTTTATATCCATATAAATGATAAATGATTAGACAGTTATACAAAACCAGCTGATTGATTCTCCACCAACGGTTACAAATTAAAAAAAGAAAAAAAGCGCCAAAAGCAGCATGTACATGTAAAATGAAGGGTCATGCATAAAGGTCATGCATAAAGTTGAAGTGCGATAACAATAAAGTCAGTCAAAGTTTACGTTACAGTACTCTCGTCCAACCCCATCTTCGTAAAATCTACCCTCAAAATTACAAAAATCTAACCACAGAATTACAAGAAACATGATTAATTTAATTAATCTTTTGAAAGAATGTTATTAATATACTACAATCGATCTCATTACTAATGCTTGTTAAGACTTTATTCTAAATATTTATAAAATTTAATAACCTTAGACAAAGTTAATATTTTATAGAAATTACAATGCTTTATACTAAAACCCACATGGAGTAATTAAAAATTTGTTTACCCTTTATACAAACTTATAATGATCAAATTTTTAAAAGTAAGAAAATATTTTTTTCTATAATTTGTACAACAATGATTTTTAATTTATGACTAGTTTTAACCTATGAATTTTTTTCTATTTTTAACTTTTTTTATCCATGAATTACCATATGCTCAAAGTGTATGCAATTACAAAAAAAGTGTTGTTTCAACAACACTCACATGACATGTTAAACTATCATGGTGAGGAATAAAGGGACATATACCTTCTCTGCAGAGAATCTTCTCTTTATCTTTTCTTTGTGAAGAGATACGACTTCACTTTATGACCATAAAACAAAAGAGAAGAAAAATGGAAGAAAATTCTGTACACTCGTTGATTAATAATGAACTGCTGGTTTGTGAAGTGATGCAGAGTGTGAGTTTTGGCATTTCCATTTTTCTTTCACAACCCGTGTCCCCTGTTTGTCTTGGTGTGTGCAGAGAAACGGTGACACCTGGAAAAATGGTTTCTGTGTGAACTGCAAGTTTTGGAAATTTGTAATAGATGAGTTTCTGAATATATGGCAGAATTTTTTTATTTTTTTCTATTCAATTGGGTCGATTGTGCAAGTTATTAAGGTAATTAAAACTATTGATTTCTGTCTTCGTTCTATTTTTGTCCCTGTATGTTTGTTTGATTTGCTTGTTCTTCAGATTTTGAATTTGGCTGAAAAAAAAAAATGAGATGTGATGAAATATTTTTCAGATTTTATCAACGGGTTCTTAGTTGGTTATGGAGGACTCAATGAAAACTTTTGGAAGAAGCTTATGAAAATGTGTGAAAGTGCAATAATCAGATTTGCTTGATTTGGATTAAAATAGAAGCAGCGTATGTGATAGCTATTGTATTCTTAACACTGCTACCCTCATTACTCTCGTTCATTTGTTTATTTACTTTGTTGGGGGTAAACTTTTTTTTTTTAATGTTGAGTTATATCATGGCTTGAACAACCTTGCAGAAATTTTGCAGTGAATTCACTCAAATCATTTCGTTCATTCGCAAAAAGATTGTAATATACCATTTATTTTTTCAGTTCAACATATTGTTGCCACTTTCTTATTCTTGCCTTCCTGGAATTGCACAGAATCTGCCTGTGGATATGTAAAGGAGAACCAAGCTTCAGTTCTGAAAAGAGTGTGATCTAGAGCACATTAGAGAGTATAACAAAATCTCCTCTGCCTGTAATGGGAAATAGGGTTCATCTTTCGGTGCTTCTGGTTTTGGTAACAGTTTTAGTTTCAATCTTTCACTCGGAGCAACTATCCTCTCACTCTCAGACCCTGCTAAGAATTCAACGGCTATTGAACTTTCCAGCTGTTTTAAGCAGCTGGAACAACAACACAGACTTTTGCAGCACAGATTCAACATCTTCTCTCACTGTTGTATGCTATGATGGTACCATAACCCAGCTGCACATTGTTGGTGAATCAAGAGCTCCACTTCTCGCTAAAAATTTCTCAATAAATTCCTTTTTCACAACACTGGTTAGGCTTCCCAATCTGAAAGTCCTCACTTTGGTTTCTCTTGGCATATGGGGTCCATTGCCTGGTAAGATTGCTCATTTGTCATCACTGGAAATTTTCAATGCTAGTTCAAATTTCCTATATGGTTCCATCCCTCCAGAGTTCTCATTACTGTCACATCTCCAAACACTCATTCTAGATCACAACATGTTTTCTGGCCATCTTCCTGAATGGTTTGATTCCTTTCCAGCTTTAACTGTGTTAAGTTTGAAACACAACTTGTTCAATGGTTCACTTCCGGATTCTCTGAGTAGCTTGGAGAATATGAGAATTCTTTCACTTTCTCATAACCACTTTTATGGACCAGTGCCTGATTTGCACCGTTTGACGAATCTCCAAGTGCTGGAATTGGATGATAATGGTTTTGGACCCCGGTTTCCCCAGCTTGGTGACAAACTTGTTACTCTAGTACTAAGAAACAACAAGTTCAGGTCTAGCATCCCTGATGAAATGAGCTCATGCTATCAACTTGAGAGACTTGACATTTCAGCAAACACATTTGTTGGACCATTCCAACTAGCACTAATGTCACTCCCTTCTATTACTTACCTCAACATTTCCGGGAACAAATTAACAGGAATGCTTTTGGAGAATCTGTCTTGCAATCCTGGACTTCAAGCAGTGGATTTGTCCTCAAATCTTTTGACTGGGATCTTACCAAAATGTTTAATCTCAAATGCCAATGATAGGACTGCCTTGTATGCCAGAAATTGTCTAGAGGAGACAAATCAAAATCAGCATGCACTACCCTTTTGCCACACTGAAGCCATAGCTGTGGGAGTAGTACCCGAGGGAAAGAAGCACAAACGAGTATCTAAGGCAGTTCTTTCCCTTGGGATAGTATGTGGAACTTTTGGAGGAGTAGCAATTATTGCACTGCTTTTTTTTATTATCAGAAGAGAAAATGTCAAAAGAAAAACCAAGAATCCTCCTCCAACAAAATTAATATCAGAGAATGCAGCTTCAGGATATACCTCTAAGTTACTCTCTGATGCAAGTAACTACCTCACTCTGAATTGCATACATTTGTATGTGTTTGCACACAGGCACATTCCTTATACAATATTTGCATTTTTCAACTTGCATAGTATCTTGAGAACTTTGACATAGTATCTAGAGTATATATATATATATATATATATATATATATATATATATAGCCTACTACCATGGGGAATAGGAATTTGTGTAGACAAAGTGCTGAAGTTATATTATCACCATAAAAAGTAAAAATACTCTATATTTGTAAATGCTTAAAACTTTGTTATTGGAAGCAAATTGGGTGATTCAGTTTAGACTTTAGATGCTTGAGTTTTATTCAATTCTTGCCTCAATGAAAATATAAACTATTGCATCTTTTTTTTGTCCTTGTGTGGCATCCTTGAGCCTTTGATATTCAAAAAATCAGAATCCACCAGTAACAAATATTAGAAGATTAGGATGACAAGAATTTAGAACAGAGATGCAGTCATTAATGGAATATAGCAGAAAATGAAACTCTAGTTATGAATAGAAAAGAAAATTACATGCACTAGAACTTCAAAAAAAAATGTTTAGTTCCATCATACAGAAGAATTAAATTTGATTCATGAATTCCTTTCTATCCTTACATATAAAAGATAGATGACAACTATTTACATTTCCTATACTAAAGGGTATATATCTCAAACAATGAAATTCGGAACAGTGGATCTGCCTCCTTATCGAGCTTTCTCACTTGATGAGATTGTAGCAGCTACAAACAACTTTGACTCGGCTTGTTTTATGGGTGAAGGTTCTCAGGGAAAGGTACGTCCCATGCTTTAAATATAATGTCTATGTTTATTATAGAAAACTATTCTTTTAAGCCATAAGATTTAGGAAATATGCTCTCGCATTGCTCTCTGGTTTTTCATGAATTAAGATGGAAAAAAGGTTTCTTTCTTCAGTCTATCAATTATAGGATAAGCACTTAGTTTAAAATTTAACATGGGTAGTTAAGCTTATGATAAGGACTAATGGACCGGTATAAGTTCTCTCTTGCTCTTCATAAGCCTATTGGATTAAGCGTTACGAAGCTCTTTTTAGATAAGCACTTCAGTAACCTATTTACCCTAGTCTGCCTTAAATGTAGAGCCAGTTGAAAAGGTTCAGTCAGGGGAGGGTGTTATGTCATATTAAAGAATGAATCTGTTTGATAGCTTAAAAGTTATGAAACACTAGTGTCTTGACAAATATACTGCGGCTAATACATGTTCATGTCATAACATGCCCATCAGCTTGCATGACACGAGGAAAGTAATTTGATTTATGTTTCATCATAATTTTTTTTTTTCTTATGTGCTTCAGATGCACAGAGGTCAACTAAAGGATGGCTTACTTGTTGCCATTAGAAGTGTAAAAGTCATCAAAAGCTTCAGCACTCAAGATTTTGTGCATTACATAGAGCAGATATTCAAATACAGGCATCGTCATTTAGTCAGTGTTCTTGGACACTGCATTGAATGTTATTTGGATGATTCAAGTGTCAGTAGCATATTTATTGTGTTTGAGTATATTCCTAATGGCACACTCAAGAGCTGGATTTCAGGTGATTCATTAAAACTTGTTTCTCGGATAGTGTAAAACTGGTATTGTTCCAACAAGAAATAGAATGGATATGGAAGTTTCTCTTGATGAAATTCTGTTAGTAAAATATCTGTATATGACTTTCATGATGTTCTAAATTTAACATGTTTTTTCTTGTTAAACCATTTATTTCAGTCACAATGGAAGATTGATACAATAATGGCATTTCTCACAACCACCTCTTTAACATGTTATGTGGCAGATAGGCATTACAAAAAATCCCTGACGTGGACGCAACGCATAGAAGCTGCTATTGGAGTAGCAAAAGGCATCCAATATTTGCATACAGGAATTGTACCTAGTGTATACTCAAATAATCTCAAAATCTCAGATGTTTTACTTGACCAAAATTTTGTTGCAAAAATCAAAATTTATGACCCGCCTTTGTTATCTCTTATGAGGAAGGTATGGATTATTTGTGTTCTTTTCTGTTAGAAGTACTACGTCCACTAGAGATAAGATCAATTCACAATATATAAGTGGGTAGAAACCTCACTTTACAAGCTGATTTTATAAAGTTTAATTAAGTTTAAAATCCACTTCTTTAACATTTTTTTAGGAAAAAGAAATCATGTTCTACCATTATGTTTGGTCCTTTATTTGCTTGATAAAATTGATTTCAGTTAATCAACCTTTATTATTCTTTCAGGTTGGGCAAGGTAATCCTTCTAGAGAATTAAAAAGTCCTAGCACTAACAAAAAGTGAGTAGGGAAATTTAACTTGGTTTTGAGCTACATGTACTCAGCTTCTGTTAATGGAAAAGAGGATTCATCTTGCTTTATTTTTCTACGTGCATGAAAAAAGTCGTGTTGTGATACTGATGCGAACATAATTATGAAAAACATTGATTTAAAACATGTTGTTGCAGTGTAAAACAGGTAGACGAGTCTGATGTATATGACTTTGGAGTAATCCTGCTGGAACTCATTCTAGGAAGGACAATAAAGTCAAGGAATGTGGACACTTTAAAGGATCTGGTAATGAAGGAGATTTTGGTTTATTCAACATTTTCCAGTTTTATTTTCTCTTTAATCATTCAAAATTAGAGAACTTTGGTATGATCCAGCAAACATCCTTATAAGTGTTGGAATTTTTTTACTGGAATAAACTGGAGAGATCGACTATCTTTAAGGTCGGAATTGTCCATATAAGAGACTTGAAAACACATCCAACATAAAACCTCAAGACTTTATGTAAAACCCACCCTTTCCACATGATCTCACAGATATTAATCAAATGTAAAAAAAGGAAAAAAATCACTGTAAAGCAGGGAGGAAAATTTAAGATATAAATTAGTTATGAACAGAAAAGGGGTTTTCTGGAATAAGCAGAGTCCAGACTTACAATCTCATGCCCGGAGGGTATCAAACTAAATGATTAAATTGTAAGATTACATCAGGTTTCATTAACAATATCAATTTAATATTTCTAAACAAGCCTACTTGTGCTTCCCATTAATATGAATTTATCGTATTCGAATACATTTGATAACTAAGATATTAATTAAATATAGAAGAAAATGTTCACTCACAAGAATCAGGACTTTGGATATATAAATTAACTATGGATGAATAAGGATTTTAGAATAATTAGACATCTAACTTGACTTCACATGTTCATAGGGTATCAAGGTAAACTATTACTTTGCAAGATAATAATAGTTTAACTTAAGTGCACCTTTACTTCGGATAGTGTAATTCTGCCATTTTGATCCTTGAAGTTTTAATTGTGCAACTTGAGTCCTTCAAAATAGTGAATTTGGTCTCTGAAAGTTTTTTAATTATACTTTTAATATAGACTTAATAGCATTTTTGGTCCTCTATATACAGCAATGATTTAATGTTTTCCTTTTCATTATTTTTTACTCAACGTGGTCCTTATATTTTTGAAAAAGACTATATTTTTGAAAAAGATTCAATGTGATTTCTTGGTTAGATCAACCTTGAAGTCTTTCCTCTAATTTTGTCTTTGGGATTGAACAAGGAACGTGCAAAAAAGTGGATGATTGTATTAGTATATGTCAATTCATTATTTCTAAACAACCCAACATGAATTTAACAAAAGAAATCACATTGAGTCTTTTTAAAAGGTATAGAACATTGACACAAAATAAATAAAGGGAAAGCATTGGATCATTGCTACAAATATAAGAACAAAAAATGCTATTCAGCCTTAACATATTATGCTAAATTGACAACTTTACTTTACACCTTGTTAATATGACTTAATTTAATATTGCTCTTTCTCAATACCTAAAGTACAAAACATGAAGGGTTAAAAGCACAATTAAGCTAAGTACTTTTCATTACTTTGCACTTTTATGATTTCGTTTCCACTTTGGACCATGTGATAGTTGCAAGCAAGCATAACAGCTGATGGTGAAGCTAGGAGGAGCATTATAGATCCAGAAGTTCGCAAGGTGTGCTTAGATCAATCGTTGAAGACAGTGATGGAAATTTGTGTGAGGTGCCTAGTCAAAGAACCAGCAGAGAGACCCTCTATTGAGGATGTTTTGTGGAATCTGCAGTTTGCAACTCAAGTCCAAGATGCATGGGTAGGAGACTCGCAAAGTAGTAGTGATGGCTCACCCATCTCACCTCTAGCATCTATACGAATGACCTTCCATTAGTGTCAATACAAAGGTTTTCACTTTTTTGGTTTTGATGTGTGCCTCAAAGGTTCATGTTTAGTTATTTGCACAGGGTGAGTTTGCAGTTTACAGCATCAAAATAGTGTAAGTTCTTGTTGTAACATTTTTTCCCTAAAATATCTGAGCTTCTAAAGAAAAAAAAAAAACTATTTGTAGTGACTTGTTGCTTAAATCGTGTTAACTAAAGGAAATGAAATTATGTACTTGATCTTTTATCAGAAGAAAACAAAAGCAAAAAAGAAGAAAAATTTAAAATAAATTACCAACATCATTCTTAAACTATTATCTTCTGTCCTAAATAATTCCAAATATAGAAAAAAACTATATAGTTTATTTCTTTAATACTAGAAATAATGCTAGATGCCAAATATTAAAGTACCCTTCAAATTGATTCTTAAATTATATTATATATCAATTTAGGGACTAAAAGTAATAGATATTTAATATTGAGAGATTACTTATATAATTTTTTTATTGTAAATTCGAGAGGGAAGTAATACTTGATAGTGGAAATGGATGGTATATTAAAAGTAAGATCAACAACAATATTGAAACGATTGTGTCATGATTCATAACCGTCTTAAGGGTACATATTGTTAGCAACAAGACAATAAAAAAAAAATAAAGGAGAGACAAATAGACGACATAAAAATTTAACGAGGTGTATGGCTACATCTATGATTATACTAGGAAGTATTTTATTTTTGTGTGTATATCAAGTTTTACATACGGTTGCTTATATAGAAAAATAGAGATTCACATCTCACAATACTAAGTGACGTGGGACTAAATCAAGCTCCATAATACTCTCAATTCTCTCACTTGGAGTTTGATTTACATTACCACTTAGTGTAGTGCTTTCATCATCAATTTTCTTGATATAAAGCCTCAACTTAGTTGTTGTGACAATCTTGGTTAACATATTAGTTGGATTCTTTGCACTTGGAATCTTTAACAAAAACAAGTTTCCATGATTTCTCAGGTTTCTGATAAAATGAACACTTCAATTCAATTTGCTTGCATCTAGATTGAAGAATTGGATTTTTAGCAAGACATATAACACTTTGGCTATCACTGAACAACAAAGATTCATCTTGTTCTCTTTCTAATTTTTTTAAAAGGTTCTTCAACCATGTGATCTCCTTTGTTGCTTCTGAGATAACTACATACTCAACTTCAGTAGTTGAAAGGGAAACTCTTCCTTGAAGTTTAGACTTCCAACTGATAGTTGTACCACCCAATGTAAAAATGACACTTGTTATGCTCTTTCTACCATTCAGATCACCTCCCAAGTCTACATTAGAAAACCCTTGTAAAGTGAGATTACTTCTTTTAAAAGACAAATGCATCTTTGAAGTACCCTTCAAATATTTCAATATCCATTTCACACCTTCCGAATGCTCCTTTTCGGGATCTGATAGAAACCTACTCATAACTCCCACTACATGTGATATGTAAGGTCTGGTGCAAACCATAGCATACATCAAGCTCCCTACTATAGATGCATATGACACTTTAGACATGTTACTTTCTTCTTCATTTGTTTGAGAAGTTTTGTTTTTTTGAAAACTTTAAGTGAGTTCTAAAAAGTGTATTCCTAGTTTTAGCATTTCCAACATTAAATCTACTAAGCATTTTTTCTATACATATTTCCTAGGATAAGTTCAGAATACCTTCAGATCTATTCTTGGAGATTCTCATACTAAGAATTTGTTTGGCTAGACTAAGATCCTTCATTTCAGAATTTTTTGACAATTGTTTCTTCAACCTATCAATTTCTGCCATATTAACTCCAATAATCAACATGCTGTCAACATATAAGGCAAACATGATATAAATATCAACATATATCTTCACATAAATCCTGAGTTTCTCGTAAACTTATTAAACTTCTTGTACCATTGTCTTGATGCTTGTTTCAATCCATACAAACTTTTATGAAGCTTGCATACAAGATTCTTTTTGTCTTGTACTTCAAAACTTTTTGGTTGTGTCATAAAGATTTCCTCCTCAAGATTCCCATGTAAGAATGCAATTTTGGCATCTAACTGCTCTAAATGAAGATTTTCTACAGCTACTATACTCAACATAACTTTGATGGTAGTCATCTTGACAACATGAGAGAAAATTTCTGTGAAGTCAAATCCTTGTTTATGTTGGAATCCTTTTACTACGAGTCTAGCCTTATATCTTTTGTCGCCATCTGGTTCTTCTTTTAACCTACAGACCCACATGTTTTGTAAAACCTTATTTCCTTGTGGTAGCTTTGTTAAAGACCATGCTTTATTCTTCTGAAGAGACTTTATCCCATCTTCCATTGCTAGCTCCCACTTAATAGATTCATCTCTCTACATAGCCTCAATAAAATGCTATGGCTCACCGACATCTATCAACAACAAGTAATGTAATGAAGGAGAATACCTTTGTGGTGCTATAATTGTTCTACTAGATCTTCTAATCAAGATTTGACGAGTTGCTGACTCTACTATTTGTTCAGGTTTTGACTCACGCTCTGGCACAAACTCTATTTCTATATTTTGTCTTCTATTGACTACATCACTTTTTGAAATTTCTTGTAATGATACTTGCTCTGGCTGTTTATTTTCATTTACAGATTCTGCAGTCCTGTCCTTATAGAACATGTTTTCATTAAAAGTAACATTTCTACTTTCTAATAATTTTCTTGTTTTGGTATCTCGAAACCTGTAGTCATACATATCAGATCCATAGCCAATGAAATAACATCGCTTTACCTTAGGATCCAATTTATCTCTACTATTAGAGTCTAATAAAATATATGAAGCACAACAAAAAACTTTTAGATGTGCAAGATTTACCTCATTTCTAGACCATACTTCTTTAGGTAACTAATAGTCTAAAGGAACTGATGGTCCTCTATTTGTGAGATAGGCTGCTATGCTTATTGTGTCTGCCCAAAATACCTTGGATAGTCCTGACTGGATTATCATAAATCTTGCTCTCTCATTTAAGGTATGGTCATTCTTTCTGCCACATCGTTTTGTTCTGGTGTTCCTAGAACTGTCTTGATCATTCTGATCTCATTCTCTGAACAAAACTCCTTGAATTGACTACTGTCATATTCTTCTCCATTATCAGACTTCAAACATTTAACCTTTAAACCTGTTTGAGTCTCAATCTCTTTTTTCCACCATTTGAACGCAAAAAACATGAGATTTTCTTTTAAGCAAATAAACTAATACCTTTTCTAGTAGAGTCATCAATGAAGTTAAATAATACTATGAATCTCCAAGGGAATTCACTAGAGTTGGCCCCGAAACATCTGTACGTAATAGTTGTAGTCTTTCAACTTTAGACGTCTTACTTGTTTTGGAGAAGCTAACCTTTTTCTGTTTTCTAAAGATATAATGTTTGCAAGGTCCAAGGTCAACATGCTTCAAGTTAGGTATTTTACCTTTTGAAATCACGAGCTTTACTCCTTTCTCACTCTCATATGCCCAAACCTATGATGCCACAAAGAGGAATTATTGCCAACTTCTACAACTGATATCATATCATCATCTACAATCATGTAAGGAGATCTTTGCTTCTTTTCACGAGCATAAACAAAATTACCTTTCATTACCTTCTAATGTCCATCTCCAAAAGTGGTTTAATGCCTCTCATCATCCAACTACCCTATAGATATTAAGTTTCTCTTTAAGGCAGGAATATGTCTAACATTATTCAAAGTCCACACGCTTCCATTACAAGTTTTGATATTAATATCACCTCTTCCTATAATATCAAGATATTTTCCATCTACAAGGTAGACCTTCCCAAACTTTCCTGAAACATAGTTAGATAATAGTTCTAAGGAAGGTATAGTATAAAAATGACACACTTTCGAGTCCATAATGCATGAGTCAATAGAATTATCTAAAGTACATAATAGTACATCTTCAATTTCATTAGTTGTTGCATTTGCTGATTGATCACCATCTTGCTTCTTTTTCTTGTTGTGCTTTCTTGGAGCCCTGCATTGATTTGTAAAGTGACCCTTTTTCTGACAATTCCAACAAGTGATATCATTCTGGACTTTTGTTTGTGATCTCCCTTTAGACATTTGATGAGATACCTTTAGTCAAGGGACCTACAACAAGAGCAGTGGCTAGGTGGATACAAGAAGAATGAGCCACATCTAAGCATGCAAGGCCTAAGATGAACTTCACATGGACCAAGAAAGATGTGAAGACCTAGGCTAAGACTCTTTGCTTGTAAATACTAGATTAGGATTTATTTTAGGGCTTTGTATTTTGGACCAAGTAATGCTTTCACCTCATCATTAAAATTAATGCTTTCACCTCATCATTAAATGTTACCTGCACTAATGTTAATTGCACAATAATTGTATTAATTTCACTAATATGATTAGTAACCGAGTTACCTTAACCAATTTTTAGGTTGAGTAGCTTGCAAATCAAATATATTTTTTTCAATTGCAGATGGCTTCTTATACATATTTGACAATGCTTTCATCAAATCTATGATTTTTTTTCTCATTCATGATGTTGAATACAACATTCTTTGCTAATGTCAGCAGATCACATCGAGTGTATACCGATCTAAAACAATTCCCATTCTGACTATTCCATGTCATTTGGCTTCTACCTATTAAAGGTAGATACAACTTCTTTTGATATGGGTAGTCTTCTATCTACATCTTCCAAAATCCAAAGTCAATGCCATTGAACTTCTCAATCCTTACTTTCCCTTCTTCCAATGCCATTGTTCTTGCTGCTTTCGAACAAAGCTCCCACTAATTCTCTAGACTGAGATTCCCAAGAAAATAAAGGCCAAATCTTTTCTGATGTGGAAGAGCAAACAAAGCTGCAACCATAAAGCATACTAAGAAATTGGCTCTTGATACCAATTGTTAAGAACAAGACAATAAAGAAAAGAATAAAGGAGAGAAAAATAAACGACATAAGAATTTAACATGGTTCAATGTACAATGTGTATGCCTACATCCACGACTACACTAGGAAGTATTTTATTTTTGTGTGTATATCAAGCTTTACACAGGGTTGCTTATATAGAAAAATAGAGAACCACATCTCATAATACCAAGGATGTGAGACTAAATCAAGCTCCATAATACTAACATATATGATTGGCACAAACAAGAATTGACCTATCCAAATTACTATGCAACTAAATCTTTGTCAGCTTTAATACATATAATTTTAATTTGGATTCACACACTGACATTCATATATTTATCATGTTTTTAAGAATTATTGTATATTTTTCAATATACATATATTATATGTCGTATCTATTATTTTAAAAATAAATGAAACGACGTATCCGATATGTGTTGTTACTAATACACGTATCATATTCGTGCATCGTAGCATAAGACACAATATATCTAACATTGTCTACAATGACGAATCTATGTTGATTTATAAGAGGGCCTTGACCCCCTTTTTTTTTTCACGTTGCTCATTAATATATAATAACATATTTTTATTTTTTTAAATATAATATATATATATATATATATATAAAATATTTTTATTGTTTTAATATACATTGCTCATTAATATATAATAATATACTTTTATTGTTTTAATATATATAATCCTTAATATATAATAATATATTTTTATTGTTTTAATATACATTGCTCATTAATATATAAGAATATACTTTTATTCTTTTAAAATATGAGTATTAAAAAAAAATTTAAATAAAACTCAAATAACTATTAAATTTGAAAACACCAACACATATAAAAGTATTTATTATGAATTTTTTACTTACTTGCTTACTTGGTATTATTTAACAATTTTGTTACTAAGTTACCAATATCATATTTAAGAGAAAATCATTTTAAAATATTAATTATTTTATTATTGATGCTCACACTAGTGCAGATTTGACATTTTACATCGCTTTATAGGCCTCAGTTATAGTGGAACCGAAGCCTATAAGGAGACGGTGGCTCTGTTAATGTATGATAAAAGGTGAAAAACGAAATATGGAGAAGGAGAAGATTAGAGTGGGTATGTTGATGGTGGCAAAATTTGTTGTTGTGTGTATTCTGGAGTACAAGCACATGTAAATGGAGGTTCCGCATTCCCCAGATAACATAAAGAGGAATGCAAAAGGGGAATTTTGGGTGGCACTTAACAGTGTGAGGGGAAGATCAATGGTTTGGAAAAGGGAACAAAAGTTCAAACGACAGATCCGTGGACGACAGATCTTGTTAAATTTTTTTGACCATATGGCCTCGGGTTGATTAGAGCCAAGGCAGAAAGGGGGTGTTTTATGCTTCGGTTAACACCCGGGACCAAAAACTACCCCTTTTTGCCTCAATTATGGAACTGGGGCAGAATATTGAAAATAACCGGGACCAAAAGCCTTTACTGCACTAGTGTCATAACCATTTAAATTTGAAGAATTTATATAAACCATATTCAATTATGTTAATCTTTAACAAAAATAAGAATTATATTTTACTTGGATAGAATTTTATTTGCAGTTATTTATCGAAACAAGATCTAAAAAAGGGAGATAAATTTCATGCACACAATATGGTTGTTTACATTAAAAAAGAAATAGCTGAAAATTTCAGAATTTGATTTAGTTACTCATGGATTCAAATAATTTAAAAGAAAAGAAATTTATCTATTATATATATATATATATATATATATATGTGTGTGTGTGTGTGTGTGTGTGTTTTATATTTATAGTTATATAAAAAATACATATTATTTTTGTTATATTAGTAGTAATGATAAAATATACAAATTTTAAATATATTATTTTGGCTTACCCAAAATTAGTGGTTGTATTTTTTTCAATTTTATCCTCTTAACTATTATGTTTTAAATATAAATAGTTATTTATAATAAAAAAATATTTTTTCAGTTTTATTATTTTACTAATTTTAGTAACTATTTTTTTGAAATAAAATAATTGTTCAAATGTAAAGATAAATGAACAAATAAAAAAGACAAGTAATTGAAACATGATCCATACATAATAAGTAAAAGTAAAATGTGTAAATAACCATAATAATAAAAACAATAAAAATAATAAAAATAATTCTAATAATTATAGTTCTTAATAATAATAATATAATAAAAATAATTATAGTTAATAATAATGATAATAATACTTATAGTTGATAGTAATAATGATTATAATAATTATAGTTAGAGTTGATAATAATAATAATTATAGTAATAATTGATAATAATAATAGTAATAATATAAAAATAATAATAATAATAAAAAATACAGCGTAGTTCTTGTGTTTTCTTCACAAAGACAACCTTTTGAAGTTTCACACAGCTAATATTTCATCCTTAAGACAATATTATAAATATAAATGTAACAAACATGCAAATAGTAACAAGATTTTCATCACATGCACGTGGTCCCTCTCATACTCTCCCTAACCAACCTCAAACGTCTTCTTTCTCAAACCATAACCCACTCACAAGACCAACGTGCACTTCCCCCACACTTCCACAACACACCATATAAGCATCAACGTCATCCCATTCCCTTTTACTATCTATTACCATAATACTCCAACTAACAACTAGAATGGCTGAGGCAAAGGCTCGAAATAGTAATGGTGGATCAGGAAACAGACGTAAAGGACCTGTTTTGAGGCGTGCCATGGCAACACAAACGCAAGATGAAGCAATGAAGGGGTCTTCACCTGCAACACCATGTGGGGCTTGCAAATTCTTGAGGAGGAAGTGCATTGGAGGGTGCATCTTTGCACCCCACTTTGGCACAGACCAAGGGGCAGCCAAATTTGCAGCTGTGCACAAGGTTTTTGGCGCTAGCAATGTGTCAAAGCTCTTGTCTAACATTCCATCCAACCGCCGCCATGAAGCAGCAACAACCATATCCTATGAGGCTCAAGCCAGGCTCTCCGATCCGGTTTATGGTTGTGTCTCCACCATCCTTGCTATGCAACAACAGGTATCCTTTTCTTTTTTACTTTTAAATCTCACTAAACCATGTTTTAATATATAAATATATAGATGTTAAACAAGTTTCAATCCTAAACATACGTAAACATCAAATTAAAACTCGCTCCTCTTTCCAACTTTAATACATTTTAATAATCTTTTTAACTAAACGACATTAGTTTCTTTAAACACATTGTTAAATGATGTTCTTATGTTTACATTTGAAATGATACTTGTCAATGTTAACAAGAAACTTGTTTTACACGTTAATTTAACAAAGTTAAAAAAACTCTATAAACATTTAATTTTAAAGTATGGGACCAAATAATATTAAAATTCAGTATAAATGAATTTTAATTTTACATTAATATTTAAAGATTAAAAAAGATATTTTAACATGTATATTAACTTGTGTATGTATTATCAGGACTAAATTTAATTGTTGTTTTCCATATTTTGAATACTTATTTTTAGTCTGCATAAAAGTTTAATTATGTATTTAATGTTTTACTATTTTAAAATTAAGCAATTAGGTTTCGCCCTTAATAAGTATTACGAAAATGGAAAATTCTATGTGAACACCATTAAATATTTCTACCCCAATATTTTTACTTTTTTATTTAATTTTTAAAATTATTTTATATTTTAAAATAAAAATATACTTTTATTGGTATTGTGTGTAGGCCTAGGAGTAGATAGAAATGAGAGTGTCATGTATCATCATGCATAGTATTATTATAACTAAAAGCACGTTAATGTTTTTTGTTTAATTTTGAAAAATTGAAAAGTAAAATGTAATATTAATTTTTATAGAAACTAACTTTATACATTGACAAAAATATTTATTCTCTAAAGAAACATAATTATTTATTATTTGTTGGGGATATATTTTTTTATTCATAAAACTGCTAAATGTTAGAAAAAGAATTCAAGAATATGGTTACTACAGTTTCCATTTATTTGTCGTTTTTATTCTGTAAGTCGTCGTGAAAATCCGTTTTCAGTTTAGTTTATTCAATATCACGTAAAATTCATTGTGGCTTTTCTCTAATATATATTACATGCGTTTGTTTCTTTCGTTGTTGACGATATGTTATTTCTATTTCCCAAAAGTTTGATCTTTCAATTAAAAGGACATAGGTAATACAATAAATAAATTATATATAAGTCACAGTAAGTTTAATTCTTTCTATTTTCAGTTTATATGTATTAAATTATTAATATATTTTCTTAAGTAAATTGTGAAAAAAACGTTTCTTTAGTTCCTTTATTAAAGGATGGGTCAAGATCGTGTTATCATTTAGCGGTTGGATCGCAAATGATATTACGCATCTTCTTACCCTTTTAAATAGATCAATGCAAAAATGGGGGTGCTATTTTTTAATTTTTTTGTCTTTAATTACTTGAAATTTTATTTTATGTAGTTTAAAATATAAAACATAATTTTCTTTTCAAATACGAAAAATCCCTCTAATTTTCTTTTATATTCTACTTACAAAAGTTCTTCTTGTATTTTGTGTACACACTTTGGAAACCAGAATTTAAAGTATAAATAAAGGTAATGATTTTCTAATTAAAAGTAGAAATAAAAAGAATGGTTTCATAAATAACCCTACCCAATAACTGTCCCTTAATTCACAACCTACACTAAACTTCTAAGAAATACTAGCATGGTTTGAATTGCATTACACATTTTATAAATGTTGAAAAACTAAATGTAATCAAACTTTCGATTAAAATATTAATATCATATGTGGCTGAGAAATATGAAATGAATAGTAGTGTGTATAAATCAATAAAAAGAACAAACAATATATATATATATATATATATATATATATATATATATATATATATATATATATATATATATATATATATAAGCCTACAAAATTATTATCTTAAAATTTTAAATTATAGGTGATTTTATGATTTTTCTTACATCTCATTAGAGTTGGAATCTCTCTACATCTCTTCTAAACGAAAAAAAAAATCAACATGATAATGAATTTGATAGTTAAAACTAGGTTTAAACACTAAAAAAAATCTCTAAATAATGATAATTTTAGGGACAAAAAATAATTAAACCTTAAAGTAACCAATTTATAAATTAAAAGTTATTGGTAACTAAAATAGTTTAAAAAAAAAATATAATTAGTCTCTAAATTTATCACTAACATTAGTTATCAAGGTATTTGGTGTCTAAATTGATCTCCAGATAGGATGAAACATTTTGGAGGAAAAAGTCTTTTAAACACACCATACTCTAAAATTATTAAATTAATTTACACTTCTAATATTTTTAAGTAGTTCTTCATTTTCTTCCATCAAATAGCTATAAGCTTTGTCCAATTCAGGTAGCATCTCTGCAAGCAGAGCTAGCTATGTTGCAAACTCAAGTGATGAATAGTAAGTTTGCCTATGCAAGTGCTCTTCAGACCACACAACTACAGCAACCAAATAACATGAATGCAACAACACTACAACCAGCATATTCCAACAACTCATGTGCTTCCACTAACCTTATGAACTTGAGCAGCTTCAACAATAACCCTGCTGCTTTTGACCTTGCAATGGACACAACACCCTCATCAAACACTTTAGAGCCTCTTCAACACACAAGGTTGTCCAAATGTGAAGAAAAAGATGAACAACAAAGTAGGACTCAACAAGCCTTCAACCACCATTAATTATGAGTTGCACTTTTTGTTTCGTTTGTTAGTAGTGTTATTCTCCCTGCTTCATCTCTACATATACTTATATATTGTCCATGTATTAATGTAATGTATCTCATCACAACTTATACTTTAGTTTTCAGAATATTTTTTTTAAAATAAAAGGGCAATGGAAAATCCTATCTTCTAATATGTTTTGTTTTTCTTGTTTAAAGAAAAGAAATGATATATATATATATATATATATATATATA
>Ga0214542_1002897_pt1 | contig 35342 bp, 13 predicted proteins | sample CNSS1metaG_FD_160096 | JGI IMG/M metagenome (GOLD analysis project Ga0214542, IMG submission 160096) | Root nodule microbial communities from cowpea collected in UCLA plant growth center, Los Angeles, California, USA - CNSS1 | ecosystem: Host-associated > Plants > Roots > Nodule | place: USA...
ATCAACAATTATGAGAGGTTGTTATTAATTGTTTAAATACTTTTTAATCGTTATTAATGCAATACAACATATGTCAACTTTATTTCTCCTCTAAAAATATTTATATTTTCTTACACAATTAATTTTATTAAATCTACTATTCCATTTTTTAACTAACATAGAAAATAAATAAATAATAAATCATATATATAATTTATTATTGGTTCTCACAAATATATTAGTCTTTATCTATCATTTTTAGAATATTTTTTCAAATGTTGACATGGAAATTTTCAATCAACCTTCATTAGGACTATTTTGGCTAATATCAATTGAGAAATTTTCCTGCTAATATCGATTGAAAAGCCGATAAAAGAAAATCCTACTAACAATGTTAAAAAAATTAATGTCGATTGATGTCAACCTAAGTAATTTGGTCATCTACAATAGAAAACAAACATCATCATTATTATTTAAAAATATTTTAATAAACTTGAAAAAGAAGATACAAGATATCATTGATATTAATATTTTGAATTATTGAGAATTCTTTGATATTTAAATATTTTTTGCACTGAATAAAAATTGAAATGATTTATTAAAAAAATTCAAATTGAATCAATTTGAATTGGTTTATCTAAACAAAATATTTTAAGAAATCGAAACGAGATAAGCTCAAATTCAATATCTTTGATGTTTAGTAATAGTAAAATTTTCTATCGTCCTAAATTGAATTTGTGAGTAATACATTATAAAGCAATCACCACACTGAGAAACATTAGATATAATAAATTTCAAATTATAGTTTTCGTTCACCGAAGATTTGGAATAAATTGATTCAATATAAAATTTAGCAGAGCAACAAATTAATAATAATAAAATACTAAAGTGATTTTTTTTTTAATTTTTTAATCAATAAATCTATAATGATATATAGAACATAATTACTAATGTTTCTGAAACGCAATAACAATAGCCAAACACAACTTCTAGAGAAATGTTTGATTTGGAAAAAAAAATTATATCATTGTCACTTATCAAATAATCCATTAAACTCATATGATCATCTCCTTTAAAATTGAGTGTTTCTGTTGTGAAAAAATAGTTTTTCCTTCTATTTATTTACATTTATGATTCCTCCAACTTAAGTATAACATTTCTTTGTTCTGATAGCAAGTAAAATCCATACAGGGCAGAAACTTGATGAGGAGACAATGGTTTTGTTTTATGCTGTCATGTGTATGCTACATCAAAGGGGTAATCCAGATATTTATGTAGAGATCATTTATCTAAAATACATTGTAAAATATCTAATGTTGTTTCGAATAATAAACACGTACGATTTTACAGTTCAACAATTACACAAGCTTTATATGTTTTATGACATACATAAAATCCTGCCTCTGCAAATTTCGTAAATAAATGGAAAGTTGGGTAAGAAAATTGTAACGTAACAAGTAAAAGCTATTACTGTAATGCTCACTGTTTTAATGCCACTCTCCAAAACTGAGTTCAATTTTTCTGTCTTTTGTTAAACATTAAAAACACACTATTTTTGAAATATTAGTGATCATCGGTTTATTTTGAAAGTACAACTGACAAACAATAAAAAAAAATTAGTAGAGAATTTAGATTTAACAAGATGAAACAGATACAAGTTCAAGTCCCAAGAAAAGGAAATTTAAAAGCACTTGCATTTTCAGAATTGTGTTTGTTTCAAGAAGAATATCCCTAAAATACTACTTACTCTGTTCAGTGTCGAGCTTAGAATCAAGTCAAGGGCCAACCGATGAGGGAGGGTGTCTTCTGCTCCCTTCAGATTCAGATCGGAATGCTGTAAAAAGATAATACGATTAGCAGCAGATATCGGCTTCCAATTAAATCATTAGTTTAAAAATTAACAATCAACAACAAACAAAAGAAATCATTAGATAAAGTGATAAATGTATAAGCAAAAGAATCTAAATTCCATTTACATAGTCAAATATTTGCGCCTAACAAGATTGTAATTGAAAAGGTAGAGAGATAGTGAAGAGTATCAACACCTGTTGAAGAGGCAGAGAAATGGGAATTATTGCAAATCTAATTTTAAACTTTAGAGCGAACACTTAGGTCTTCAATGTGAGCAATCTTGTTCCAGTCTTGGCCTTCGGGATTCTGACAACGTCGTTCCAACAATGGACAGTTACAGATTTCAAGAGAGGAGATGGATTTGGGGAGACCATCCTCTGGTAAGCATTGGAGGTTGGGGCAGCTAGAAAGTGTGAGAGAGAAGAGGTGGCAGAGACCCTTATAATGCATCTTTTTAAGATTTGGGCAGCGACAGATTTCTAGATAAGTGATAGAGTGTGGTAGCAAAACTTCATCGGGAAAAAACTCCACATCTATATTTTCAATACACAATCTTTTCATAAATGTGTTGGTACCCAAGGTCTCTTTTAGGGAGGCTATAAGTTTGAAACTTGAAAGAGACACTTGTTCTACATATGGTGGCAAACCTCCGTCTGGGAACATCTCCACTTTTGGACAATTAATTATTTTTAGTACATAAAGAGACGGAAGCAGGATTCTGATGCGTTTTGGCAACAACTTCAAATTCTCCGCTCCATCAATATCAATTATCCATAGCTGCGGAGCAGATAAACCTTCACTAGGAAATGAGTCAAATCGTGAGCAACTGCAAATTGACAACATCTCGAGACTAGTATGAGTGTGATCCTGTGAAATCATTTGTAGGTTACGACAGGAAAACAATGAAAGATCCTTAAGGTTTGGGAAGAAATCGAGTGGAAAGGTTGTTAAAGAATCACAACTGTCAAAGATGCGAATTTGTTCAAGCAGATCAAAGCTACGACTCATTGAAATATTCATAATTGGAAAAACAAAAAAGGTCAAGGCTTCAAGTGAATTATGAGATACAGTATGCTCACACCTTTCGAGGCACGATGCTTTCCTTATATAAAGACTCTTTACATTAACAAGTTGATCTGGCAGACCTTTTAGCTTGGGACATTGATACACATCGAGAGTTTTGAGACGTGGAAAAGCAGCAGTCTTATGTTCACATTCTTCCAATTCCTTCATCTTTGAAAATTTCAAACTTTCCAAAGATGTAAACGAAGAAGAGCTATTCCCATAAAATTCATCACCAATGCTCACTATTCCATCAAATCCAATAATCTCAAGGGTCTTCAGAGATGACAATAGTCCAAGGGGAGGCAAACACAAACAATATTTACAGTCCTCCAGCCTTAAGAACACCAAATTTGATAATGAATTATCAAATACCCAACTTGGGAATTCTGTACCACCATAGTTCTCTATTGACAAATATTCCACGATTTTGGAAGGTTGTAGATTCTCCAATACTTTCTTTTCTTTCCTTGGATCATCAGGGATATGGTCTGACTCCCATTTTAACTCTAACTCCACAAGATCTTTATTATTCAGATTTGCTTCTAATGCATCTAGAGGATTTACAATATTTTGCACCTCATTAATTGATAGTCTTCCATGAAGATTGAGGCATCCTAGATGCTTAGTACTAAACTCCTTATTTTTATCGATAAAAACCGGACTGAGTACTTGAAGATTCTTCAACTCTCCAAAATGCATTGGCATCTTTGTTACTTTTGTATTTTCAAATTCAATACAATGCAATTTGGTGAGTTTATGCAAATTTAAGGGCAACTCCTCCAGACTTGAACAATAGTTCAACTTCAAGATTAGCAAGTTATAGAGCAAACATGTTGATTCGGGTAACTTTTGTATCCCAGTTCTCGAAAGGTCTAAAGAATGGAGATGTTTAAGATCACCAACAGAATCAGGGACTTCTCTAAGCTCAGAATATGCATCCAACGATAAGACACGTAAAAACTTAAAGTTGGAAAACAATTCATGTACCAAAATCTTGAACTGCAAAGGATAATAATCAATATTTCTTCCCCCGAATTCTTCATATGGAAAAAAAGAACGGAGTCTTTTAGCATCAGTTAAACTCCCAAAACCATCAAAACATTCTACGTCATCGAATGCAAATGAAAAATGACGGGTTGTTTTGGGGATGCAGTTTCCTTTATCAAATTTCAACCTGAAACAAAAATCTGCACAAACATATTTTGCCAAATCATTCAGAAGGTCATGCATGGAGAAATAGGTTTTGAAATCTGATTGAAGAAAGAAAGACCTCGTCAGTAAATCATTGAAATACTGTTCACCAATTTCTTCTACATTATTGATTTGTTGAGAGTGATGGAGAAAACCTTCAGCCATCCACAACAAAATTAATTCCTTCTTGTCAAATTCACGATCTTTCGGAAACAATGCACAATAAGCAAAGCATCGCTTGAGATGAGAAGGAAGGTGTTGATAACTCAGTAATAGAGCAGGGATAATTTTAACTTCTTTCGGCAAGTCCCATATGTCGTTTTCCAATACACTCTTCCAATATGAAATGGATGACTTTGTGCGGAGAAGACATCCGATTGCTTTCAAAGCAAGAGGTAATCCTTTGCACTTCTCAACTATCCTTCTACCAATCTCCTTTAGATCATCATTCAATTCAAGATCATCATCTTTTAATGCATGTTTTTTAAAAACATTCCAGCATTCATCCCCTCGTAATTCCCTCAGGAGATGCACTTTTGACCTCATGTTAGAAGCAACTTTCTCAGCACGTGCTGTGACAAGAATTTTACTTCCTTGAGCCCCATAGCTAAGAGGAGTTCGAACAGCTTCCCATTCTTCTCCTCCTTCGTTCCAAACATCATCTAAAACAAGAAGAAATTTCCTTCCTGATATTTTGTCTTTCAATCTTCCATGAACCATTTCTAGGTTCCCGCTATCATCTTTAGAGTTAGTGATTGCCTCAAGAATTGTTTTTGTCACTGTCAAAACATCAAAATGATCGGAAACACAAACCCAAGCTTTGATATCAAATTTAGCCTCCTCCATCTTTGGGTCACGGTACACATGATGGGCGAGTGTGGTCTTACCCAATCCACCCATGCCCACAATGGAAAATATAGATGGATGGTTATGATTGTCGGTTTCAGATCTGAGCCAATTAAAGATAATTTCTTTGTCTGCATTTCTGCCATAGATAATACTTTCAACCACCAAAGAAGATGATGGCAATTTCTGTGACACCTTACTATCAGAATAAGAAGTACTGTTTTTCAAACCAAGAGCATCCTTTTGCTGTTCAAGATATTTTAGTTTTTCTAGGACTTCTTTCATCTCTGATTCAATTTTCTTGTTAAATGAACTGAAAGTAGAGTTGAAGAAGGTAGATACCTTGTCAGTAAAGGTTTGAGGTTCAGATCCAGCTTCCACTTGGCATCTGGTGAGTTCATAATCTATTTCACCCAAGAGATCCTCTGCATCAAAGACAGCCTCCTTGACAGAAAGAAGCCATTCTTTGACGTGTCGATCTGTGAACTGTTTCTGTTCTGCATCATCAGCAAGAGCATTGATGGAGTGCAGCATGATGTTCAAATTGCCGAGCAGCTTCTCATCAAGTTTTCTTCCACGAAAGAAATCTACAAATTGAGGAGAAGCCAGCCTGTCGAATGCAACCTGAAGAAAAGCAGAAAGAAGAGCACCACCAACAACTTCTGCTGCCATGGTAGGAGTTGGAAATGGATTGAATGATGAATGGAAGTGTGAGATTTGAGATGGAGTTTACAACAGGGATTCAGTGCAGGGATGCTATACTGATGTTATGATTGAGCAATATAAGATGTGAACAGCAGAATATCCATTCAACGTTGTGATGAATGAAATTATGAAATCCTAGCTGTGGGCCCAGTGAAGCAATAATTGTTGAGTCTTTCTGATCACAAAAATGTTCACAGCTGTAATCCATGAATGTCTCACAATAAGAATCAGCACTGACATCTGACTTGGTATACAGTATTTTGAAACCAAAACTTTAAATGGGCGAAGGAAACTATAATTGTTTGGATATTCTCTAACTTTAAAATATAAAAAAGTAAATATCTTTTCTGCATCAATTATCTCATATTCATGTACTAATTCTCATCCTTTCTTTATTCACTTACTTGGCCATCTTAAGCTAGTTTAGGATATGCAGTGAGTAACTTTTAATTATCCAAGATTTGGTTTATTAGTTTTTCTTTGCATCTTTAGCATATGCAGGGACCTCTTATTATTTTACAAGGTCTCAAGTTAGTTCCACTCTTATTTACAAATAGTAAGCTAATTTTTTTAAATATTGTTTCATTGACTAACTCGAAAGTGGGACCTGACATCTATTTGATATTATTTTTTTTAAGTACATACTAATTAGGTATTAAATTGGTTATGAGGACGAGATCTTGATATACGATTTTTTTGAAGAATACGGTGGTGGCCGTAACCTGTCATTTAAAGATGTTGACAGCAGATGTGGTAAAGAGAATTGGAGTTCAGCAGTTTTAAGCAATCATTGAAGAACAACTTGTAAAATGCTGAACCGGTTAACTTAGTCCCTAATCTGTTTTCATGATTCGATTTGTGTTTCCATTGCATAATTCACATTTCAATTCAGAGTTCTCATTTGTTCATCATGGTAGGTAATAGTTATGGTAGTTAATATAGTTGATCTTTCATTTTCAGATTTTAGCACTGGTTCTGCATATTAGATTTCAGTTTCTGAATTCATTTTACAGTTCTATGCTTTGTTTAAGTTTAGTTTCATCATTTGAATCTTGTTCATACTTTAATTCCATTTTTGATTGCATATTTCAGTTTTTACCCCATTTTAAAAAGTTAGGTTTATTAGTTTAGTTAGTTTTCCCCATTTTAGAAATCTAATTCTGTATTTGTTCTTAGTATCAATTCTCGGTTTTAATATACAATTAGTACGATTCTAGACTAAATTGCATGTTGCGTTCATGATTCAAACCATTTATTGCATCTTAATTCAGTTTTACATATCAATCTTCACGATGTTTATTTTTCAGTCACATACACTACTCACTAGTTTCATTTAGTTTGCTGTCTAACTTTGTTTACTGGTTTCAGTTTGTTGTTTTAGTTTAGTTTTCTGATTCTGAAGTCATTAATTACATTGATGTATTGATTCAAGTGTTCCAATTGTTGTCATAATCTATTTCATATCTTAGTTTCGTTCAGGCATTTTATCCTTCAGTTTTGTCAAGTTTTCATTTCCACTCAGACATTTCATCGAACACTTTTTGTTTTTTCATGGTTACTCACTGTTTTTCGTGCTTTCCATTGTTGTTTCAAGTTGCATTCCCCTTTTCATTGCTTTATATGTTTTCATTAGTCAATTCTTGCCACTCTAATTCATTCTCACATTGGTTTTTGCAACTTTACTCACTTTGCTGTCATGCATTTTAAGTCTGCGTTCATGTGTTTTTCAGATATTGTTTTTAGCGCAGTTCTTTGTTCCTATTTCATGCTTTAGGATAGCCCTTTTAGTTTTAATTTTCATTTACACTTTCTTGCTTTAAAAACCCCACAATATTTGCATTTCATTCTCGGCCAGACTTATACAATCAACTACTTGAATCATGTTTCCTCATATTGATACCTCGGTTGATCCTATACCACCTTAAGCGTAACTTCAAATGTTGTTTGAATCTGAATCTGAATGCGATAAAGGGTTCAACACCTGCTTTCTTGTAGTTGCAACAATGTCCTTTCTTGAACAAGGAGATGTATTGTAGAAATTCTTATTAATGTCTTTTTAGGAGTGTCGGTTATCTAGCATTGAGCTTAGTTCATTCTTTCAGATCTTTGAGATCCTCTTCAAAAGACAAGCTTTCACATCGACGGCTACCAATGATCGACATAAATCAATTCCTCACGAGGATCGACGTAAAAAGTAATGCATCCAATAAAAAATTACAATGAAATGAATATGTGGTCTTTAGTAAAGTCATGGTTAAATAAAAATAGAAACTTTAGTAAACAAACATTAACGACGAAACAGATTAGACAAAAGTACTCTTCATGAGATGCACCACCACTGAAGAAGAAGACCGTTCGAACAGTATCACCAAACCACAACCTTTTCCTCATCAGAGATGAAACCCTAAATCGGAAGAGCGTTTCAACATTTTCTTTAGTGAGAATGAGAAGAAAACATGTGGATATATAAATAAGAAGAAACTTATAATCGCTTATGGATCAACGTAAGCGATATAATTTTGGTCGAATGTTAAACAACTAAACATAAATTTTCTCGTTTATGTCGATACATAAGAAATCAACGTAAAATTCTTCAATTTATTTATAAAAATGTCATCACACATCTTTTATGTTTATTGTTTTTACTTCATATGTTAATTAGGTGGCATCAAAGATATTTTTTTGTGTTAATAAATGTAAAACAATTATAATAAAATATAATAAACTAAATAAAATACTTTCCTTATCTTATTTTCTATATTTGAATCATAACTTTGTCAATTTCTTTTTTTTTTATCAAGACCTACTATTTGCCCTAATACCTTTATCATCTCTTCTCTCACTTCCTTTATCAAGACCTACTATTTTATATCAATACCTACTATTTGCTTTAATTCCTTTAGAATTTCTAAGTCTTCGCTATCATTTTTAGATTTAGTGCTTTTCTCAAGAATAGTTTTTGTCTCTGCCAAAACATTGATCAAAAACATAGACCCAAGCTCTGATATCACATTTAGCCTCTTCATTCTTTGGATCATTATATACATTTTGGACGAGTGTGGTCTTACCCAACCCACCCATGCCCACAATGGAAAGTATAGATGAATGGTTATTGTCTGTTTGAGAAGTAAAGCCAATCAAAGATCATTTCTTTATCCGTATCTCAGCCATGAATAAAGATCATTTGTATATAAAATATATTGTAAAAGATCTATTGCTTCTTCCATTAACAAATACAAAGACCGTTTTCGGTACAACAAATACTCAAACTTTACATAACTAATCTACATCAGGTCACTGCTACACAAATTCTCCTCTCCTAATCTTATAAACAAATGAAAGCCCAAAAGGGAAAAAAATTAAAAGCTATTGGCAATTCTCACTACTTCCATGCCCTTCCCCAACTTAGCAAGAAATCAAATACAATTTCAAGGTCTAAGAATTTCAAGGTTTAAGAATGTATGTTTAGAAGCATTCACATCTCACAACTCCCTTTGCTTCAATCTCTCTCTGAGGTGTATTAGTTTTCCCTGGACCTGTTTAGGTAACTCATCATCAGATAAGCCAATTTCAATGCCTTCTACTTGTTCTCTCTGTATAATATCATGGTACATTGGCAGAAACCGACTTTGGAAAGACCTATAGCAGAAATAGGGTAGCAACACACACACAACAACCAAAAGGGTCACTAGCCAATACAAACCACTGGGAGCACATGCTTCCACAAAAACCATGTAAGATGTTGTGGATATTTCTGGAGAGAGGTAGCCATAGACCAACACAAATACATACCAGAAGGCGATGCTGCCCCATATAAAAAAATGTTGTATCCAAGTAAAGTAATTGATGGATAGTGCCATTTGGCAATTCACAGTCCACACCACACATGTATACATTGTCACCCCAAGTATTTCAAAATCAACCACCTTACCATCTCTTCTGAAGGCTTGATTCAACACAGAATTAGTGGTTAAGAAGAAGATCACTAAAGAACTAAGAACTCCATTCAACATCCACCCAAGAATCCGGGGCCAGCTGAACAGGGTGTCTTCTACTCCCTCTAGATATAGAAAGGGATACTGGAATATAGACAAGAACTAATCATTATTTATAATCAAGAACCACAGAAGAAATCACTACACATGTCAGCCAAACAATAGCATTAGAATTTTACACAGTAATTCAGACACAGTAATCCAAGGCATTCAGAGATAACGCTTTAGGAAGAACTCTACAAAGCAGATGTATTCAGACACAGAGAAACTAGAGAAAAACATCTTTAAAAATGTCAAAAAGCATCCAAATCAGTAATGGCATATTTTGAGTGAATGTAGGAACATCACTGCTAGCAAACTCCTTTTTCCATCGCCTAAAGGCAGAGCCAAGACTTTTACAAAATTAAATAATGAATATAAACTCTAGTGTGAACATATACTAATTAAAAATTATGTATTCAACTCAAAAGCTCCAAGATAAACTAGTAATATAAAGATCCCATAGAGCAAAAAAGTATATAGTTCCTGTCTTATAAGGAGAATCGTATGTCTATCTTCTGGTTCTTCAATATTCTTTAATACATACAAAAGCAAATTTAATAAAAAAAATAAAAAAGACAATATAGTACCTTTAGGCAAAGTTTGGCAGAAACATCCTGATCAAAAACACCTAGAGCGATTACTGGAAGTGAAGTGAAGAAGACATTGTAAAATGACATGTACCCATCATTGTAAGCAGCTTGACCAGATAAAGAAGTGTATGCCTCAAACCAAAACAGGGTAAATCCAAATGCAATGTTTTTATAGAAAAAATAGCATATCTGCATAAAAGAATTCAACAAGATATCAGCAGCAATTTTTTGGACAAAGTTGCCTAATTTTTAATCTAAACAAGTGTGATATGGTTTAATGCATTCCCAAACACATGCATTCTTACATAGCAGACAGAAAATTGTGAGATCTTTTTCATCTGGGGACTAAACCAATCTACTCATCTATATAAGAAGCAACTAGAACTTTTTGTAAAACTCAGTTTTCAAGTAATGAAATAAAGTTTCTTTTCTATCCATTGTTATTTCTTGAATTCTGTTATTCCCTCTTTTCTGTTACTTCAGAACATTGAGGAACTAAAGTTGGACTGTGAAACAATTGAATAGGTGAACACTAAATCTTTAAGTGTGAGACATAGATGGATACATGGTTTTACCATCATTGATATACGGCGATAACACCAATGCCCATGTACCAACAAAAGACGTTCCAGAAACCGGAATTGAGCTATAGCAAAATCACTTGCCATTACAGCCTGCAGTCAACATTTATTCACAAATATCAGAAATTGGGACCCTGTCATTCAAACTCAATTCATCATTAGCTTATCATTCAAAAATTGGCATGTACATTCAAAAATGTTAATGATGTTTGTAGGATTGCTGGTTTTGAGTAGTTGTTACTAAAACAAATGTTTTTATATACCTATTACTCGTTATTTGGTGATGGTTTACTTTTTATTTGTTCTTCTTGTGATTGTGATGTAGTTTTAAACAATGACTTCAGTGGGTAGTTATTAGGCAATACAGTTACTTTCATATAAAGCTTATGAGTTTCCCATGGATATGAAACAGTGAAGTTTTCATTTCCTTTGCCTCTGCAGAAATTAAATTTCTGGATTTCTTTCCTTATTAGATTTAAAAACAGAGAAAAGGTACTAGAAAAATTCAGTAGATAATCATCAATGCTAATATGATAGGGAACACAATTATGTTAAAAACTAAGAACAAAACCACTCAAATTCTAACCTTACAAGTTATTAAACAACTTTGGGGTATTGGGTATTATTCTAGATGTGAAAAAAAGAAAGGGAAGTCATTGTATGGAAAGTAATGGGCAAGATAACCAATTAAACTAGATGCCTTTTAAGAATATTTTTCCTTGAGGTAATGAATAGATGTCAAACCCAACTTGTTTCAGAGTTCATAAAAAGTGTTCAATCCAAAGACTGAGTAATAAGATCACCCCACCAATCACCAAATCCAATGTAGAAAATTAAAACCAACTTCCTTCACAATGCTGAATTTTATGAGTTTAGGCACTATCTACATGGCAATTTGATTGCCTTAAACATATTCATGGGATTTGGCACCTGAACACAGTTTCTGAAAGATAGACGTTTATCCTAACAAGCCTGATGGAAACAATTAATGGCTTTAACATTACCTGCATCCCTTCCGCACCACTAATACCAACTCCAATATCGGCCTCCTGAAGCATGCCAACATCATTTGCCCCATCACCAATGGACAATGTTGTCTTCCCCGTTCCCAATTTTACCAACCTTGTAACCTGCATATTTTTTTGTTTGACATGATTATAATATTTTAACAACCTAAGCTATGATTATACTCAACTACTCAATGAATGTATATTATTTATATGACAGAAATTCAAATTGCACACCCATAGTACTCACACGAGCTTTCTGTTTGGGTGAAGATCGACAACATATGACAGAAGCACAACTAATGGCAAGCTCAAAGAAGGACCTTTCCAAATTCTTGCTAAGAGAATAATCCAAGGACTTCCCATCGATTATCAAGCCAAACCCAGAAGAACTTCCTTTATTTGCATTAGAACTCTCCTTTGCAGAGTTGATTTGTGAGATTCCTTCTCCAATTTGCTTCTTAATGCTTTCAAGAGAAGCCTAAGAAATTTTTGTATCAAAGATCTACAATAGTGAGAGAAAATTAAATTCCAAAAAAATTCTAAGGCCGTGTACCTTTGCTAGAGCCTGTTTGTCCCCTTGTTTTTCCAAGTATAGGATATCTGAGGAATCAAGAGTGATCACTATCTTTTTCATGTCCTTTCTAAGTAAACTGCAAGCATACCTGTACAAAGAAAAGGGTGGAAAATAAGTTCAATTTTACACAACCTTCTCATAGAAAGAATCTAGAACAAGCCATGCTAATGTACCCTATGTTGACAGCAGTTTCCATCTTGTCTCCAGTCAATACCCATAACTTGATTTTTGCCCGTGCAAGCTTTTCAATACACTCAGGAACCTGTATTTCCATGTCGAATAAGCTCTATTAACTAATCAAGAACAAAGGTGTTTAGTACCTCATTTTTTTCCCTGTTTTTGTGGTCTATGTCTGAAGCCAAAGTTCAATTTTTGTCAGAAACTTCTATTTTGTTCTCACGGGGTATATAATTGTTGGAAACTTGCCTTGCAAAGACTTGCATAATTAGAATTAGGAAGATTAAAAACTTTGTACTTACCCCCTTTTGCAGTCTATCCTCAACTGCAGTAGCACCGAGAAGTATCAAATCTCTTTCCATCTTGTCAGCAGCTGCATCCACAAGTGCATCTCGGTCTTCTGTTACAGAAGTTTTGACCTTTGAAAACTCCTTATCCCATAACTTATACTCTTCTTCATCAAGTTCACGGTATGTGACTACAAGGGTTCTTAAACCAGCCTCGGCGTACCTTTTGATATGATCCCTGGTTTCAACCTCAAACTGTCTTCCATCTTTTGAGAGCCTTTCAAACATTACACTGAATATATGCAGCAAAATACACAATTTGATGTAACTACATGCAACTTACTATTAACAACTCCATTATTCAAAAAGCATGGGATAATAATTGAAACCTGTCTGCACCCTTGCTTAGAAGCAATAATTGGTTTTCCACATTCCTCACTATCACTGACATTCTTTTGCGGGAACTGCTGAACTCCAAGACATGCAGAAGCTGGTACACTCTACTAGTCAAAAATTAAACCAACGAACAGTAAATTAAAAACAGATTTTTTAAAATATGAAAATGCAACAAAATTATAATATGATATGAAAAGACTTGTTCAAAGCTTCTTAAATTGGTCTCTCTGCGCGGACCAGATGTATCAAACAGGTCCAAATCTATTGACAGAATTTATCAGAAATAAAGACAAAGAATACAAACTAGAAATGTATACCACTCAATGGCAGTATATGAATCAAATAATTTATAAATTTTCAAGTAGAATTTTCTCTTAGTAAGAGTTATAGATGATTCTTCTATTCATAGGAATTGAATATAGGTACTAAGAGGTTTTCAACAATTCACACACATGTGATAAAAATGATTTTCTTATAGTTGGTAAATTTTGTTTACATTTGTTTTGCTTCTCTTTTTCAAGATATTGAATCTTACGACCTTTACTATTATCCTTTTTCAGCCAATGTTCTTCCAAACAAGAAAGGATTTAATTATTCCCCTCAATCTTTCATCCTAAAAACAGAAACACAGACACTTTCTGAGAATCTTTACCTTTACATGTGCTTTTGCAGAAAGGGAAATTTCCCTACAACTATAACTTTTATCATCCAACAACAGAAAATTCATAATTGACTTTTTCTTTTATGGGTCTTATATGCAATGAAATCAGTTGAATAGATATATGAAGATGTAAACGGAATGGCAAACCAAAACTTTGAAAATCCTGCTATAATTTTGTTTTAGTGAGAATCCTGATAAAACTTTGTTGACAACAGAAGCTGAACTACTCTATTAAATGAAAACTATATAATCTAATCTGAGATGATAACTTTGACCACCAACATTGTGGCGAACATATCAGAAAATGAGGCAGATATGTATAACTAAAACAGACATGGTAAAAGGAGCTAGCCAACCTGTCAACCTTTTTTCCAGTTTCATAATTCAATTCGTGCAATGATATGCTTGTTTGTGTCCTTGCAAAAAACTCAAAACCGAGCTCCCTTGCTGCTATGACAAAAGCTGCTTCATCTGGTGACTCGGCCTCATAGGAAATTTCTCCGGACTCTTTATCTTCATCTGGAATAGCTGTGTGACAAATAGCTAAAACTCGGAAGAATTTCTGTATGAAATCTGGATATGGTTCATTAACCCATTGTCCGTTCACTATGCGCTCGTCTCTAAAATTAAAGCCCTTAACTGGATGCAGAGAATCAACTGACTCATTACTCTGGCCCAAGAAATCAGATGATCCACCATCATCATCAGATTCCCCACCTTTTCCTCTCCTAGCAAGTGCCTTCTCCACTTCTGTCATACCACGACCATATGCAATGCCCCCTATTGAACATTTCACAAACTCCATTGAGTTACATGTCAAAGTACCAGTTTTGTCACTCAATATTGTATCAACCTGGCCAAGTTCTTCATTCAAATTAGACGTGCGTGCATGAGCCGGCCTATCAGATTCTTCATAATACATTTCTTGGTCTTGGTTGATGAAAATGCTCTGCAGAACTTTCACAATTTCTATGGACACGTAAAGTGATATCGGAATTAGATATCCATACAACATAATGGCAGTCAAAAAATGAAGGAGAGCAGCAAGTGTTGCCCTTCTGGGATCATAGAACACAGTTGCATTGTCCGGACGAAGATACCATCTTCTATACCTTCCACCACTAATATCCCTTTTGGTCTCAATACCAAAAAAGACAGAACCAATAAAGGATATCAAAACCAAGGTACTGAAGAGGATGTAGATTATCTTATCCATTTTCCTCTCAATTTTGCTTCTCTTGGACGGAGGATCGGTCGAATTCTGCATAACTTTCGTATCATGGCCGGTAAAGATAACAATGCCATAGATAAAATCAGTGTTTTTCAACTTAGAATCTCTTAACAAGATCTGCTGCAAGGAAAGAGGATATTCTTTACCATCATGTTGTAAAGTTCCAATAAATGAGTACAGATTTTCATTGGGATCCTCACATTTAACCACAGCCCTAAACTTTTGTAGAGATTTTTCATCATGAAGATGAACTGTCACCTCCAAAGCATGCTTTAATTTTAGATTAGTTTCTCCATCAAGATTCATAGTCTCGACATAACAAACCCCATCACCATAGCTTGATGAAAGCAAAAGAAGATCAGCAGGAAAGTATTCATCCTTGTACACTTTAATGATATCACCAACACGGAGTTTCTTCCATCTAGTCTCCGTAAATGTATAATTTCTACCATATACCTGAACCTTTCTGTTGTTTGCCTCTACATCCTGAAGAAATACATGAATGATATGTAGGGTACATCAATGGGGGAAAAAGCTTTCCAGAAAACACAAAGATTTAAAAGAAATCAACCAAAAGGGTGACTCAACAGAACACAAAAAGTCAAGTACATCCTAAGCAAATGACTAAGAGAAAAGAATATTCAAAAAAGGCTAAACAAGTTACATAGGCATATAGCAGAACTTAATTACATGACATAATAATAGTGTGCATCAGAATCATCTCGTAGAATTGAATTGTCTTTTTAAGAATCAAGAAAGATGAAAATTATCAAACACAAATTGACATGTACAAGAATTATATTATACTACATATGTTCAAAGATAAAGGAGAGTTTTGCAATACCCCTTTTTTCCACTTTCCAGAAACAAAGGAGAATTCAAATATAATAATTTTCTAACATTAGAGCATTGTAAGATAAGGAACCTACTCGTTGATCATCTATAGTAACCAGTAAGGGGAAAATTACTCTCGTTTTTCTATTAATTCATAACTTTCATTATACCAAAAACAGAAAACTAATACCTGTTTTCTCCTCCTCCAATCTTCCACAGCTTCCTTGGCCATAGTAGCTCCAATCACAACCAGCAAAGGAGCAACAATACTCAGAGCAGTAAAAGGTGCCAATGGACTAAATGAAACACACGCAACAATGAGAAAGTAGATATTTGCAACCCTTCTGAACTGCTCAAACAAAGACTTGGGGATAAAATTAAAAGCTGTATACTTGGTTGTTGAAACATAATTGCCTCCATAACTCAACTGAACTGCTTCAGGGTTATCTGGATCATTGCAGTACACGACCCTGGAGTACCCTTTCTGCCCAATTTGGGAATGGCCATCTCTGAAAGGAGATTTCAAACAAGAAAAACTGTACAGTTTGCTGAAATGTATCCTCCTTTTGCTTCTCCCTCCCGGCATTTTCCAAATGGGGTGTCTAATTGTGTAAGTGTGTAAGTCTTTTCTCTTCACACACAAAACCCAGTTATTCCTCTACTTCTCCAAGGGATCAAAGAAGCACCCATCATTCATAACCCCGTCAAGCACAGATTTTGATCCTCACCTTCTATGAGCAGAATGAAAGCACCAAAGAACAAGGCCAGAAATTTTAAAAATAATAATAAAAATAATGAAAATTAGGCCAACCCCTTCACCTAAAAATGTCTACACTCAATTAATATGACAAGAACCACCCAACATGGCAAGTCAAAGATAAAACAATGGAAACAGAGAAAAAAAAAGCAAACAAGCTTTGATCCCTTCAAACAAGAACACAAAGCCACAATCACAGCCAAAATGAGCTAGAAAAAGTGTGCTCTGAAATTTGAAAACCCCTTAAGGTAAAACTTTGGGAATTCCTTCCCCTCAATGGAAGCTGCAGATGTCTCTTCCTTGCAAGTCCAACCAAACTGTTTGTGGAGAGAGAAAAAAAGAAAGAGAGAGAGAGAGAGAGAGAGAGAGAGAGAGAGAGAGAGAGAAAGGATCAAAAAGTAAGAGCTTGGTATGAGTAGCAGTTAACTTTGCCGCTTCTAAAAGCAAACAAATGAGAGAGACAGAGAAACATTGATAGAACCGACTACCGAGCTGGTCATTACTATTAGTTTAGTATTCTGCTAAAATTTACTGTCTTTCGCTTCGATTCATTCACCAAAGAAAACATGACAAAAATAAAAATAAGTAGACCGAAAAACAGGTGAATAATACTGAATAAAAAAATAATGACAATAATAGAAACAGTATAATAGTATAGTGTACCCTTTGTTTGCATGAAGAAGAGTAGCACTTAGATGGAAAAGTTGGTGCAATCCACAAACACTTTTTGACGTTTTTGTTTGTTGCTTTGTAACACGTGTTGTTACATTGACAACAACAAACCCTGATGATACAGATAGATACTTCTTCCTTGTCCTCTGTCACAAACTCTCACTCATCTCCTCTGGTTAATATATTTTAGTGCCTTCATTCTACTTTTTCAATATATTTTATTGCCTTCATTCTACTTTTTCTCATTTTTCTTATTATTATTTCAACAATTTTATCATCATATCTTTTCCAAATTCTATTAATAAATACTCTTAATCAAGAAACTCAGAGAGAGACAGAACCTTATTCCAATGGTATATTTTTATTTACTTTACTGCTTGGTTAAATTATTCTTTGGTCTGTGTTTTATTAATGAAAATATAATTTTGTCTCTTGATTTGTAAAATCATAACAATGGCATGTTGATTCCTACAGTAGTAAGAAACAAGAAAAGGAGTCACCATCATCCCAGCCATGAAGAAAGAAAACTGGAAATGGACATGCAAAGTGATAACGTTTGGATATGAATAGAAACTTCCAAAAGTTACCATGACAAGTTAAGGGCATGTGACCCTGCACAACCTCACAAGTCTAGGGCATGTGCCTCTGCATCTTCTTCCATTAATATGTTGGGAAATCAAATTAAACCCTTGTCATTTGCTGCTTCCTACTCCAATATCCAACATAAATAAATAAATATATATATATATATATATATATATATATATATATGTAAAGAAAATATTAGAAATCAAAAGGAAAACTTTCAGAATTTATTGTAGATGTAACACAATGAATTTGAAGAAAACATTTCTAGCTGTTTATACTGATTTATGCAGATTTACATGAAAAGGGAACTGTGAATTCTTGCTCCACTTCACTCCTCAAAAAAGAAATGAAATAAGTTGATAAAAAGAAAAAATAATAGACAATTTCATTGAATCTCCTTCTCGTATAATTTTTTAAATGTGTATAATTTTCTAAAAACACTATTTGTTATTTAGTGAATCTTATAATTAACATAATATATTTTTTATTTTATCACATTTATAAAATATTTCTTTCATTTTTACTGCTTTTTCTTAATTTCAATAATTTTACTCTTTACTTTATTTGTCTATCTTTTTTTTCACTCTCTAATTAAACCAAAGCTTACTCTAAAATTATATATTCTTAAGTATATTTATGTTTTATAGTTCAGTTCTTTAGATTTAGTATTTAAAAGTTAAAAATGCTTTTTTTTCAAATTTAAAGGACTAAAAAGTTTTAAGAAAAATAAAAGGCAAAACAAGATTCATCTAAAACTTTAGAAACTTAAGCGATTTTTTTAAATTAGGGTAGACTTTTGGAATAAAAGTATTTTAAAAAGTATGACGTTAATAACACCTAGCCAGCAATTATTTTTGCTTTAACTTTCCCGTGGATTTTGTGGCAGAGCTTTTCCATTTTTATTATATACTTTTGAAAAGATTTTTTTTTTCATTTTTCACGATTAATATTTTTAATATTTTTTTCATATCTCTTCACTTTTTCAGACGAGGTTTAACTTTTCATTGTATTTTAGGTATGAAGTTTGCTATACTTTATAGTTAGTAGTTGGATTAAGACATAATTAATCACAATATAATATAAGCTTTTCATACTATATAATAGTTTAAAGAGATAAGGAATTTCTCCGGTGGGACCTACCCTAGACCTAAATCACAACAACACAACACAACCTTCATAAAGTTAAGTAAGCATTGCATTCATGGTCATATAGAAAAATAGTAGAAGGTATATAAAATAAAATAAAAAATTAAACATAAGCATTTGGGATTAAACCATGATATAAAACCTTCATAAAATATCATTTTTTGATATAAAAATTCATAAAAAATCCATTTTTTGATATAAGTGTTGTATTATAGAGAAATAAGAATAGAGTTATTATGTGTGTAAGAATTGAGGAGGAGAGTAAGCAGTAATGGTGACATGTGGTCCTGTCCTAAAATTGAGGGCAACTTGGCAGTTGGTACCTTTGAATAGGGTTGGAAAATTCCCAAACATGGCATGACATGCTATCAGCCCCATCATGGCCACCTTTCTCTCAAACAAACACCAATGGTTATCCTTTTATTCTCTACATTACATACTAGATGTGTTCAAGGAATCTAGATACACATGTTATATATTCTTAATTTATATATAAGATCAATTGCTTATATACGTATTTTTGTAATTTTTTAATTTTTGACATTGACTTTTATTATAATTCATGAAATCATAAAAAAAACATGGGTTAAATATGTTTATGTTTCTTAACTTTAAGTGAAATTTGAAATTAGTCATTTTTGAAACTTTGGTTCAATTTAGTTTCTCAACTTTAGAACTGTGTGAATTTAGTCATTTTCAACCAGATTTTGTTAAGTTTATTTAACGTTTCAATCAGATTTCATGATAATATTTGAATTGTTTATACAGTTTGACACATTTTCGCTTCAACATTACCTAAGAAGCTATCATGAAACGTGTTTGAAACGTCAAATAAATTTAATAAAATTTTGTTAAAAAAACTAAATTTATATATTTCTAAAGTCGGTAGACTAAATTAGGTCAGAGTTTAAAAGAAGAACAATTCCAATTTTCTTAAAATTAAGAAAATATATATATATATATATATATATATATATATATAACCTAACCTTAAAAACAATATGCAAGTTTGACTATCATGTTTTCTTTGTAATATATTCAAATAGTTATCTAATTTAACCGAATATGTATTTAAGTTCGATTAAATTGAAAAAAAAGTATATTATTTTAAATGTGACTTTAACTCATTTTTCTTAATTTTTCTTATTTGTAGGTTAAGTAATTTAAAGTAGATTTATATACGATTTATCAATATTAATTTTTTATATATTTTTTTATTATGATTATTTATTTCTTTTAGTTAAATAAATGAACATTTTTAAGTTTTTTTAAATATTCGATAGTATTTAAATATTTTGAATGTTTAAATTATTTATCCATCTAACTATATGAGCTAACATCTTTAGTTTTACTTACCGGTCTTTATAATATTACTAATCAAAATAAATTTTATTAATATTAAAGTAAAAAAGTGTCAAATAATATAAATAACACAAATACTATTATAAAATGTGTTTAACGTTTTAAATATGTTTTTTGACTATATTATTAAAGTGAAAATATATCAAACAATATAAACAACTCAGATGTTATCATAGAATGCATTTGAAACAAAACGTCAAATAAACTTGATAAAATTAATTTAAAATAACTAAAATCCTAACATTTATAAAGTTTCGAAGAGAAACTAATTTCAACTTTTGCATAAAAACTAATGAATCAAAAACATATTTAACTCTAAAATTTATATTAATACATGTATATACTATTACAAAATAAAGATATTTTGATATATTCTTAAATAAAACAATTGTCACTTGATAATTAATAAGTTAATTCTTTATTATAAATTTTAATTAATTTAAAATCATATATTATTATATTATTAAAGTAAGTTATGTTGACTTGACGGTTTATTTTTCTTAGATGTTAAATTATTAGTTATTATAAAAAGTAGGGTTTGCATCATTCAGCTTTAAGTTCATGATGCTATTGACCCATTTGCTCATTAGATGTGTAGACAAGACATTTTGCCGTCCTGGAATTTGTCACTTTGGTTGTTGTGTTTCGTTGAACTTAATATTATTTTCATGTTCTATTATTAAATTTCAAATTAATTTCTAATTAAATCTATATCTTAAATTCTAATTAATTAGAAATTAATTAAAATATAATAATAATAAAATAATTGTGAGAAATTAATTTAAACTCTAATCTATAAATTAATTATAAGTTTTTATTAATAATAAATATTATTTTAGATATTAATAATTTTTAATTTATAAAATAATGTTTAATTTAGTCAATATAATAATTCATTAATTTTCATAAATTAATTATTTAATGATTTTTTACAATGTTATATACCAAGTTATTTATTTAGTACAATTTTATCTCTTATATTCTTCACTTCCATTTATATTTCTCTCATATGAAACACTTCCATTTTTCTTAAATTTTTTCTTTTCATTTTCTCTTTTCCGAATTTCTTTTTCAAAATGTATTCATTGAAACGATGAAATTTAATAAACAATAAATATGATGAAGGTACTAGGCAGTAAATGTGGTGATAAGAGAGCCACGTGTACATATGACCCACTTTACATGTAGGGCCACGTCAGCATAAATTAGGGTTGTAGTAAAACGTGTCAAACCCTACAACGTACAAGTAAACCTGTCACAGACCCTCCTCCTCCTTATTATTATTTTTTTCATTATTTGTGTATCAACATTTTTCTTTTTAATGGTAAAATTTTATTATGTTAGATTAATAATAATTACTGAAATTAATTTATGATATAATTGATGAAAAGTAGCAAAAAAAAAATGAAAAGAATATATAATCGAGAAAAGACGAAAAAAATAATAATAATACAGTGCTTGTTACACTTCAATGGTTGGCCATTTATTTTCTTTCTGTATAAAGAAATTAATGTGCATATTTATATGGTTGCTTGTTTATATTGCAAAAGTGAAAGAAATAATAGAGAGGAAAATGACATTTTCTTATTACATTATGGATAGACAGAGACGTGGTATTTATCCATAATTTAATGAATAATATATATGGTATGGTAGAAAGAGAGAAAATAGAGATAATATTGAAGAATTTTGTTCATTTTTAGAAGCATGAAAAGTATAATATTAAATGAACATGATTGAAATTATTGATAGATATATTCTATAAAGTGACACAAGTTTGAAACCTTGGAACACACATTGTGCTGTGCATGATGTCTTGCTTCAAATCATGTTAATAAGAATTTTGTGTGGCGTGTCGTTTTTGGTTTTCAAACATTTTGGTCTCTAAAATGTTTTGTATTCTTTGGTTATGTAGTTAGCACAAGTTATTCCTCTCTTAAGGGGAAAGTGTATATTCCCCATGTGACACAAAGAGAAAAAAAAAAATTATTGAATCTTTTGAGAGAGGGTCATTGGATAGATATAACACTAATGAAACATAACATAAATTTACACATAAGAGATTGATATCACTCTTAATCCAAAATTTTAAGATAATGGGTTTATGGGTCTTGATGCTTATATGATATTTCACTTTCTTACTTTTACTCAATATAAAATTTAGACTTACACTTGAATTTTTAACAAAATAAATTCCTTTATATAATTATACGCAGGCTTATAAATAAAACATTGTCACACCTATATGAACCAAAGGTTGGTTATACAACCATTTTATAAATTGGAATGGCTTGTTATTTTGTTTTAAACAATTTCGTGGTTTTTTATGAGAACTTATTTCATAGCATTTATCAATTTTAAATTTTATATAAGAAAATATAGAAAGCCTTCAAAGTATAGTAAATCAATCATATATATTATGATTAATTTTCGTTCAATTATAATACAATATAATTTTATACAAATTGTAGATCGGGCATTTGCTTATTTGTTGATAAGGAATATATACAAATTATAAATTATAATTTAGGTTGTTATTATAATTGACAATTTAGACTAATCGTATTATTTGTAAATTGATTTTTATCATGTTCATGCAATAATAATGAAATTTTCAAGATAGTTTGCTAAATAAAATTTTATACATAAGATATATTTCAATAATATGTGAAATTATATTATTTCATCATTTATAGGTGTATCAAAAGATTATCAACATTCGAGATTTTTTTGTGTGAAACAAAGTGCTAATTACGACTAATAAATATTAATATCGGCAAAGAACTGATCCATTGAAAATCTCATGTGAATCTTCAAATTTTTAAATGAGGGTAATAGCTCAAAATGTAAATAATGGTCCCAACTTTTCTTTCACCATATTACCGATGTATTCTCAACAAGAGATATAAGTATAATATTTCCAAAACACTAATAAAATTTTTCATATTTTATAAGATTTAAAAAATATATTTATAAGAAAAGACTTTTTTTTATATTTTTTTCAAAAATTTTAATTAACATATAATTCCTTCATATATAATTATTTTTTATAAAATTATAAAATTTATAAGTATTTCTTACGAAATTCGATGAGAAAAGTGTTTTATACAAAATATTTTTTACAAAAAAATTAGTACCAATTAAAAAATATTTTTCATAATAAATTTATAAGTATTTCTTACTAAAAAATTTAAAAAACTAAATTGACAAAAAATATTTTTTTTTAAGTAATGAAAGTTTGGTACACATGTAATAAACAAAAAAGTTAACAATGAATGTATTCTTAAAATAAATGAGATTTATATAGAATTTAAAAAAAAAAATAGTCTAATCCTAAAAAGCTTCAATGACAATACAATTCACTAAAGTTGTTATATATTGTAGAAATTAGAGTAGAATTTTGGCAACAACAATTAAAGTTGGGTATATGGAAACGCATTTGGCTATGGCTAAGAAGTCAATGATCGTGGGCTCAAATGGATTATTGGGTGGTTCAAATGTTTAGGAATGTGTCTAAAGTGAGGTGGTTGGAATTTTTTTTGTGGTGGATAAACATGCACACCTCTTTCTTTTTCAAAATCACATTATACTAATTATTGCATAATATCACATTCCATTCACCCTTCATGGACCAAATCCTTGCTCTTAAATACACTTTTTTAGATTATTTTCTTAATACTAAAAAAGTGTGTAAATTTTCTAATTCATACAAGTTTTACTTGTATTATTGGTTTTCTCTCTATTGGATCTTTCTATTTAGTAATAATGTTTCTTGTAAAAATTGTCAAATTTGAAATTTATCACTAGCTATTAATACTATAACCAATCACAAGAGAGAAAAGTAATTTTGAATTTTAACAACTATTTATTTGAAAATTGTAGTAAAAGAATTATTTGTTTTTTTTATTAAAATTACTTTCTATTAGTTTTCATAGCCATTAGGAATGTTTTATTTAGATGTTTAAGTATTTTGTAGTCTTAACCTTTAGCATAATAGTTTTGATATTCTTTGGTAATTTACTATATATATAATAGTACACTTTGAATTGTATGAAATCTTGAATGTATTGGTATGTTGCAGGTTATTGGATAAGCCAAAAAACAAATCCTATATTTTAAAAAAAAAAATAGGCTTATTACACGATTCATACACTAACCAATGTAATATACACGATTTGTACATGACCAAGAGATATTACATCGGTTCATACATTAACCGATGTAATATCTCCCTTCGCCTGATACAACACCAGTGAAATAACCTATGTAATAGGAGATAAATAACTAGTGTAGTATCACTTTTTTGTATTAGTGAGAAATACAAATGAAGGAAGATGATAATGAAAAGGAACGAGACATGAACCTAATAAGAGGATAATGAAGTGTACCAAGCTAAAGTAAGAAGAAGAAGAAGAGAGGAACAACTCATCTTTTGTGGCGAAGGAGAAAAAGTTTACATTCAATAGTGACTTTTGCAAGCAAAACAAAAATGAAATAGATTAAACTATTCAAGACAATACATAATACGATTCAAATAAAAAAGTAGTCTATTCAAGACAGTATAGACTACAATTTTAATTAATTATTTACCAATAATTTAAAAAATGTCATTGCTTAAATATATTTTACATTTTTATAATAATGTGTAGTTAACATACATATATTTATTTAATAATAATAATAATAATAATAGTAATAATAACAATAACATCAATAATTAATAATTAATAATTAAAATGTTAAAATAGTTGTTTTAGATTGAGTTACATGATTTCCTTGAGCAACATGAATACGTAGTATACGAACTTGTTTTAGAATGGAACGTTTTTCCATCATGATTGTGTCGTAAAGTCTAGATTTCGAATTTCAAACCTTAAAGTACATAAATATGAAATTAGTTGTATAGCAATGACTTTGGTTGGAAAAGTTTTCATGGCATTCATTGATTTAAGAGATAAGTCACATACACATGAAAAATAGGTTAAGAAAAAGTTTGAAATTTTTGTGCTGAATTGCAAGTTCAACAATCATTTTCTTTTCTGAATAGTAATTTTGGCTTTTCTTAATTCTTTATTTGAAATTTTAGTTTTTTGTTATTTTTCTACTTATTTGTTTTCACCATTTTAAAAAATCTACAGTTAAAAATAAAGAATATATGTGATAAATTTATCTTATGACAAATAAAGAGAAAAATAAGAAAATATAGAATGAAAATTAGATTAAGATTGAAGAGAGAATATATATATATATATATATATATATATATATATATATATATATATATATATATGATATAAAAATTTTTTTTATAAAAATTGCATATGTGGTTCTACGAGAGCATCCCTTAACAACTTTATTATTCTTCATTTCCATATATATTATTGTTGCAATTTAAATTTGCTATTCATTTTTTTTCTTTTCTTGAGACATTGATTTCAATGGTATGATTTTAATTTAATTATTATTACAACCTTATTTAACAAATATGTTACCATGACATAGTATTTTTTTTTCTTAAAAAAATATTAAACGTTAAATCAATGAATAAATAAAAAAAAAAGTATACAATATATGAAATGCCTTCCTTCTGTATAAATAAATTGTTTTCTTATTTTACATTTTAATATATAAGTACCTTTTCACATATATTTTTTATAACATCATTCTTTTATCATTAGCAAAAATCAAACACGATAGCACCTATATCATTAGAAGCTTAAATCAATTTCAAATTTGAATGATTTCATTAACTATATGCTCATAGTATAAAAAAAATGCAACATCTAATAATCAGAAACCTTTGATCACTTTTTTTTCACATAAAAAGTGTGAAAATATCTTAAGAATAATGATGTATTAACCCACTTTTAACCTACCATTTCAATTATCTTTAGATTATTACATTACATCACTACGAAAAATCAAAATAGATGATCTAAAGGTGATAGTGGTGGATTAAAAGTGGATCAAAAAAAAGTAAGTTAAAATATCATTATTCATATTTTAAAATGCGCGTACATATGAATAATCTATTTCTAGAAAGACAAAAAATTTAATACCTTTCTTTTTACTTGTGAAGTTAAAAGAAGTTGTAAAGTGTGTGAAAGTAAAGTTGACTCTAACAAAAGAAAAATGGAAATAATACAATTCATAGTGTAACTATCCACATTATTGAATTGAACTAAAAAAAACTATGCATTGAAATTTGGATAAAGATGTTGATGATTGAAAGCAACAGCATAGTAATTACTACTCTTGAGAAAAAGAAGAGAAAATTCCATTGTTGAGAGGTACTATTGAAGACTCTATTGATTGTGACAAAAATGCAACTAGTTTTGGACACATTAGTTCCAATTTGGAAACGTATAATGCACTCCACTTTGTAAAATGTGGATTCGTAACTCATTTTGATGCAAAAGTCTTGAGAAGTGGCTTTCCAATACTTCCAACCATGGAAGTTTTGTTTGGATGATGTGGAAGCTATGGTGACAAGATTTTCGACCAACAACAAGATTATTGGGTCTGCCTTTTCATCTAAAACGTGGATCTCACGCCTTTCTTTGTAGGGAAATAAAAGGAAAGAAAAAAAGAAGTGTTTTTTATTATATGTAGGTTGTAGTTTTGCATTTTGAAAGAAATAAACAATTTGGAATTGTGCTTTTAGGTTGAAGTTAATGAAATCTTACATTCAACAATAGTGGTTTTGATTGGTCTCCTAAGAAAGATTAGTCAAGAATATATAACACCAATTAGATTAGGAGGAAATTAACCTTACAGTTGGATTTCTAACATTTTTTTCATATGCGGAACTTAATATCATATTTAATTCAACGTCTTAAAGTAATGACAATAGTGCAAAAAATACTTTTAAAATCGACTTACATACTTTGGTTTAAAAAAAAAGCTTAAGTGTTTCAAAATACGGTGACATTTTGAAATTTTTTGCACAAATATAGTTATCGATTCTGACCTATATTAGTATAGGCCTTATCTGTACTAATGTGAATTTATGAGTTTTGATATGTAGTTTAACTTTCTTAAGATTAAATATGTTTTTGTCGCTTAACTTTAAGTAAAAATTAGAATAAATTTCTCATTGAAACTTTGGCCCAATTTATTCCTTCAACTTTAGAATTGTGGGGATTTAGCCTTCTTACTTAACCAAATTTTGTTAAATTTTTTTCACTTTTCAAATGCAATAGTTTTTTAGTTAACATTGAAGCTAAAATATTTTAAACAGTGTAAACAATTCAAATATTATCATAAAATGCGTTTAAAATGTCAATAAACTTAGAAGGACTTAATTCACGTAGTTCTAAAGTTAAGGAACTAAATTGGACCAAAATTTCGAAGAGAGACCAATTCTAATTTTTAGTGAAAGTTAAGGTACCAAAAACATATTTAATCCACTTCCTTATTTCTACTTGGTGTGAAATTTAGACTAAGTTAAATTTCCAATCGTTTTATACTTTGTAATTTTTATTCATGTAATGATTTCCTATATTTTATGAATTTAGAGATTATGCTATGAAAGTAGTTGGGTTAGCATTTACTAAATTAATTATCTAGTAATATATGTAAAAATTGTTAGACTAATAATATATAAGAATAAACTTCATCATAAAAAAGTTATTACCTATCTCAATAAATATGGTTATTTCTCACTTAACAATTTAATTATTTATTATTATTATTATTATTATTATTTATTATCTCCATAATAGAAAATTTGTTTGGTGTGAGAACCCACTATCTCTCCCCTCTCTATACACTCTCTTCTCCTACTCATATCACAGAATCACCCTCCACCATCACTGTCTTCTTTCTCTCTGAACCAACTACACAGCCTTCTCTCTAAAAAGAGCTCAATTTTTCCCCTTTCTAATCACTCCTCCCCTCTGTTACAGCTGCTGGACCCGGAACCAGGAGAAGAACTCCTCCTCTAGCTGAGTCATCTTCCCCTTCCGGTAAGTCAATTTCGGTTTTCCTTAATTCTCTCCAATTTTGGAATTTCTGGAGTTCAATGCTTACCAAAACTGAATTAGGGTCTTGTACTCACTCTGAGTTTATGATTTTCAGCCCCTTAGGTTGAGGAATTGAGGTGCCCTTGTGATAAAGTCTTGCTTGTGGTGATTTTAAAAAAGGTAAGGGAAGCTAACCAAAATTCTTCTCATTTAAGTCGTGAATCATGTTTTGTATGAAGTTGGTGTGCTGAATTGATTGCTTGAAATGCATGTGTGAGTGTATGATCATTGTTGCCCTAAAATCAGTGTTCTTGCATGTGAAAACAGTGGGATGATCTGGTATTTTCGCCTAGGCGGGTGGTTCTCGCCTAAGCGAGACTACCAAAAAGACCCACCCCTGATACTGAGCGAAGTCTCGCCTAGGCGAGCTGGAGTCGCTTAAGCGAGAGACACTATCGTTTAAGCGAGCCAGTTTAGCCTGAGCGAGAGTTCGCCCAGTTTTTAACCCTTGCCACTGTTCGAGCCTCGCCTAAGCGAGATGGCTTCCCGTCTGGGCTAGGTTGTCTAGCTTAAGCGAGAGTCACTGCAGTGGGGCACCTCAGCTTTTGTTTTAGAGAGAAAAATGATATGTTTTAATGTGGTTCTGTGCAAGGAAGTTCTTATATGCTTGAAAGGTCATTATTAATGTATTGTGTGATGAAACTAGAAGAATATGAGTATATAGAGTGGTGGCTGAAATGGAATTTCAAGGGAAATTCATGTGAATTGTTAGTGTGTGTAAGGACGTGTGGAATCCATATTGGTTGGTATCCTGAAACTCCAATAATCATTCACGCTCAGATAGAGTAGAATGGATTATGTCGTGAGGAGTAGCAGGAGGTCCTAGTCTTTGGACTTGATCCAGTCCTAGACGCGAAGGGGACTTACCCTGGGAACGGTCGGGTGATAACTCCTTGTGTCCAGACTCTGCAGAGTCTGGGAATCGTTACAGGTGCAAGCCACCAAGAGCTCCAATGTCGCTTACACAATCCGGATATCGAGTCTAGAATTTTAACTATTGAACTTTGTATTATGAATGATGTTATGTTGTGTTTTGCTTTATTTTCTCTTATTTCAGTTAGCTTACCCCTTTTGTTTATGTTGTTTGTCCTTGTGTGTTCTCCTTTGCAATGATCACCTACCGTCGGTGTGAGCAGAGCCTAATCCAGATGATGACGCCCCCCTTCAGAGCAGGAATTGACCCTTACTCACTGCTATAGTAGTTTTGGGCCAAATCTTTGTGGAGTTTTAACTTGATGAGTAGTGTAGGCCCTTTTTATGCATCTACTCTTGCCTTCCAAGATTTTCTTTTGCATAATTGTACCAGCCTTATATACTTATATATATATATATATATATATATATATATATATATATATATATATATATATATATAACTGTCAATTCTACTATCTGCTATGCTTGATCATAATATAATATTTTGTTTGATAGCGTAAAAAACTATTAAATGAGATGTTATATTTGGTATACCACTTTTGTAATACTTCTTAACTAATTGAAAACTATATTTTAAATTATATAATTTGTATTATAGTTCTGAACTATAAAATATGAAATATACAACTTCAGATTCTATGATTTAAAATATCAAATAATAAAATCTGGAATACAGTTTTAGATTACAAAATTCAAAATCTAAAATACGTATTAGATTATTTTAATAATATAATTTAGAAATGTTCTAAATTGCGAAACCTACAATATGAAATACAGTTTTAAATTGTATAATTTATAATATGACTTTAAAAAATAATTGGAAATTCTATTTTTTAAACTATATTAAAAATAATAAATACAAACATATAAAACAATAAATCTAGAATATTTTTTTGGGTAGAATGTTTCATAATCTATTTGAAACAACATAATATTAGAGGTAATCAACATATTTCAAAAGGAGTTAAATATTTATTTAAATAATAGACAAAAATTTTAGTAGCTACATAATAATCATTAGGGTGAAATAATATATATATATATATATATATATATATATATATATATATATATATATATATATATATAAGAAAAGAAGAAAGAAAATGTTCTCAGTTTCTTGTTAAACACGGGCTTCTTTTTACAGGCCCAATTGCCTTCACTTATTTTAGTTAGTCTTAACAACACTTTTTAAAACAATTTAATATAAAATATTTTTAGTCCCATAAGTTTTATTGAAATTTGGAATTAGTTCATCTTTAAAATTTTTGACTAATTTAGTCATTCATCTTTAAAAATGTGTGAATTTAATCCTTTTAACCAATTTTTGTTAGGTTTATCTGACGTTTCGATCGCATTTCATGATAGTATTTGAATTGTTTACACCATTTGACACATTTTCGCTTTAATGTTAACTCAAATATTTTCATAAAATGCGTTTGAAATGTTAAATAAACTTAACAAAATTCGGTAAAAATGACTAAATTCACACATTTTTAAATATGAATGACTAAAATTGGTATAAAGTTTCGAAGATAGACTAATTCCAACATTCACTGAAACTTGAACTTAAGATACCAAAAACATATTTAACCCAATATTTTTTAATATAAAAGAGAAATTAAATTTTATACCATATTTTCCTTTGTACGTTACACCATACCTAAATCATTTTATAATTTTACTCATAAATTATTCCTACGCATAACAAAACGTGATTACATTTTTCAGGAATACGTTTCTAATCTTTTAGAATTTAAATTTTTAAAATGATTAAAAAATCCTTATAGAATTAAATATCAAAACTCATCTAAATAACCTTCCATAATTACTTTTTTAAGTTTAAATTTTGGAATATATCAAATATTTTCTCAGAATTTTAATTCCGAAATGTTTTGTAAATCACACCTGCTTCCAAAAAAGAGAAACATCGACTCATCCATTTTATCTAAACAGGGATAGTTTTTTTTTTTTAATTTTAAAAAGAAAAAAGAAAAAAGAAAACTAGTGTAGTTAAAAAAATTAAAAAGTAAAAAGATGGTGCGACAATGAGCATCGTTTGAAAGACTTCTCTTAGACTTGCTTATTGGGCCTTTTAGCCTTTTTGAAGAGGAAAACTTTTGGTTCACAATAAAAAAATACTAGAAAATCAATTTTGTAGACTTGTTTTCCTTTTGAACTTCATAATTTCTTCTTACACCGAAAATAATAAAAAGAAGTTTCTAAAATGATATTTTCTAAAAATGTATCCGATAAAAAAAAAAAACTATTTCCGAAACCTAATAAATAATTAAAAGCAGAACAGATTTGTTTAAACTTTTGTTTATAATATTTTCTTTGAAAAGTCAATCAATGATGATTTTTTGAAATAAAAACTTTTACATTGATATATCTTTTTCAAATTATTATATTGAAAGTCTCGGAATCCCACATTAATATAATAAGACGATTTTATAATAAATTAGAGGAGGTAAACCATATTTTTTATAATTTTGTGAAATTAAGTTAAATTTAAAATTTATTTCTTAATTGTGAAAAAAAACGATTTTTTTTTCACGAAATTGGATGTTAAATTTCTAACGTCTAATCGAATAATATTTAATTTTAAAATCTGACTATCGTGTTTAAATCTTTAAATTTAAAGAGTTTTTATTTTCGATTGTCATGTTTATAGATTTAAATTCTTTTATGACAGAACTTGGAGCAAATTATTTATGACACTAGTATTATATATCTTGTGCTAGTAATTTATATAAATTCATGTATCTTGTGTTAGTAATTTACCTATACTATTTAACCTTCTAATTAGAATTTTTTTTTTTAAATATAAAAATAAACTATATTCTATTTTGTACCTTTCTTAAAGTTCTTTATTTCTAATAAATGATGTGTAACCTTTTTTATTTCAGTTATTTAGTCTAGTTAATTGGTTCTTTTAATATATGCATTTTTTTCCTTATAAATAAGTAAGAAGAAGGTAAAAATGAAGTTATAAACATAATTGAAATGTCATAATTTATAGTGATGCCAACATGATCTTATTTAGGAAGGAAAATACATATTTTTAAAAAGTACATAATAAATATACAATTTTTTAAACACTAAATTAACTTCTATTGATAAAATTTAACTTTCTAAAATCTTTAAATAAATACCTACAAGATTCTATATTATTGGTAAAAAAAATATACATAAGAACTAAAATAGAATAATTTTTTATATTCAAACAAAAAAATATATATTTTTCTAGACAATATGTATTGAAACATGGTTAAAACAACTTAAACTTTCTCAAAACATATTCATCACAAACATTCTCATATACATTTTTTCCAAGTATATTTTAACACCACCAACACCTCCTCCTCTCAAAAGTTAAAATAATTTCTTAGATAATGACATTATAAATCCTACCTCTATATAGGAAGCAACTTTGAAAATGACAAATGATATCATAAAGGAAAAGTCAGAATCTAGAAAACCATAACCTTAGTGTGATATATCATTGTTATAAAGTTTTGTATAATAAAAGGTTGAATTTAAGGAAGAATATATTTGAAATTGGAAAGACACATAGATAGTGAAATATTTCCACCAAACAATAATTTTTTTGGTAACAATTAAAGAAAGTATTTATATATTCATCAATTCACTATAATTCTAATCAAAACAAGTAAAGCATAGAGAAACATGTCATCTTCTCTTGGTTTTTACATATAAAATGACTATTAACAATTTTTTTGAACATGTGATGTGATTGTACTTAAGTTATTTTTATTAGTTTTTGGGAGTTGAACTCTTGACTAAACAAAAAGCCTAAAAACACAGTGCAGGTGAGACAGAGACATATGAATGAGTAGACATGTTTTGTTTGGTCATCACCTAATGCTTCTCCTATGTTTCAACATGCTTACTTGAATAATAGAGATCCAATAATAATGATGCCATAAATACATCTACTTCACAATCAACACCATATTTTATGCCACAAATTGCTTACGTAAATAATGATAGGATAACAACAAAAAACAATTAATATATATATATGGATGTAAGAAAAACATATTCACGGATATTCGAAAAAACTCGCAGCGATTAGGAAATGATTGTTGAAAATAGATATTTGTATGGGTATAAATATTTTTTATACCTGCATGTTAACGGGGGCAAGTACGAGTATTATAGTATCTGTATCCGTAGATAATTGTACCCGTTATACTGTAATTTAAATTAATTTTTTTAAATAATTAAAATATTAACACATTGATTTTGAATGAGTTATTTTGTATCGATTGGTTTTAAAATTTCTTCATTTATTTGTAAACTGTAATTCAATACTATTTAAATGAATTATTTATATTTTGTTTAAAATTTATAAATGTTATGTATTGTATTTTTATTTAAATTTATAATTAAAAATTGATGTTAATCTTACTCGTCCCATTGATATTTTTATATGTCTGTAAAATTCATACGATATAAGTGTGATACTTTCTTTAATTTAATTTAACTATTATCTTTAAATTTTAAAGAAAATATGAATTATTATAGTGGTATTTCTGTCTTATCTTTCAGCTTTTAATTAGTTTATATATATTTATTGTAACGTAGAAATAGAAGGAGTAAAATATACAATTTTATAAATATTTTATTAAACCTGAAAATTTAATTATTTTTTATTTTTTATAAAATATATTAAATGATATTTAAGAAAAATGAGAGAATATACATGTTTACAATATGTTTAAACATTTTCTTGTGGTATACGTATACTTGTTTGAATATAAACTAAAATCTTTGTATTTTTGTAATTTCTTTTATAATTTTAATATTCAATTTTTTCAAATCAATAATCTATACACACACGTATATATATATATATATATATATAAAATTCTTCTTTGTAATAATTTTTGTATCTGTTTACTCTTATAAATTTTATTTTTTCAATTTTGTAATTTTTTTAAACTTAATTATTTGTTTTATCATAAAAAACTGGAAATGATAAAATCATAAAAGTAATTATTTTTATAAATATAAATCATTTTTTTTATTTCATTAATTATAATATATATATATATATATATATATATATATATATATATTTTGTATTATAATAATAAAAGAATGAACTCATGTAGGCATGTAGACATTTGTTATAACACTCCCCTAATCAAGAGGGTCATGTCAGGTCTGCGAATACACTCCAACCCCTCGTTCCAAGTGTCCCCCACTTCGCAAGACAGGTTGTTGTCAGTGGGTATCGAACCCCAAACCTGACCTTTAACACCCTCTCAACAAAAGAGATGTCACCAGTTGCGCTATGTAAGACCCTAGAAAATGGCGTTTTAAAAGTGATAGTGGTTTAAAAATAGTGAGACTCGATTATTTTAATATTAAAAGGTTTTACTATAAATAGAATTGTTATAAACGAGTTTCATTATTATAAAACACACAATCTCTCTAGAAACCACTTTTCTAGAGTTCTCTAACTTCTCTCTAGAGGTTTTATCTCTCTGGTCGTCTGATTGAAGAACCGAGACCGTAGGATTGATCCTCTCGGCAAGCTCTTCAAATTGGACCGATCAGTTTCTCCGTTCGCATAAGTTGAGTTTCCGCTCTTTATTTTAGTCTTTTTCTATCTTCTGTTGCATGCAGACCCTCTTCTGCTTGTATGCGACGTTTTAATCATCAGTATGAGTATCTGCTGATCAATGATCATAACGGTATGTCCTGATCGTTCTTGTGATGTTTCTATGTGTAGATAGAACATCCTGTGGAGTTAGAGGTGTTGACGTTTTTAAGGCGTTGACATTTATAAAGTTGTCTAAACAGGATAACA
>Ga0214542_1002899_pt1 | contig 35338 bp, 20 predicted proteins | sample CNSS1metaG_FD_160096 | JGI IMG/M metagenome (GOLD analysis project Ga0214542, IMG submission 160096) | Root nodule microbial communities from cowpea collected in UCLA plant growth center, Los Angeles, California, USA - CNSS1 | ecosystem: Host-associated > Plants > Roots > Nodule | place: USA...
TTGAACATATTAAAGGATCTGACAATATGTTTGCTGATATCCTTTCCAGGTACATTATACAAAAGTAAGACTCAAAAGAGTTTTCTATACAGTCACATATATGAATATGTTACACATTGAAGATCCAGAAATCCCCCCTGGATTCCGGGTCAGGGTCAGAACAAACATTATGGCCACAAGGAATTAGTCCTAATTTTAGTCCTAATCCTGCCATCGAAATATCTAAACTAATAAAAAGGTTTAAGAGAATTACTTTAGTTTAATTTAAAAGAAAAACTTTTTCAAAATTTAAAAGCTATGTTTTATGTTATTTCTTATTTTCTTTTATTTAGTTTTTCTTTTTCATACCTTCCTTTTTCACTTTTTTTTTCTATTTCAATTTTTATTTTCAATCTCTCATCATTTTAAAAGTTAAATTATACCAAAATAAAATTTGATCTTAAAAAACAATATTTTATTTTAAATATGTTTGATTTTCTTCTTTTTTTTTTAAAGAAATATATTTTCCTTTTATATATACTTTTTATAATATATCTCTATATGTTAAAAATAATAAAATCATAATCTAATTAATTATTAACCGAACTTTTATTTGTATAAATAAAATTATTTTAGACTTTAAAACTATATAAATAAAAATAAATAAAAAGACGTATTAAAAATACATTTTAAGGTAAAAAAAACCTCATAAATTTTCTTAAAATATTAAATTTAAAATTTAAAATTTGATTTAAGATATTTATAATTTATTTTTTTCAAGTAAGTGAGAAATAATAAATTTTATATTAGAACAATTACAATAAAAAATTAAAAATTATTTTTTTTTCAAAAGAAAAACTTGATGAAAAAAATGAGTTGTAAATAAAATTTTAGTTTAAATAATTTTAAAATCAGATAAAATACATGTTTAATTCCTATAAAATGAATAAAATTTGATTTTATTTCTTACGATAAAATTGTTTTCCAGTACCACAATTTTGTCTCTTAAAATTTGCCTTAAGAAACATAAGTAAAATTTTCGTAAGGTTCTGAAACATTTTTAGACATGAAATATTAATAGATAATAGAAATTAAAACACATAAACAATATCCTGTCTTTTTACTTTCTTTATACACTCCACAACATTCTTCCAATACGCCCAAAAATTGTCCGATAAATAAATAATTTTTAGATTGCAACACATCCCACAAAGTATTAACCAAAATGTACTCAAAAAAACTCAGATAACCATAAACAGAGAAAAAAACGTTCCAGGTTTATTTCAAAATAATGTAAACAAACACCAAGTACATGATTTTTTGATAAAACGTTTTTAAATAAATATATACTTCAAACATAATAGAATCTAAGTAAATAAATATACAATACAAATATTATAGAATTTAAATTTAACTTATCCTCGCTAAACTGATTTAATAAAATAAAGATAACCCCAACTTGCACACTATAACTTGATATTAAACTTGTAATATGAAATCCCAACACATTCCTCCAACGCAACTTCAACCCCAATAGAAAATCTACAAAATGTGGATGTAATATAAGAAAAAACATGCGTGCAAACGGAAAAAAAAAATCTTATCACAGATTTTAAGTATCGAATTGTTTGGATTGGGTTAGATGGCCCAAGCCCTTTTCCTGAAATGATCTCAACATTTTGGACAAAGACAATTGAAACCCTTATTTCCTTTTTAGGGTTTTTAAAATTTGTACCGGATTTAGGGCTTTCTATGGCAGCCATGCACTTTCGATCAATTCTGCCGGAAACCGCCATAATCAGTATTTGACAACATTGAAAACGAGTTTGGAGAGGGAAAAAATGTATCGAGAAGGGAGAAAAAAGGAGGCAGAAGTTGGAAGAAGAAGAAGAAGAGAGGTCAAAAGCATTAGGAAGAGAAAAAGAAAGGAAAGGGATGCAATCCAAGTATAGATATTTAATGGAAGACAATGTTTTTACATTACAGAGAAGTTAGTAGCTAAAGGCATATAAAATAAAAATGGATGAAGAAGCAGAGAAGGGAAACATCATAGTATGTAAGAGGTGAAGAAGAGTGAGAAAGACCTAATGTATTGTCGTCATGATCACTTCCAGAGTTTGAGGAACTTGTCATGACTGGCAGAAGCAACCAAACCATTTACAGTTGAAACAGCCAAGGCAGTAATAAGACCATCATGAGCAGACAGAGTCATTGTCTTGTTCTCGCTCATGTTCCACAGCTCCAATGACTGCAAAACATTATTATTTTTTACAACACTGCATAAAGAAGGAAGAGAGACAAAAAGAGAATGAGACTTGCCTGGTAACAGCCAATGGCCAATAGTGAAGGGTATGTTGGGTGGAAAACACATGCATGAAACTTACTGCCATTACAGCTAAGTTCATGAACACATTCCCCTTCACTCCCTGATCCAAGACTCCACACCTTCACAGAGTCCTCACTCACAGATGCTAGCAACTCCCCAGAAGGGTCCCAACACACACAGTCCACCGTTTTTGTGTGTCCCTACAATCATGGTGCAACATTCCAGTAAAACAGTAACCTCTTGTTCAAAGAATTTATTTTATGCTTACTACAAGAAACTTAAAAGGGAAAAAAAAATGTATGCAAACCAACCTTTAATGAATATCGGCACACTTGTGTCTCCACATCAAATATAGACACAATATTCTCTGCTGCTGCAGCAAGGTACCTCCCTAGACGAGGCTGAAATCTCATCTGGGTGGTGCCACCCTAATGACCAAGAAAGTTTAAGTTAGCAATGCATCATGTTATCAAAAAACAGAGCAGCACAGTGCTACAGAGCATAATTTTTTTTTTTTTATCAGCAAATGTTAATCATTAGTTTGTGTTAATGGAAGAATTGAACCAACAACCTCTCTCACTCTCTCTTCTAAACCCACCAAACCAACACTTTTTCTCCAAATAGTTATGCATGGCCCAGGAACCAAGAAATGCATTTAAAATATGCGAATAATGATTAACATTTTCTACCTTCCAGACTCTAGCACAACTGCCATTGTTTATGCTCCAGTATCGTATCTCACCATCGCCGTCACATGAGCAGATGAGGTCATCCTTATTTGGATGAAAATCTAGTGACATGACAGTTGAAGAATGTCCCGTGAAGGTGCGAAGAGAATAGCCAGGCTGCATGGGAATTATATATTCAGCTAAAAGAAATGCACAAAATTCATCAACTTCTAGTTCAACAAGACAAGGGCAAACAAATTATGAGACTGCAATTATTAACATCCCAGAAACTAGATACTCCCAATTTTCACGTCAAGATTGAGTAGGGAAACCTTTTTCCAATCCTACAGCTCCATAGGAGAAACATTGATTTAACAGCAAAAAGTTTAAGCACAAAACATTTAGAACATTAGAAATCATGTTGGAATTCAATATTCATGTTGAACCCAATACAACTCTGTAACTATTTGTCAGAAACACTGAATATTATTACCAACAATATGAATTCCTAAGGCTTCTTAAGCACTATTGCACCACATTATTCATCTTCACAGCAAACAAATAAATATAAAATTTCCGTACAACAGGCTTTCAATGCATAGTAGTAAAACCACGTCAATGAACTTCAACAAACAACCCTAAAATAACATATCTTGAAGCAGAATACATTTTTAGCTGAAAACTCAGTTGGTTAGTAGTTGTGTACTTGTTTATAATTTCATCATCTATCTCACTATGCACTGATTTTCAGTAAAAGTGATTATCTACAAGTCTCTTTAGCTTTGCTGTGTGCCACACTTCAAGTCAGGCAATTAATTGTCATTTGCAATGTGGTCAAGTTACTTCAAAGACACTAAAATATATATTAAAACAGTTTCTCTAGAGCTGCAAACTATAGTAAAACAGGAAACAAATGAACTAACATTGTCAACATCCCAAACCCTGACAGTTCTGTCAAATGAAGATGTTGCAAGACGAGGCATGCTTGGACTGAACCGAACATCAGTAATCAAAGATGAATGTTCTTCAAGAGTAGCTTTTTGTTTAAGAGAATCCGTGTACCATAAAACAGCCTGCAGTACAAACCAAGCAGGAGGTAAAAGGCCATACAATTCAATCAAAACAGAATAAAAGGAAAGATATGTTCTTGATTTTGTTTTTCAGTTCAAGATCACTGCTTATTTCAGGAAGTTGATTGAACAAAGCAAGTACTGAATAAATATTATTATCAACACTAATGCTTCCACCAACCTTTTTATCGTGCCCACCACTTGCAAGTAATTTTCCATCAGATGAGAAATGGCAACAGGCAACTTTACTTGTGCTTGCCCGTACAGAACTTACATCAGTAAATGTGAAGCCTGAAAATAGAAAAAAATTCATGCCCTTAGTATCTGATTTGTATGCCATTTCCTCTTTATGCTTATGCACGTCAAGGAATTAAAGAGCAAGTAGTAGCAATCATAAGATGCACGTATACAACGAAGCAAGCCCTTTTTAATTATATAACCAACAAGTTCTTTATTCATCAATCAAAAAAGGAACTGCACACATTCATCATAAATATTATAAAGAATATTGAGGTATCAAGAAATTTGAATTGATATTTAAAAATTGTACTGCACTGTATTTCACCACAAAATTACACATTATCTACACTATACAAACTATACAAAGAAAAGACTGCAAATTTTCACATTGGAGTGAGGGAAATTCAGACATACACTTTGAGAAACTCTTTTGCAACGATGATGCCAGAATATTTATTGATCAATGTAAAATGGTGTTTACTGCACCTTTGCTTACATCCATACAACGGCCAACAGTATCTCTAGGGTCTGTATCATCATGGGACAAAAAAGACTCAACATTTTCATCTAGCGATCCATCCTCCACAAAGCGATCCACATCAGCCTGCAATTCAAGATCCTTATCATCCCACTGCCAAAATGGAATGGCAATGAGTCTACATGCAAGGAATTCAATAATTCCTTCCATCAGTTTAACCACAGAGAAAAGGCACTCACCAACTGGTTAGAAGGTGATGTAAGGGCTCCTGGACCATCAGTGCCAAACATCATTAGAGGCTTTGAAGAACTACCACTATTGGGCAAAGCAGGCATCGATATCACATCTCCAGGCGTATGAGTTGAGGGAGTTGAGGGTGCTGAACTTGGCGATGGACCTGTCGTATTTGCTGTGCCTGTACTATTGGCAGGACCCGACGATGATCCAGGCTGCTTTCTTTTTCTCCCAATTTGGTTTTTTGAAACCTTAAGATGCATTCAAATAATCATGTTAGAAACCTATTTATCATTCTTTGTATGGTACAAAAATCAAGTCTGTCAAATTCAGGGACAGAAATTTACAATCATGTGATTTTAATAGAAAATAATTGTCAAAATCTCATTGCAAGGCATGGCCACTTGTTGTATATATATATAGTTAACCGTTTCAAAGAAACAAAGTAGTAGTTGATGTTGGGATTTCTACATTGCTAATGCAGGAAATAAATAGCCACTCACTTTCATTGACGTTTATATAAACGGATCATCATATCTCTGTCCAGAAGAATTCAATTCAAAGAACAACAGAAGTAAAATCCTTTTCCAACTACACTGTTCTGGAAATCTTGAGATTTTGGATATCATATTTTGTTACACTGAAATTTTAAAACCAGTGAAAAAATGAAAAACAAAATAATTTCACCATGCTTTAATCAAAACAGCTTGCCACCATATAAATTCTCAATTTCACAATCACTGACTTTAAAAAAATCTGTTGTAATTATAAAAACATAATAACAGAAAAAAATATATAACACCAACAAAAAGGACAATATGCAAATAGAAGTAGCAAGCGGAAAAAAGGATGGGGTATTTAATCATAAAATTGGATATCAGATCTCACAATTTACATAAATTAAGTGACTATTGCAACATACTTAGAAAAACAAACCAATTGTGTACTTCAGAAATTTGTTAGACATTTAATGAGTAGAAATTTATCACTCTTACACATCAGAAGAAATATATTGCACATTGCCCAATTATTCCATAAGGAATTAGGACCTCGGGAAAAAAGTACTCCTTGAACAAGTATGTGTATCAACAACTATAGAAAGGACTGACCTGGTCATTTCCTCTAAATGAGTTTGACATGCCACCATCCACAGTGACACTGCCACCACCTCCCCCTACTTTATCTTGCTGGTGCATGCTATGATTAGAAGTTTGGGATTGTTGGTTTGAAAGAGCATGTTGTTGAAGCTGCTGCTGCTGCTGCTGTGCATTGGTACTTGAATGTTGTTGATGTTGCTGCTGTAGCTGAGCCAGCTTCACCTAAACATAAAAATAAAAACTTACAGTGGACGCAAACCATGAAACTTGTAAATATACAAAATATATAAATAAAACAGTTTAATGAAATATACAAGAACCATAATGAAGATGGAAAACAAGATAAAATAGAACAAACACCTTCATTAGCATATCTGTATCTCCACGAGGAAAAGGAGGACCACCACCTTGAAGAGGTGATCCAACATTAGATACCACATCACCAACCGGATTTGAAAGACCGTCCTTATTTAGTCCAATACCCCTATTACTCAAAAGCATTCTTAGTCTTCTACTTTCTTCAGTGGCAGATGGCGACGCCAAATTTTGTTGTGCTAGCATAAGATGTTGCTGATGCTGTGGTGTCAACATTTGGATTTGATGAAAAGGCTGTGGAGCCTGCATGAAAGGTTTTTGTTGCTGGAGTAGACCAGTGCGCAGTTGCTCCAAACCCTAATAAAGGATAAAAGTATTGCTTAACAGTGACAATCCTAATAACAGAACTGCTGTGTTTCAATAATTCAAGAGGTTTAGAAGACACAAAAAACAGTAAGAAGATTGGTACAGACTTCAAAGAATAGAGTCCACCATTTCTAGCATATGATGGGCCGTTTTGTAGGGTTAACACACTCAAGGAAAAGAGGGCTACGTCTGCCACTTGAGCATGGCTCAAGTAGTAACAATGGGATAAGATCAAGGTAGAGGTCATAAGTTCATAAGGTATGTGTACACTGACTGAAGGTAAGCATGGGAGGCAAGAGCTACATCCCTATCTCACTCTCTTTAAAAGATTACAGCACACCACATTTTGAAGGATATAAGTTATCATGAATATGATATCACATTTAATAGGACATAATATGCCTTCACCAGGATAACTAATATTCATTCAAACAACAACAAATTAAACAGATTACTCACAGTGAGTGGCCACCCTCTCAAAGTCAAATTATTGCTACCTTGATTTGATCCTGTCACCAGAAAATATCTTGTTTACTCCTTTTATGCATATGAATAGTATAAAAGAATCATAAAGAAATTAACACTAAATCATGAAATATCCTCAGCCAACCATGAATAAATTGCATAGGGAAAACAACTAAAATTCTGTCAATTTGCAGCAAAACGGTTTCAAAATATCACAAATCAGTTACAGCAGGAAAAAAAAAACATGGGAAAATACCAGGCATTCCCATCAATGATCCTTCAGGACCAGCAGCTCTGGGAGTTAAAACAGGACTAATCTCGCCTTTAATATCCTGATTCCACGAGGCAAGTCAGGGGAAAATAGCTCATAAGAAATATAGGAATTAATGAGGTCCTCTAAGAACAAATTTGTACCAGAGTAGACCCTGGTAATTGCTGAGTACGTGCTTGAACTTGAACTTGTGGAGACATCCCCCCAGCAGCACCATGCAAAACTTGCCTGAAACCAAGAAATTTAGTACAATCAAAGTCAAGACCCATAAATTTTTTTACAGGTAATACATGAACATTGATTCTTCAAAAGCACAAGCAGACCGTCCAGAAAACTAAAAGGTAAAAGGATCATCTTTTTGTTTCATGAACAAAGTAAGCTTTCAACTTACAGAATCAGATCAAACTTAAATAATCTATGCTACAGAGACTAATCAAGAACAAACTACCTTCTGTCTCCAAAAAGACTTGAAATAATAAGCACTAAAAGTTAAATTTAAATATGATACCCAGAAGGTTGGCCAGGGGCTGCAGCTGACTTTAATATCGATGCATGATTTGGGTCCAAAAGTTGGCCCATGTTCTCACCAAATCTTTGCTGTATAAAATACAAAAAGAAAGGTTTGAACATTCACATCATAAAAACAGCATTATTATCTTATATTTAGATTAGATAACCGGAACATCTCCCAACCTTCAGTGCCGCATCATCTAAAGAGTCCCTTTGAAGGGGAAGTTTTAATCTTTCCTCATACATCTTTGTTGCTAGTGCATTTGCAGTTCCAGGGTTTCCAACTAATCCATTTGCACTACCATTTAAAAGGTGAGCCCTATCCCTGCTTTGTTGTTGTTGTGGTTGAGGCTGTTGTTGTTGTGATTGCTGTTGTTGCTGCTGCTGTTGTTGTTGCTGTTGTTGCTGCTGCTGCTGCTGTTGCTGTGCTCTCTGCAAGAGGAGCTGTTGCATCTGCATGTGTTGTTGTTGCTGTTGCTGTTGTTGATGTTGTGACTGCTGGGATTGTGGTTGCTGCTGTTGCTGCTGTTGTTGCTCCCTTGCCTTTATTAATTGTGTCTGCAAAGAAGGTTTCACAGACCATTAACTTAAAAAGCAGGACTAGTATTTTCTATTAACTTGGAAACTCTTAAATAGAATTGCAGATTTCAGTACAACATTTCATGAGGACAATGTGGATAATAGATTATTAGCTACGGAAACCTAAATTTGTTGTCCAAACTGAAATGTTTGGGTTCTTATAACTCGGCTATAACAATAGTCAATAATTTCTAACAAAGCATTTGATTTGATTGAACCAATTCATGAAATATTGAAAGGTGTCTGGAAATGAAAAGAAAATGTAAGCTCTCAACACAAATCAGAAAATATAATTAATCAGGCCAAGTAAGTGAATTCATCACAGGTCAAAACACCTCATAGACCACAAGTACACAAATAATCAGATGCAAACAACACAACGAAGTACTAAATCATATTGCTAGAAATATTAACCTAGAACTAAACAATAAGCAAATTCAAACAATAAGATTCAACAAATATTGACTCTAAAGAAAGGTTCCTAACCTCATATAGTATACTTTAAACTATATACAGGGACTAAGGAACAACAAACCAAATCAGCCATTCATTAAGAGGTGTAATTACAATAGTTAGCAAGTTGAACCTAAGGGAATGCATAAACTTCCTGTATGAAATATTAGTGCCACTTCTTCAACTGACAATGACATTCAACCAAAAATATGAATATGTTACAATACTGTTTTTTTTTCTCAATTTTTAGTACCCACACCCTACTTAAATTTAGCACAGCAGAAGATTGCATAATATGAAACCTATGAAAATTGTTCCCAACCAACCTCAATATAAGATGCAGCAACCTCTGAGTGTTTCTCGTTGGTCCTAGCAATAAAGATATCCCAGAAAACCGACCACCACTCGAACAGAAAACCTCCCGGGGCATCAATAGCTGCAACCCCACACACACAGAAACAACCAAATCAATAAATAAAATGGAGAAGAGAAATAAAAAAAAAAATGGAAGTAGACAAAAGAAAAATAGTGCAGTTAACTAAAACTTCTTTCTTTGACAGAAGAGTAGAGTTTTGAGACATCTAACCAACAGGGTCCGAGGATACTTTTCCTTCAGCTTGAAAAGCCTGAGCAGAAGCCTTCAAATCCCTCTTGACAAGATAATCATGGATATAAACATCTAACCTGAAATTTCAAAGTGCAATAACAGCAACATTAGCCAAGTGAACAACTTGGAATGAAAGATTTCACTATCTCCACTTCACATTCATCACATCAAAAAACACCCAACACAATCATCTGACCCACCGCACAAAAATTCAAGTTTAGCACCCAAAACCAGCAACTTCCCCCACAGGACTTGCTGACAACTACAAACCCTAAGACACCCAGAAAGAAAAATTGGAACTTTATAACACATAAAATACAACACATAAGCTCAGTTCTTGAGAGAACCTCAGAACCCAAAATGAAGAATTAAGCAGGAAGCACAAAATCCATGGTGCAAAATGATAAAAGGAGAGAAACATAAAAAGAAAATTACATCTTGTCAGCTTCCCAGTTAGTCTGAGACATGGTTGTAGAAGCAGAGGTGAGAGAGTAGAGATGAAAATATGTTGAGGAGTGGGAGAGGAGTGAGTTGGGAGCTGAGAGAAGCAGGAGGAAGTGAAGAAAGAGTTGAATTTTCTTGGTAGAGCTAAGTGAGAAGCATAGGAAAAGAATTTGAAGAGTTCAATAGATAGACAGGTAGAGAAAGAGGAGGCAAAAGAGTAGCAAAGAAGAAGAAAATCCAAACAAAGAACAGAATACCTCTAGATTTTTGGAATTTTATATTTATTGAGGATTTAATAAATTTAAGTTTTTAATTAAATATGAATAATTATTTCTTCAATTAGGAATGAATAATTCTGGTTTGATTGGATGAAATAGTTATGGGAGAAGTAGAAAATATCCACAGAACAAAGTTTGTCTTATAAACAAGTATGTAAGGAAGAACATTCCCTTAAAAGATTTAGAAATAAATATAGAACTTAAATAAGTTATGCAGAATATTTTATTTTAGATACAGTGCGCAATAAGTAATTATTATTTATTATTATTATTATTATTATATTTTCTTCTTCTCAAATTTCCTAATAAATAATTATATTTTGAATCGAATGCACTTAACTGAAATTATTATACAGCAGAACGGACACTGTCTGTAAGTATTTCTTCTTCTTTTTTATTCTATTTTATTTTAACAAGCTAAAATATAATATTTATATTAATATTAATTTTATATTTTTAAATAAAACAATTTATATTCAAAACTTTAAAACAAGAAAAGACAAGTAATCACATCATAAGTATATTAAAACCTAACATCTCTCCTTACATTCACAATATACTTATTATAAATAAAAATATAACTTTTATGTTAGAAAATCTCATTATATACTATTTAATATAGTGTCAGCGATGATAATTGTTCCTCAAGTTATTGTATAATTATTTTTTTTTATATTATTTCAGCTTATCTAATACAAATCATTTTAGTTAATATGATTTTGAAAAATGCAATCATTGAATATGTAAATTTATTTAAATTATTACAGCGGTTACGAATTGGACTGTATTTTATCATTGTCGGTAGATTTAAATGTATTTAAATATTTTAGCATATAAAATACAATTGTCATAGTAATTAAAAAATAAAAAAATAAAGGTTTGTGTGTATAATAATGATACAGCATACCTGATATAGTTACTTCATGGAATAAAATTAAATCATATACTAAAAAGTGACATATATTTATCAAAACAAAATAATTAATATTAAATTCAAGTAAAATAATTTTCACAGTTTATCTGTGATTATATTATTTAAATTAATTATTCTGGAATTTTCATGCTATTGTTTTATCGGAACAAGTCATGTATAATTTCTTTTTAAATTTATGCGTTTTCCACGCATAAAGAAAAAAGGGAGACAACTGTATCATTGTTAATTATTACAGATTGTGACGGTGCTGATAAAATATCATATTTATCCACAATTATAAAACCTTAAAAATTAAACAAAAGGGAAAGCAGAATCGGTGACAACTTGGCCAAGATGCTTTTTCAAAAATGAGATAGGATTCTTATCAAAATCAGATGCACAGTGAATCATACACCAAAATTGATCAATCAATAAATAATAAACTAAATTATAAAATTACATTTTTTTTCTCTCTTAAATAGCAACTCTGTAATAAAAAAATCACCTATTAGATTTTTCTTTACTTTTCTAAATAGTTTGGTGACTTGAGGAGAGATAATGAATTATAGTTTTAGGTTATTTTATTCATTATATTTTATTTAATTTTTTTTATCTCTTTCCTATACCACGTTTTCAACATGGTATTAGAGGTATGATATCCACCACACACAATAAAAAATGTCCTTTCAGGATACAAAAGTTGAATAATGTCAAAATTGGATGAAGGAAAAACCCACAAGATTCATTTGGCATAATGACTTTTTATTATTTAATTTGGCTCCTATTCTGGATTGTGGTAGCAGAAGATTTGGATCCCAAAAGTGCTTTGCAAACGCCATTCAATTTTTCTTTTTTTTTATGCAAAGAAATGAAAAAAAATCACTTAGGTTTGTAACTTCAAGATAATGATGCAGCATAATGAATTATACAAGTCTCAAGTTTCATTTGTATATGAGATTGATTGATTAAGGACTTTATAATTCATTTTAAGTATTTATATTTATTAATTTTTCTCATTTTCATTGTAATAATGATAAATGATTAAAAATAAAAATAATCTATTTATAATCATTCAAATCATTTTTTTTTTCATTACTTTTCATCTATTTAAAATCACCTTATTTTTCATTTAATTTTTTTTTCTACTCCTTCGATTTCTTTTATACCATTAATAACAAAAGCTTAAAAATATATGCGACTAAAAGTAATAGTTTTGAAAAAAAATACTTATCTTTACACTTAAGGTTTAATTTTTAATTATACTACTTGTACTTTTTTTTATGTTTTAAGTTTACATAAAAATTGATTTATTTAAAAAAAAATAGATCTTAATAGAACGCTTTACAAAATTAAAACAATTGAGTTAAGTCGACGAATAAAGCGAATAAGTAATCGGACACTTTAAATTTTGGGCTGGCCCTTCAGCAAAGCCCACTTTTCTTCCACAATCTCGCTTTGATTGCTGCAGTTCTAATGTGCGTTTTATTATTCCTCCAAAGACAAACAATAATTGTTTAAGAGAAAAAAAAATTAAGTAGTGAAATTTATTAAATATTAATATTTTAAAAAAACTGAGAAATTTTATAATGATTTAAAGGAAATAGTATTTTAACATGTCTACAAGATAAATATTTTTAAAAGCATTAAAATTTAATTTTGAGATAAAAAAAATATTAATAGAGAAACATTTAACTATCATGAGAGTGATATGTAAAATATAAATTAAAAAAAATAATAATATGAAACTGTTAAACCTTTCCTAATATGTATTATAATTTATTATATAAGAAGAAACAATGGTCCAAAATACATTATTCAAATTATACATTCTTTTTTCTTATTATTCAAATAATTATAAATTTATCAGAAAAAGATAAAATAAGGTAGATTAATTAGCACAACCTTTTCAATTATGGATTATTGTTAAAATTTTGAAAAACAGTAATGTACCTTTACATTAAACACCACATTTACACCTAACTTCACAGTGGAATAAACAAAAACTAGATCTATGCTCAATGAACCTCACTTGCTGGAAATATAAAAGTTTTATTCAAGATTTAATTTTGTTCCAAAATAATAAGTTGGGAACAAATTTATATAAAAGACGTAAACCCAAATTTTCTTACGTGGTCTTATCGATGTGGGATTCCAAACTACATTTCATACTTCATACTTGGCATTTATTAACTAAAAGGTCTTGCTATCTACATTTCTGTATAGATTATCTGCGACATTGATATAGTATGAAGATTATCTGATGAGTTGTTTGGTTTGCAAGGTGTTGTTGGTGCTTGTTATATATACATCACAGCTATAAAATAAAATAAAATAAAATAAAATAAAATAAAATAAAAAAACAGTCTTTGTCGTAAACGCGAGAGTTGCATTGATGAAGCATTGTGTGTGCAGAGACAGAGATGTGTGAGTGAGGAAGGGTGGAGATTGTGAAACGTCTCTCTCCATTGCTGTAAGCCTGCTTTACCCAATAAGCCACTGCAACAAAAGCAACATGGTTCTGAGAGGAGTGACCCCACAGAATCTGAATCATAGAGATGATATGGTGTATGATGATGAGGTCATCAGTGGCGAAAACAAAATGCAACAGTTGGGGGTTTGGCATGTATGCAGAAGAAGAGTGGGAGTGAAGAAGAGAATTATAGAAAACAGTATAAAGTGACAGAATATTGAAAAGGGTGTGTTAGGTGTATGTACACGTGGGCCCCGTTGCATGCAGAGGAAGAGGGAATTTGCATGGGAATGGGAATAGATAGATGAATGAATATTGGTTTGCGTCCACAGCATCAGTCTTGGTCCCGATTCAGAGCTGAGATGAGATGAGTAGTACCTTACTTACCTCTGCATGCCATGTCATGCCAATCTATACTTTGCCCCTACTTTCATCAACCTCTAAGGACTGCTACACTACACTAACCTCTCTACCTATAACCTATCAGGACACGTATACACCCTCTGTGTCCACACTCTACATATATACTGCTATATTCATAATGGGATATATATGGTTTTCTGAATCTCACCATTCACTTCCAAGATTAACTTTAGTTGATTTCCAACTATTCTCATAAGTCTGTTCTAGCGTAATTGAATAGATGGATTATTAAGGATTCAAGTTGTTTGTTTTTGATAATATGTGTACAAGTGTTTGCAGTGATTTAAAGGATAGATGAATTTTTTCATCTTGCGTATGAAGGTAGGATTTGAAGGATGGCCGCACCAAATGACCCATTTATCTTTGTCATATTTTATTATTCAAATAAAATGATATTCACAATTGCTTCACAAATTTTTTTTCAATACTATGAAAATAAATAATTAATTTTATTAGTTTTTATAAATTATTTATTTAAAGTGTAGCATTAAATAAAAAATTTAAAAAATTGATTAAAAATCATACAAATACAAATTTATACTATTTATTACATAAAGGGTAAAATAGTAATCTCTCTTTCAAATATATTAAAATGTTTTTTTTATCTATCATATCAATCAAATCACTGACTAATTTTCATAAACTTTACTTATAAGTTCACCCATTATCACCTTTAAATCCCTTAAAATAAACAACACACCTTTCACTCACAATTTCACTCAAACTCGTCATCTCCCTCTCCCTCAAACTCATCTACCCAAGAGAACAAAGCCTTATCGAGAAAGAAGTGACTTGCATATAAATAATTTGTATCGGAAAGGAAAATACTTTAGGATCTTCATAATGATAGTTTTTCTTATCAATGATATCGATTCAAGAAATATTAAATTATTAACGGAATTTTATTAAAGAAAATAATCTAATGATAATTTTGATTTATTAACCGATTTTATCAACAAATTTTACAATTTTAATTAAAAAATATATATGTTGATAATGAAATTATCGGTAGGATTTGTTAATATTATCTGTAGATAAATTAAAAATTTTGTTGGTAACATTTTCTTGAAAAATCCATCCACAAAATGAAAAGAATAAGAGAGAATTAAGGAGGAGATGAGGAACACGAGGTGATGACGACAATCATGAAAGGTACAAAGATAATAGCACTTGCAACAAGCATGGATGTGACAACGACGAAGGTGGCAACACTTGCAAAAGCGAAGTAGAGGATCAGAAAGAGTAAGACGAAAAGGAAGATATTGGAAACAATGAACACAACGACACGATCATGACGATAGAGAAGGACAGGAAGAAAGAAGAAAAAATAAATAAAAAGGGAAGAAAAATATGAAATCATAATATTCATGAATGAAAATCATAAAATAAAGTATATTTATAATCCTTGAACTATTTGGTCATGTTAAAAAAAATAACGTAATTGGATTAAAAGAAATATATTCATTTATTTTTTAAGTTTAAGTTCAAATACTAAAAACATTTTTAACACTTTTACAAACGAATTTTAATCCTCAGTAATTACCAACTAATAATTACTAATGGATCTTTTGTCGTTGATAATGAGCAATAAATTTTTCTATCCATTAGTAAAATTCATTGACAAATATTATACCACCAAATTTTTAACCAATGAAATTTTGTGATTATCAATAAATTTTTTCTATCAATAATTCTATTCTTCTTATTGTGACTAAAATCACCACTATAAAAAAAAATTGCATTTAAATTATATTACATGAAACTTCGATCATTTACCTTCTTTAAGATTAAATTAAATGAAACTTACATCTGGATTAATTTAAAGATAAATACGCATCTTTCTTATACTTTTTAATAAAATGACACTGTAATATGATATTTTTAATGAATGATATGATGTATAAGTGATAGTTGAAGAATATAGTATAATATGAAAATGATTTTTCACATTTTGTACTTTATGAACCATATGTTAAGTTTTCATTTGGACCACTTCAAAACAGTATTCCTTTTGTATTGCTTCCTCTTAATTTATCTTAACTCATCTTGTACTTAATTTGAATTTCAATGTACTTTATATAGTTTGGTATAAATTTAAATTTAGTTATATATGTACAATTTTGTCATTTATATTTTTTGATATTGAAGTCGTAGATTTTTTTAATTGTTCTTTTTATGAATGTTACATGCAAATTATAAATATCAAATTTTTTAATTTTTTACCTTTCATAATGTTTTAAAATATTTTTTTGTGAAATTTTCTTTGCTTTTTGTATTTCGAAACTATTTTTGTTTAAATTATAGTCAATATGATACTTTTAAACAAAATAAGGAAAGTGATATGCTTTACTTTATTAAAAAAAATAAGAAAAATGAAAGATATTGTATCATTTATATAAATATTTATATCAATCAGGAAGGGATTAAATTATTCCAATTACAACAGAAAAAAAAGTATAAATCAATATAAATAATAAATATAAAAATTAAATTAAGATTTTTCACATTCAACTTCAACATATGACATTGTTACTACTATATCATTATGTCACATTGACGTGATACACTCTTGGTTTGACAAGTGACAAAATTTATATTTTAAAGAAATTATAAATACCACATGCTGACATTTATTAATGCTGTTAGTGCATTTGTTATTTGATTATAATAAATTTCCTGAAATAGATAAAAATAATAATTACCTATTTGAGATTTTTCTGAAACAAATAACACTAATTAAATGATTTATCTTTCTTTAAATTATACTTCCAATGCGCACAAATTTGTTCGTGTACAAGTCTTTTTTCTTGAACAAAGAAAGGCCAACGCGCAAACAATGTTAAATCATAAAGAAACGAGAAACACAATGTAAACAAGTTCGGTAAAAAATGAGAATAGAACGGTAATTTGACACGATGTTTTTTTTTACTCTTATTTAACACCATTCTTTATTCCTTTTCCTTTAAAACTATGAAAAATTATTTTGTTTATGATATTTTACTTATATAGAGAGTTGTCAAAGTAATCGGTGTCGAATAACTTTTTTCTATAGCGAAAAGAATCAAACAATAACTGAGTTAATAATAAAATAATTATAATTAATTTCTTTCAAAGTGTTAGTATTTTTAATTATTGAATGTATTTAGTTTATTAAATATTCAAATTTTTTATATTTTTTTATTGAATGTTTGTGATTTGTTTTTCCTGTTAATTAGTTAATATGACTGTTAATTTATATATTTTTTTATCAATATAAAATGATATTACATTTAATACAAAATAACAAATATAATGTTTATTATTTTAGTTGAAAATATTTTAGATAACGAAATTGTGATGGTCTCTTAATTTTATTGTCATCACTTACAAGAATTATCACTTTTATTATTATTGACGTAAATAATACTATTTTTTTTACAAAATATTTTTAATAAAAATAACAAAGGTTATTTATCATTTTATATTAATCCCAATTTTTTTATTAACTATAAAATTTTATATTTTTTAAACATAAAAACAGTCAAATAAAATAATATATCAAGGTAATAACCACATCACTCAATTAATAAAAAATAACCACGTCACTTAGTAATAAAAACAATTTAAAAAAAATAAATCAACTAAAAAATATAAAAAATTAATTAGAGGTATATAGATTAATAAATCATTTAAATTTTAATGATTTAATCAATCCATATAAATTTAGAAATTTCAATTGTGTCTTTATTAAACTTTTTTAGTCTATAGTCCAACAAAATTTAATTTTTTTTTAATTGTGTTTCTGCTTTTAGATTTTTCTCTAAGTGAAGTGGCTATTAACAAGACTATGTATTTGTTATCTTACGTAGTCACTTGTTTTAGTTTTCGTCACATGTAATTTTAAAATTTTGTAATTTTTTCATCGAAATAATCCAAACTACTTATTCATCTTTTAAGTTTTTTTTAGATCTCTTTCCAAAAGCATTCTTTATGATATTAAATTCTCATTCCAAATTTTAAATTCGGCTCATTAAACTCTCTTACAAAATACAAAAGGTTCAGTGGAGGAACACTTATGTGCCGAAAGTTGTAGGATTTTTCATATCTTTAATTAGACTCCAATCCCATGACAAAATTATATTTTTGCTATTGCAAACTGTTTTGTTTTTTATCTTGTCACAAAGGATAACACTCTTCCCAAACTTCTTCCCCTTACCATTAAAATTCATGTCGAAGTTTTAAGTAGTTTTGAGAAATCAAATTTTCGGTTTGATCCCACATATATGTTTTTTAACACTCACCGACGTCCTTGAAGGTCTTACTTTTTTTTTAAACTTCCTCTTTATCGGTTAATAGAGTCATATATATAATTCAATTGTTATCTAATTAATAGAAAAATTTAATAACAAAAATTCAATTAAATAGTTTTAAATTTTTGAAAATTCAATAGATCACAAAAAGTTTAATAAAAAATTAATCAGAAGCTTTAAATTTATCAGACACTTAAGATTTAATTAAGTTAATTTTAATTAAGCATATTAATTATTTGGTAGTAAGTATTCATGCTTAAGTTATATTTATTGTTAGTAAATGGATGAAAAGCAAAATATTGCAGTCTGCTACTGGCACCCAAGTTGTGTATGTAGTGTGATGTGAGAGTAGGAGGTACATAGGTACTATTACTGCTACTGCTGCATCAACCATAATAAATAGGGGAGAGACAATAATGTATCATGCCACAATAATTAACTCACCCTGCTCCCAAGGATCAAAATTATCTTTACTCTGCAAAAATTCATCTTCCACATTTTCCAAACAAAAGCTTTTCAACACCTCTTTAATAATTTCACATTCTTTTTTCATACGTTCAATTAAGCTTGCGTTGAACTAAGTGACCCTGTTTTTTTTTTTTTCTACATTATCGAGTTATGTTTATTATTAGTTAAAAATGCAACTTAAAATAAAGTGTGAAAGAAAATGGAGACATGGACATAAGCTTTGTTGTCCTTTCTTTCAACAAAGGTGGCATTTCATTTACGGAACTGTTTAAAACGAAGGCAGAGTGATGAAAAGTTTAGACACAAGAATGCTGGAAATACAAAATTGTACATACACGAAAAAATAAAAATAAAAATAAAAACCTCCGTAAAGAGGAAAAAAAAAATCCAGGACAATTACAAGATTAGCCACGTGATCCTATGTACTCTTGAGCAAGATCATGTGGGAATTACGGTACGATTTGTCCTTAACGCTCATCCATTGATCAGCGATGTCTTCAGCAATCTTTACGGCGTCTGATGCACTTCCTAGAAGACCTCTTCTCGTGAACCCCACCGTATACAATCCATTCTCTCCTTTCCACCCCATTGGAAACGGTGTTTTCGGCATTCCATCTTTCGTGAAAGATTCACGGCTCTGCATTTTATCATATATTGTATTGTTAATTAAACAAATTCTCCATTTTTTATTATCTGACATGTAATCAAATAATATGAAAATAATACTACCCACCCAGAAAAAAATGAAAAAGAAAAAACAGTTTTGGATTCTTTGGAATAGCAAAGGAGAAGAAGGAACATAGCAGATTGCTACTGTTTTTTTCTGCTGGCAAGTGTTGTCCATCTCGAACGACGGAAAGGAACAAAAGGCACACTTTTTTTAGGTGTGAGTATGGAAGAACTAACACGATGTTTGATTATCGGTACACATGAAACGTCACTGAAATGAAAAGTTTCATATTTGGTTGGCGCAAACCCCAAAATCATTTTATGCTCCTTCTTTCATAGTTGCATGAACAAAAAAGAATCCTTTGTTGGTTTATGCTGTGCATAACTGACTCAATAAAAGTTGTGTTGTGGGTTTTTCACATCACCAGACAATAGAAAAAAGAAACGAGGGAAGAGCGAGTGTAAGAATCAGGCTCAAGAAGGTTGACTGATAAGCAAAATTGAGGTAAAAAAATGAACTTTTTGGTTTGTTCTTACCTTAAGCCAAGTGGGCACGTTGCTTTTGTAACCGGTTGCTAATATTATAGCACTGAACTCCTTTTCTTGTCCATCCATAAACTTGGCACCGTTTCTTGTTATCTCCTTCACACCTTCCATCACCTGAAACAAACCCTAATCTAACTTAGAAAAAGATTCCATACATGAAAGCTTTCATCAATTACATTGTTATGCTATATATAGTTGCATACTCATGAATCAGAAAACATGGCATGGCTACATAAATTGGTTTCAGCTAAATACACACGTACATACCTTAATGTTACCGGATCTTATTTGCGCTACTTGTCCAACATCAAGCACAGGGGTTTTACCGGTGACAAGTTTCAGCTCTATTGGCCCAGTTTTAGGCCTCCGAACGCCGTAGCGGGCGGTGTCACCCAACATTAACCTAGCCAACGCCAATACCAACTTGTCCACCAACTTTATCGGAAGCCATTTCAATAGAGCCATTCCTATTCCAAACGTCGAAAAACCAAACATCTCCCTAGGCAGCACATGTACCTGTACCATGAAATCATGTCAACAAATATGTTTCGATAATATGTCCAAATATGCAGGTTTTACGGTAATGACTATTACACAGTGTGTTCGTATTATAACTAGTGCATGGGAAGTGAATATAGTGAGTTACTGACTGTGTTTCTGGCGACCATGTAAGGGGTGGCGTTGTGCCTGCAAAGATCCAAGCTTACTTCCATTCCTGAGTTGCCGCAGCCGATTACCAAAACCCTTTTGTTTTTGTAATGAGAACCAGATTTGTAGGCGCTGGTGTGAACAATGGGTCCGTGAAAGGAGTCCATGCCAAGAATAGAGGGGATGACAGGGTCGGCATTCTCTCCGGTAGCAACGACGAGCCACGGGGAAATGTACTGAAAATCGTTGGTTCTGACGACCCAGAACTGGGAAGCGGCGTCGAAGTGAGCGGTGTGAACGGACTGGTTGAACCTGGGGCGGATGTTGAAGCGGTGAGCGTAGGATTGGAGGTAGGAGATGAAGTGGTTCTTGGAGGGGTATTTGGGGAAATGGTGAGGGAAGGGCATGAAGGGGAGTTGGCAGAAGTGTTTGGGGAGGTGGAGTTTGAGACGGTCGTAGGTTCTGTGTTGCCAAAGGGAGTTTATGCAGTGACTCCTCTCGAGAATGACGTAGGGTAGTCCGTGGTGGGAGAGGCATGCTGCGACGGCCAGCCCCGAGGGTCCTGCCCCTACGATTATAGGACCATGAACCCACACGCACTTCACTTCCTCTCCCTCTGGCCCCTTGCAAGACTCCATCCAAGAAAATCGCAAGAAACTTGGAAGGGAAAACCCTCTCTGGTTTGCTTTTTCCTTTTTGGTATATGTGTGTGTACGTTGAATGTTTCAACTCTCCTCTGCTTGGAGGATACGATGGAAATTGTGAGAATTTAAAGAGGGGTAGCGTAGCGTATAGTGGGAATGGTCAATGAAGTGCGTCAGAGAGTGTGGCAGAAGAGCCTCTGTGCCTTTTAAATATGCATGGAAAGTAGCATTTCTTCAGATGCCCACACAAGTTTTACATATATATAACTTTTACATTAAATCAACTTTTTTATAAAAACAATAATTAACTTCAAAATTTTCTATTATTCACTTTTTTTCTAGTAGCATATAGGGATCTATTTAATAAACAAAAAGAAAAAAAAATATAAATTGGAATTTATTTTTATTTAGTTCTGAAATAAAAAAGAATAGCATTCCCTGTGAGCAAAAGAGGCCCAGTGGTCACTGGAGTTGGACTGCAATTGAGACGTGAAAGATTAGGAAATGATACGAAAATCTTTTGATAAAGGATGAACGTACACTCTTTGTTTTTTTTATGAGTTAAAGGAAGATACAAAAAAAAAAAAAAAAAAAAATAAAAATAAAGGTATTAAATAATAATATGATTAAAAAAATGCATATTCGAGAAAGAAAAGAGGAATGTTAAAAATGTTTAATGAAAAAAGGAATTATTTATTATAATATTAATGGATACTTTTTGAGTGTGCATACTTTGAAGATGCAGAAAAAGAAGAAATAAAGTGTGGAAATATGATTACCTAGTATAAAATAGTGAGTACTAAATATTTTCTACTTATAAATGTGTTATCTATGACCCAATCTTATTCCACTACTGAAACCAAGGAAGTGAGTGGTGTTAACTCTTTAGTCTTTACCATGATGAAGCACATTGGTAGAATGTTCAAAATGAAAGAAAACAAAGATTCTGAGAGTTCTCCCAAAAGGGAAAATAAAACCTTTTTTACTTTTCAAATGTGTGAGAGGGTGAAGCCAACCTTAGCAGTTACCATCATCCCAAGCTTTCAACATATGCATGCATGGCTGCCTCCGATTCTCCGACCCTACTTCATCAATCCCTTCCTTCTTGGATGCCACAAACCTTATAATATCCGACCTCTGCAATGAATTATACATTGCCATGTTGTCTTTGTCGATTACATTTCAGTGAACCAGAGCCTGGAAATCTCAAGGTTCTCATGAAAAGCATCGTCATATAGGTCTTTAAGGATTCCAAGCTCATGGAATTTACACACTTGCCAAAATGTTCAAAAGCAAAGCCAAGAGTCCATCGAGTTCTCTATCTTCGTTTAAAATCCAAGGTGACCAGAAGAAGAAATACTATCCGGTTTCAAACAACTCTGGTGCCATTTACAGTGCTCATAAGTGTTCATTTTTCATGCATATTCTCTGCTTTTTTATTACTTTACCAACAAAATCTGCAATGCAAAAGGCCTAAGTATTCCAAATTCCAACAAAATATTCATTCTTTTTCAATACCATATCCATGATTTTTAAATTTTCAAAAAGGTATGCAAAATGTTTTAGTATATTTTTAATATAAATTAGTCTGCCCTTTTATTTTACTTTACTCTCTATTTAAATTTCTCATTTAATTAAAGATACATATTTTACTCTATTTATTTAATATTTTATCTCACATTTATCTTTTTTCTTTGTTCTTCATCTTTCTCTCAGTTCAACAATTTTATTTTAGAAATGCTATAAACATAAGAATTATATATAAACCGTATTGAAAATAATTTTAATTATCACGAAGGCATGAATACATTAGTGGAAATGAATCTATTAGTTAGTTACCAGTTTGTTTATCTTAAACTAAAGTTAATATTATTGATTGTGGCATTATTCATGTTCATATTTACTAGACTGATGTTCAAATAAATAAATTTTCTTCTTTGTTACTATTTTTAGATCGAAAAATTCCAAATATTTTAAATTTATAATAACTTTTTTTGTTGATAAGACAGCTTTTTAATATTTTTGAAAATAACAAATAAAATCAATTACTGTTGACAAAAATTGATTCATGGTATATATCATGAATAAATTTACATGATATATAATGACTTCTTAATTAGTGTGTATAAGGTACTTGTTAATAAGACTCCAAAAAAATTATTTCAGTCCAACAAACTTGAGTGGGAGACAAAGAAAAAGAATCACAAAATGGGAAACATTGTTTTGAAATATTGAATTTTCCCAGATTATGCTATTTAAAGAAAAACAATATTTAACAAAAAAAAATACAAAATATCAAATATTAAAATTAATATGCAAGAATTTTCAAAAAAACCACGAAAAGGGTATGGGAATGAAAAGAAGAAAAAAAAGGAGGAAAAAGATGAGGTGCGCGATGATAATCATAAAAAAAAAATAGTAAATGTTTTGAGATATTTATGAAAGAATTAAAATTATTTTTTTAAAAACACAATATTTTAGGATCTTTATTATAGGTTTAATACTTTTTTTTTTATTTGTATGTAGATTCTTGATGAATTATTAGTGTCTTCAAAACGCTTGTGAATAAGACTCAAATATTTCCGTAGACAAATATGAATGGAAGACAAAATGGGGAACATTGAATTGAAAATTTGAATCTTCACTACTTATTATGACTAAACAAAATAATTAGTAAAGTTAATAGGCTTAAAGTTTTTGATAAAAGATGTGAAAATGAGATATTAATCCCTAAACTTTGGTGCCATTTTTAAAATAAAAATAAAATAAAATAGTAGGTTATAATTGTAAAGTTGTTAAAAAAGGAGAAAGAAAGTTTAAATAGGTTTTATGATAATTTTTGGAAGATTTAGGCGGGATATTTGGGAGAATAAAGGTGTGTGTATTATGTAAGTAGCAAGTTGTGAAGTTGGAGTTGACGTTTGTGGGAGAATAAAGATTGCGTTATAATACACCTTTTGATCCAACCAATAACATGTCTGCAGAGGAAGAAACACCTCTGAAACATAATCAAACTTGAATCAACGACGAAATGAAACCCACATACGTGACTTTCACTGCATATATTATAGTGTTTTGATACGGGATCTTCATAAACATGCATTTTAGATTCACCTGCCACAAAATCTTACATCCAAAACTCTTTCTCGCCACTACGGATCTTTCCTCGGATATATTCTTAGTTTACCGACTATCTCATCCAAGTAATTTTAAGGGTTAAATATGATTTTGGTTTTTTAACTTTCAGTCAATTTTGGAATTAGTCCATTTCAAAATTTTTAACAAATTTAGTATTTCATCTTTCAAAATATATGAATTTAGTCATTTTAATCAAATTTTGTTAAGTTTATTTGATGTTTCGTATCCATTTCAAGATTGTATTTGATTAAAAGGACTAATTTTACGTATTTCAAAAAATAAATGACTAAATTAATCCAAAGTTTTGAAATGGACTAATTCCAAAATTTATATGGATAAACTAAAAATGAAAATTTAGAAGAATAGTATAAGAACCTTTCTACAAATTACCTTGTGTGTCGTCATCAACTTCTGAAAAAAAATTGTATTTAATGTTTTCATCTTTGAGTATTTGTAAAAAAAATATACTTTTTAGTTAGAGTCCATCAACAAGTTTACTTAATAAACCCATTAGCAATTGGCATTATAAAAATGCGATGATAAATTATAAATAAGTGAACATTTTTCAATCAGTTTCTTTAAAGAATCGATTTAGAAAATACATGGAACTAAACGATATGCATGTTATGTCAATTCTAATATAATAGAGGTCACATGGAGCTTTAAGATGACAAAGATGTGGCATTTTAGTGGACCAAGTAATAGTATGGATTCTAAGGGTGAGAGGATGTATCAAGAAACATTGTCAACGACTTATGTATATATGTCACTTATATAGTTTTGTGATGGTTAGATGTTTTATTGTGGTTTACAATGATATACCAAGGTCATACAACAGAAGATATAGAAATATGTTAGCAGGGACTCGTAAGTAGTGGTGTTTGGAAGGTGCCAAATATTTTCTTTTCTTTTTTTTCTTCTCTTTTGTGTAGTTCTTTTTCATTATTGTAAACAATTATGTTGTTTCTTTTTAATATATATATATATATATATATATATATATATATATATATATATTTTAAATATTTTTTTTTTCTTAACAAAGATATTACATTTCATTCCATTCAAATACTCAATTTTTTTATCAGTAAAATACTCACTTCCTTAGTCCCAATAATGATAAAAATCTTTTTTGTTACATATTAAGATATGTTTTTCATGGAACATTTTTAGTTTAGCAGTGAAAAGTGCTTACATGTGCATAGTATGTCAATTGCCTTAACAATTAAAGTATTATGTTTATTTAGTACAATATATATTTATTTAAGTTTACACTCATTTAAATTCATATCTCATTTTTAAATTTGTATTTGATAAGAAAAAATTCATAGATCAAGTTTTGAAATCAATTTCGTATTGTTGAGTTATACTATAGATGGATCGAAGTTTGGATTGTTATGACAAAACAACAATCTCTAGACATTGACTATCATTTTGAGGTAAATATATTATATCAAATGCTTATATAAGATGATATCTTAGGTAGCGTTAGAAGTCTCACTTCAACTAAAAATACACTTAAATTAAAATATATGTATAGATGCATACCTACCCTTACGAGTTTCATGGAATAGAAATAATTTATACTCTCAAAACTACATAATATAATATGAATAATAAACATGTAATAATGTTTTAACTGATGCTCATTGAATCATAAAAATATTAAAACCAATTTTATGTTTATTGATTTTTGTTTTCATGTACAGGATTTATAGTGACATGAGGACATGTTGCAAATTTGCTACATAGGGTACGACACAAGAACATGTTGACTGTCGAGGAGGAAGTGCATGAACAGGGTAGAAGATATGGAGGTGGATATTGAAGAGTGTAAAGTGTTGGCAGAAAATTACAGAAACCAAAGAGTCAACTACGGCAAGCATCGAAGCACCCCCTAACCCCAACACCCTCCTCCTTCATTGGGGGCATGCAAGTTGAAGGTTTAACGTATATGATTCTCGCACAGTATTTACTTAAGCACATAACTGAAATTAACATGTTAAAATATGCAGTAATCGTTGTTGTATTCTCTGAAAGTATACATAGTAACGTAAGCGATGATGTGAAGATGATAAGAAATTGCGAGAGGATGGTGAGGTATATATGAAACAGCATGCATGGTCTGAAAAATAATGTAATGAAAGGGAATTTAGAACAGTAACATGTGTGGGTCGAGGGTGAACAAAGTGAAGTTGGGAGCACGGTTTGGTCTGCCACACACACAATGACCTTAAGAAGCCCTCAAACATAGAATAATACAAGTTCCCCACACCACACCACACCACACCAAAACGTGAAAGCGAATCTCTTTCTTTCCTTTCTGTGTGCACCACACACACACACCGGGGAACTTGTTTCTTCGGATTTGGCTTTAAACTCAGTATCTGTGATCAGATCTTCAACGATTAAACATACATCAAATTAACATAACATCACTTTGGGTGCACATAGTCTTCTCAATCATCCATTTCACATACATATAAACCTAAAATTACAACCTGGGTTTATCAAGAGAGGAAGAGGATCTTTGATATGAAATGTTGACTTTATGTGTTAATCAGTAGTATGAACACAAAATGACATGAATGAAAAAGTTATATTTGATTGGACTTTCCTTGCTTTTCTAAACATTAATCATCTCCTCGTACAAAATTCATCAAAATAATCCAACTAAGTACTTATGAGATACTCATGCGATACAAATCCTAAAATATATGTAAACCAGAAAGTAATACATCATAGTTTTTTTTCTTTTTTTAGTTATCATTAATTGTTCCTTCATAAACTGCACTCAGTATTTTTCAATGTCAAAAGCTCACTCCGTTATTAAGGATTTCATGTGGGGCGTGCAAATCCTCCGTCAGATATATAGGTTGGTAATAAATAATGCAATAAAAATGAATGATTTCTAAGTAACTTTTTCAATCCTCCAATGTCATCAGACCTGGATAAATAAATTCATATTTTATTATTTACTTTTCCGATATATATATATATATATATATATATATATATATATATATATATATATATATATATATATATATATATATATATATATATATATCAATTGTTCCTTATAATTCAGTTTCAAATCTAAATGTAATCATCTTAATTTACTCTTCTTTTTACGCAAGTGAAATGCACTATTTCTAAATACTAACTTTAACAAAAAAAAGAAGAAGAAAAGATAACACAATAATTTGCCAGCATGTATACATATTAACTAGGCATCATGTCAGAACAAATTGCATTACTTGGACTTAACTTTATAAAAATCAGGTATATCCTAACAACAATTCATCAACATTCGTTTGAAAGTTCTTTATAAACTCACTTTATACTTTCCCTAGTGTATAGTTGTTAACATGTCTAGCATGTCAACAATATGTAGGTCCATTGTATATCCCAAAAATACTTACTATTATTTTGGTGAAAATTAAAAAAAAGATACATATATGTTGCTATTGATGGCATATGAAAATAAAAGTAAATGTGAATGAGAGTTTAATTCTAAATTAGATGAGAATATGTAATAACCGAATTATGTGCTTGTAAAATAAATTATTAAACGTTTGTTGTTGATGGTGGTTAATAAGTTTGTTGTTGTCTATAGATTTGGATATGTTGGGAGGAAAAGCTATTCGATAGATAAATCGAAAAATAGATTATTATTTTTTGAATTCACTAGAAGGACATGTTGGGAGGATGACGAATTCAAGAAAATTTGAATTTCATGACACAAGTTTAAAGATGAATTCATGAAAGATTTTTCATACCTCTTATAAGAGTTAACGTTTTATATTCAGAATCAAGATAAACTTGTATTATCAGGTCAGGCATAACATTGTCTCACAAGCCAATTGAGTTGTACGTTGACGATATTATACACTCTTTCTCAATTAATGACTCTTTGGAAGTTTTTCAAAGGAATACAGACATTGTTTCTTATTGTGAGTTGCTTGTCCGGTGATGAAGATTAGGTGAGTCAAGTCAAAATTTAAGTGGAATTCCATATAGAACAATTGTTGAGAGAAAGATTGTTGCATCTGACACCAATTGTCCTGTGGCAGAGGTCAAGTAGGTCAAGTCATAATCAAATAATAACGTTTGGATTGTTATACTTTTAAATAAAAAAAGTTACACTCTGACTAATAACTATAGTTTTTTGTCTAGTGATGAATGGTGAATCTTAATCCTAACATTTCTGGCTTCCGATGTGACTAAAGTCCCAATCGAGAAGGTTTGTGGTCGTAATTGTCAATGTTTGAGATTGCTACTATACACAAACAATATGACTGCATTCTTATGTCGAACACTTAACCATCATTTTTTTTATCAGCAAAAGTTCAAGAAGCCTCATTGTATATCGTTTTAACACTGTCCTTAGAATCCTTTTAGGTTTTGCATTTTATTTTGTATAATCTTACGCGGCTCTACCAAAATTGTGTGAAGCATGTGTGATGTCATCCTTGCCATGTTGGGTGTAGGAGCTACAAAACAAAGATGTAATCTGAAATTTTGTAATTTGCAGAATGGGTTGGAAGTGTACTTAATAGCATTGAGAGTGGGTGCAGAAGCAAGTGGCTTCTACTCGCTTTTTGCTGAGTTATAAGAAACCACTTAGCCACTCACTGCATGGCTGTCTTGGAATCTCTACTCCAGCACATGCATGCCAAAAAGTGGGGTTCATAACAACAAAACCCAAAATTAATCAAAACACCCCATTCTTCCTTTACTTAACATCTAATATCATAACTTTATGTGTGTACTTATGGTTTATTTTTGTCATTGTCGATAAAAAACACATATGATCAATCAAACAGACCCTAGTCACTTTTTCTGCGCACAATGCAAACTAAGATCTTCTGCTCGATATTCGAATCATGAAACATCTGAATCTTCTGTCACGCCACCCCACTTCGTCCCCACTCTTTCCAAAGAAGAAAGGAAGTTTGCGAGAATTATGAACTTCGCCTGAGCCTCCCTCAACCACTCACCATGTACGTTAATGCATATATTGTCTGGCATGTTCTATATCAAGCACTGAGAAGAACCAACAAATTCTAGAAAGATAGTTAGGTGGAGATTTTAAGCATGTAATTAATTAAGAATATTCTTGGTATAAGAATATAGTACTACCAAATTCAAAAGTGAGTAATGATGGAAGCTATATATATATATATAGCAGTAAGAATAATTTCTACTTATGCTGCATAATTTTCTTCCTTGTGTCATGGTTAATTATGGCACGACAACATACTATAAAAAATAATTTGCTTCCCACTTGGTAGGTAGCTATCTCGCGCACTATGTCACGGGCTATAAACTAACCTATGCCTGTTGATTTTTGTTGTAAAATGGTTCCTTTTTATAGCTTTGGTGCTTCTTCAAGTTGCTGCTATACACACACATACAATACAATCATGCATGTGTTCATATCAATCATTGATAATTTTGCTCTTTTTCGTTCCACTCTTTTTGCTTCGAAAGTGGCAAAAATAGAAGTGTTATAAAATTCTGTGAAGGAGAAAATTAAGTTTAAAAAAAAATAACAAAATGTAGCTCAGAATATATATTATTATGCCCTATGTTTACACAGCTGTGGATATATTTAACCAGAAAATATCTTTCTATAATGATAAGAAAGAATATCGATCCAAATAATTCCTTACAGAGCACTTTCCTCTTTAAAGAGTAGTCTCAGCATTTAGACAAGGAAGAGTATGGTCACATGGTTTGTGACATCTGTTTGCTTCATAACGTGTTTGGCCCCATGCAAATGTAGGGGCAAATTACACTTTCCACCATTTTTTTTCCATCATGTATGTGTAACACATTCAATCAACTACCATCGAAATCATGGAAAAATATTATTTAAAATGGTAGCTAGGTCTTAGTTAATTTAACTAAACCACTCCCGAATAAACTCATGTTAAACATTTGAAATCTTAGCTAGAATAACGCTTCAAAATCCATAATTAGCGGTCATCACATACAAATTTATTAAAAAAATAATACAAAGCATGAGTTAATACATCTAGGATGTCAAAAAAATCTGTACTCAAGAATATCCGTAGATAAAACTTGTAACGGGTAAAAAATAAATTTTGAAAATGGATACTTGCGAGTAACGAATACAAATATTTTTTATACCCACATATTAATGGGGCGGGTACAGGTATCATAGTATTTGTACCTGTGAATTTTTGTACCCACTATACTCTAATTTAAATTAAAAATATATATTATAACACTAACACATTTGATTTTGAATGAGTTATTATTTATCAATTGATTTTAAAAAATCTTCATATATTTGTAAAGAGTCATTCAACATTATTTAAATGAGTTATTTTTACTTTGTTTGAAATTTATAAAAGTTATACATTGTATTTTTATTTAGATTTATGGTTAAATTTTTATTAAATATAAAATTTTTTCTTTTATAAATATTCGTGGGTACCTGTGGAACTTTGTGTATATTAACAAAATATACAGGTACCTGTATAACAGATATCCGCATGTATATGAGTACGGGACGAATATTTATCCAACAGGTAGGGTACGATGAAACTACTACTCATACCATACTTGTTTCGATGACATCCCTAATTACACCAAACATATAATAAAAATTATACTTGACAAAATATAAATAAATTATTGTTATTATGAAAATAAATCTAAAAATATTAAACTAATTATATTATTATCTATGAATAAAAGATAAATTAGTCTACTTATGTATACAATAATTTATCTGATAAAACATGACAAACTTTGAACTACATATACATATAAAATTACAAGCATCGCATCATTTTTCTTTAAGATTCAAATGAATTACTCGTTAGTCAAAAAAATTCTGATTGTCGTTAGTTAAAAAATTATGATAAAGTAAAATAGAATATTTTTTACCAAAATCTCGGAAAATCATTCCTCCAAACATATTTCAAGACATAAATGACTGTAACAAACTCATATCTTTATAAAAGCTGAAAAGTTATCCATATTAATCTCACTTCTTCTAAAATTAGGAGCACTTGCATCAACTTATAAGAACAAATCGAAACACTTTAAACATGGTGCATAGACTATGTAATTCTGAATTTGTAAAATGTATGAGTGCAAAAATAGGTAAAAGTGAGGAGGCTGGAATTAAGTTAGCCATCATGGAATTGACTAGAAAAGGGTATACAAACAAAAGCTAAGATATATGGATCTTGCATGCTGAGCTTACTTCAAAATTCAAACACAATCATACCCTTCATTCCATCTAATCTAGAGGAACAACCATTCACTGCCACTTCAACTGCATAATGCTTTTAATTTTGGAGTCTTTCAAACATGACACAACACAATCTACTATGCCAGATTCTATCTTCTTCTCAATCAACCACTTTATTTTTTCCTATTTAATACGCTAGCTATAGTGTAGGGAGGAAAATATTAGTTATTATTTCAAGGAACAGATCCACCCAAAGTTTAAATGAAAACCCATAATTTCATCTGCATAATACTCTTGTTGTTATTCACTTTAAAAATATAAATGCTTTTTTACGTATAAACCATTTAAAAGAAATCACTAAAAAATGAAAAATTTGATATTATCACCACTAAAAAAATTTATATTACATGATACTTTTCTTTCAAATTTATTAAAAAAATGTACACAAGAAGACTTTTAAAAAAGTTATATTTTTTATAAAAATTTTAATTAGTAGGTAATTTCTTCGTAAATATTTAGTTTTTATAAAATTATAAAATTCGTAAAAATGTTTTATACAAAATATTTTATAAAAAAATTTACAGCAATTTATTGTAAATTTTTTCTATAACAAATTTATAAATATTTCTTAAAAAAAAGTTTTAAAACAATAAAATTGACAAAAAATATAAATTTTTGTAGTAGTCTATTTATGGAAGCTTTTTAGAAATCTGGTTAATGAAAGGATTTGGATGTTGAAATACTGCTCATTTAACAAATTTTCAATAGTTTGATTAAACTTATATTTAAAATAATACGATTTTAAAACTAATAATGAAAATTTTGTGTATAAAGTAATTTTGTTATTTAAAAATGTTTTTTATCCACCCACAACAATAATACAGTTGTACTTGCACAAATAGTTAATGCATTTTATTAAATATTGTCCTTGAATCCTCCCCCAAGGTACCTACTGACCTAGGTACAACAGGCTATAAGGGAGACAGAAAGATATGTTTAGAAGGAACAATGTGATATCAATAATAAAAAAACAATTAAAAATATATACGAAAATGAGTTTGAAATATATATCGAAATAAATTTGATTGTGACCAATTCCATTATAATTTAACTATATTTATATATCGAAAGAAATTTGTTCGTGACCAATTCCATCAGAATTTAACTTATATATGTATTTCATTTTTCCTTTATAATTTTTGTATTTTTGGATGAACCATAATTTCCTTAAAAATAAAAATACTCTTGAAAGTACATTGTGTGTCTCATACATCATACTGTTACTTTTGCACAAAAATCTATTTTGATCTTTGATATTTTATCTTCTAAATTTCAGTATTTTCTTTCAATTTTGAAATACAATTTCGAATACTTTGAATTTATTTAAGACATGAAAAATAAAAAGTAGAGTATTTCGAATACTTATAAATATCATGAAACTCACATACATAGAGCATTATACAACCTAAGTAATGTTTGAAACTCACATACTTATGAAACCCACTTTCAAATCCGTTTTTGTCATATTTTCTTCTTCTTATTTTTTTTGTAAGTAGGCATACTCTCATAAACTTTAATATTGAAGAAAAAATAATTATAATTGAATATCTAAATTTGAAAAACATCTACCATTAGCTATGAAAGAACAAACTTAAGTAAAAAAGAAAAGTTAAAGTATAAAAATGAGTTATTAAACATAAAAGGTAGATTTTCAAAATCATTAAGAATACATTTTAGAATATTTTGAATAAATTAAAGATATGTTTTGAGAAACTTTTAAAAAACATCGTAAAGAATAAATGATATTCTCTATAAATTAAAATTAGTTACACACAAATTTGTTTATAAAAATATTACATATAATTCAACTGATTTCTCATTTCTTAATTTATATATTTATATATTTATATACCAAATAATTATAAGTTTGTATAAAATTGTATTTTTTTTATTTTTTTCTCTTTAAAAATACTTCTAAAAAGTTGTCTAAAGATATCATAGCATAAGTATGTGAAAAAAAAAAAAATATAATGTTATTTAATCCATAGAAACTCATTATATTTTATAGGCAGGTTATTGGGTGACATGCTAAATTAATTTAAAAGCAGAAAATGAAAAAACAAATGTGAAAAATTATCACATTTCGTTGCTTGACCTAAATATATAGTCCAATAGATCATATAACCCTTCTACTTATGTGTTGAATATTAACAACAATATCAATAATGATCTGAACATTTTTTTTTATCACATGTATCCATTTAATTACAAATGATTACCTTTAATAAAATTTAAAGTTTAATTAAACTCACGTAAATGGAATTTGACAAATATTAAGTATAAATAAATCATAATTTATCTGAATACTTTCATTAAAATGTTTGTGAATAAATTTCCTAACTTTCAAAACAAAAGTAACATACACAAAGTAACTAATCTCATTCTTTTCTTCAAACTATTAACCCCTCTCTCTATGGCCCAGACTTTTTGGGTCCAGATACAAAAGATTAAAACACTGTTAAAGACACCCCTATTTTGATAAGTCCACCATTCACCTTTAAGAAAATTTGGTGGAAATTATTTTTTGTGAGTGAACTTATAATGTAAAAAATAAAAATTCACATTTTATTTTAAATTGTAATGACATAAAACTAACTTTTCGTTAAACTTGCTTTTGAAAGAAATAATCTACAGCGGCCCGTCATTTAGAAATAATGAGGTTGTAGCTAGAAATTGTGGAGGTGCATGAAGAGAGCGCTCAAACTTTTAGAAGCTGAGGCCCATTTAATTTTCAAGATATGCAATTCGGCCTTTTAGATCCCAAGATTTATCGTCTCCCATTCTTTTTGGAGTAATGTGAAAGTGAATAAATGGAAAATGAAAACAAGAAATCCGAGGAATGCAAAAGTAATTTGCTCAAATCAATCTTTTAACGTGATTTCAGTTTCTTCTAAATTCATCTAATTTTAACTTTCAATTATTTTTTGATGACTTTTATTTTTTAATTCTTTACAATTTACTTCCTTTATTGTTTTAGATCTTTTCAAATTTTTGAAGGATTGTCCAACCGTAATACATTTTTTAGACTTACTTTTATAAATTTCAATTTTTTTTTTCTGTTAAGCATCGTTCTCTATTGATAAAACTTTTAGCTTTTATTTCAGTTTTGAATCTTATTTCTCTTCATTCTTTTGAAAATATTTAAACTTCTATCATTATCGATCAATTTAAATTTATACAGACATCGAAAATGGTTTTATTTATTTTTTCATTGTTTCGTAAATATATTGTATCATACAAAAAATTTACAAACTTTTTGTTCCTTTCAAATTACACGTGGGTTTTTTAGAGATGTTTTAAAAATGTGTTTGTTTCATTACAAAAATCGCCTGTTAATTGTAATTTGAAATAAAGAATTATCTAGAAGTCTCTTAGTTTCCCTAAGTAAGGTCTAGAAATTCTAGAATGTCCTAATTAATGAAGGATGTAGAAAATTCCATAGTGGAGCATTAATTA
>Ga0214542_1002904_pt1 | contig 35309 bp, 12 predicted proteins | sample CNSS1metaG_FD_160096 | JGI IMG/M metagenome (GOLD analysis project Ga0214542, IMG submission 160096) | Root nodule microbial communities from cowpea collected in UCLA plant growth center, Los Angeles, California, USA - CNSS1 | ecosystem: Host-associated > Plants > Roots > Nodule | place: USA...
TATATATATATATAACTTTTTTAAGGTACACATAAACCTAGCATATTAAAATACAATTTAATTATTAAAAAATAATTATTTTTATTTTTAATATTGTTTTATTCTTGCTTACTTTGTTCATTGAAATAAGGTATAAAACTCAACAATAGAAGATTCTATTAAAAGAAATGTTAATAGAATTATTAAGAGAATTTGCTGTGATCTCCAATAGATTTTTGGTGTGATCTTTACTAACTGTATTTATTAAAGAACATGATGTTCTTAGTAAGATCTAAAATATAATTATGATTTTTTAAAATAATTTTATATTTTTAGATAGTAAATATATTTATTTTATTTTTTATATTTATTAATTTGTAGGTTCAGGTGCATACATGTGCAAAATAAATTTTATTTTAGATGAAATGGGATAAAAATGTAGATATTACAGTACTGTGATTTGTAAAAGTAAAACTATTTAGAAAATCTAGGTTGAGATGTTAAATGGCAGTTGAAACAAATTTTAGTGGATCATATTTGATGAAAAAACCAAGAAGGATGTCCCTTTTATTAACACATTTGAAACATGATCATGCTCAATTTCGTACATTTTTTTTTTACGTATTTTTTTTAACATATAATTTACTCTGATGAGAGTTTCATATTCATATTCATGTTTTAGATTTTGAATGTAAAAAAACAAAAGTTATTTAAAATAATTTTGAATTAGGTGTAAATGGTAAGTTTATGTTTGATTTGATTTCAAATAATTAATATATATTAATTATACTCTTTTTCTATTGCATTTTATGTAGCATCAAACTGAAATAAATATTTATTTATTGAAGGCTTAAACTAGGATATAAAGATCTTTGTCCATAAAAAAAAAACAATATTGATCTTATTCAACTATTTGCTTGTTATTGAATAAGCTGTTATTTAAGTAATAATCTTATTATTGAAAAGGATACATTATGATAATTAACTTAATTTTTTTAATTTCAAAATATAAAACACTAACTAGCTATATTTTGAAGGAAAAGATAAAATATAAAATTTGTAAAAAAAAAAAATAGAAAGACTGAAGTTGTATTTTAACTTTTAATTCTTTTATCCAATTAAACATTATTGTGTGTATGGTGTAAAACTATGAAGACTAGATTAGTTATCTATCAGTTAATAAAAGATGTTAAATGAATAATTAGTTAGTATTAAAAATAATGTAAAATGATTAAAAGACATAGAAAGAACATGATGGTTGCTGGATTGTTAAATACAATTAGTCCGTATAACCAATAAGTAGATCACGTGATTTTAAATTGGCACACCATCAAACTAAAAGGAACATCTCAGTTCAATTCTCAATAGTATGTGTCTGATGTCGCATCAGACTCTTCTCATATCTTCTAAGCCTAAACAAATAAACTCTGTACTTTTCCTATTTATGTGTTCTTTACAAAATTTAATATTAGCTCATAATGAGGAAATAGATGATTCATTTCTTAGAAATCAAATATCCACCCATAAAGCAAGCATTGATTATTATTTATATACTTTTATAAAAAATGTTTTTTAAAATATGAATTAAAGTTAGTACCCTAGATTAAATAAAATCTGAATAAGAGTGTATAAGAGAAATATATATAAAAACAGTTTTTATGATTTAATTTGAACAATAAAAGAATAATTGAAAGAGAAGTAAGAAGGTAAGGTAAAAGTTTTGAAAGTATATATTCTAATTCTTGTGTTGAAGGGAAAGAGAAATAGAAAGAAGTGGGTAAAAGCAAAAGGGAATGGGTAGTACATCATACCCTATACACCAAAGCGGCAATGGCGCGTGCATTAATCACCCCACTCAATCTAGTAACTTACTTTTTCCAAAGAGATTTCGTCAAATATTTCCTCCAAAAAAACTACTACACTGCACACTACAACTATACTAACTCTCCTATTATTTTCATTCCCCACCCTCTGTATCATACACCTTCCAAACAAACTCCTAATTTTCTTAATTTAAGTTATTACTATTTATTATTTATTTTTTATTTTCATTATTAGTCCATCAATCAATTCTTATTAGTATTGTTCACCTGTACATGTATGCAATCTATTTGCCTTCTAGCATGTAACAAAAACATCATAAACATAAACACAAGTATAACTATAACTATAACAGTTATGATTTGAGGTATAACAGTTTCTCTCCCTTGTGTTGTGACCCTATATATTCGATAACCACCATCTCCCATACTCATCTCTTCCTTCGCTTTCCAACCTCAGAAGAAAGAAAGTTTCTTCCTTCGGTCCTCTCCTTTTCTTCTTCTTCTTCAATTCTCTGTTTGAAAAATACACTCTTCTTCGATGACAACGCACATTGATAACCTGTGGGTGTTGGCCTTGGCCTCCAAATGTACTCAAGAGAACATTGCATGGTCACTCTTGATCATGGCCTCTCTCTGGCTCACCATGACTTTCTTCTACTGGTCTCACCCTGGTGGTCCTGCTTGGGGTAAGTACTACTCCTTCCATTACTGGAAAAAGCCCACTTCAACCTCATCCAACAACCTTAACCTTTCCTCGGATACTGACAAAATCATTCCCGGTCCCAAAGGCTACCCTATTATCGGGAGCATCACCCTCATGATCTCCCTCGCGCACCACCGTATCTTTACCGCCGCCAAGGCATGCAACGCCATCAGGCTCATGGCCTTCAGCCTCGGAGACACACGTGCCATAGTCACGTGCCACCCCGATGTCGCCAAGGAGATTCTCACCAGCTCTGTCTTTGCTGATCGTCCAATCAAGGAATCTGCATACAGTCTCATGTTCAACCGTGCCATCGGTTTTGCCCCATACGGTGTCTACTGGCGCACACTCCGCCGCATAGCCGCCACGCACCTCTTCTGTCCCAAGCAAATCAAGGCCTCCGAGCTCCAACGGGCAGAAATCGCGGCTCAAATGACCCGCTCCTTCGCCAACCGCCATGGTGCCTTTCAGCTTCGCCAGGTTCTGAAAAAAGCTTCTCTTAACAACATCATGTGGTCTGTGTTTGGACAGAGGTATAAGCTGGATGAGGCAAACGCAGAAATGGAGGAGCTTTCCCAGTTGGTAGAACAGGGGTACGATTTATTGGGTACCCTTAATTGGGGCGACCACCTCCCTTTTCTCAAAGACTTTGACCTCCAGAAAATCCGGTTCACTTGCTCAAAACTCGTCCCCAAAGTGAACCGGTTCGTTGGTTCAATTATCGCCGACCATGAAGCCGACATAACCCAAACCAACCGCGATTTCGTTCATGTTTTGCTCTCTCTCCAAGGTCCAGATAAATTGTCTCACTCCGACATGATTGCTGTCCTCTGGGTAAGTTTAATTTAATTCCTACCAAAATTAATAATATAAATTTAACCTGAGAACTTAATTACTCACTGCCGCATGCATGTTCCTAAATAATATATAAATAAATAAATGTCTAATTGGTGATGTAAGGCTATTTTATTACATGTTCCTAATTTTTAATTTATTTTTTTGACAGGAAATGATATTTAGAGGGACCGACACGGTGGCGGTTTTGATTGAGTGGATATTGGCGAGGATGGTGCTTCATCCCGAGGTGCAAAGGAGGGTGCAAGAGGAACTGGATGCGGTGGTTGGTGGTGGGTCACGTGCCTTGACAGAGGATGATGTGGCCATGACCGTTTATCTTCCGGCGGTGGTGAAGGAGGTTCTGAGGCTGCACCCTCCAGGCCCGCTTCTCTCCTGGGCCCGTTTGGCCATAACTGATACCACCATTGATGGGCATCATGTGCCCGCAGGGACCACGGCTATGGTTAATATGTGGGCCATAGCACGGGACCCGGATGTATGGGTGGACCCACTTGAATTTAAGCCGGAGAGGTTCGTGGGTTTGGAGAACGAGTTTTCTGTTTTTGGGTCGGATCTGAGACTTGCTCCATTCGGATCGGGTAGAAGGACTTGCCCTGGGAAGACTCTGGGTTTGAGTACCGTGACCTTCTGGGTGGCTAGTCTCTTGCACGAGTTTCAATGGATACCCTCTGATGAAGCCAACGGTGTTGATCTAACGGAGGTGCTCAGGCTCTCTTGCGAAATGGCCAACCCCCTCACCGTTAAAGTCCGTCCCAGGCGTGGACTCAGCCCTTGAAATAATAGTAGCAGTGTTTAAGTTTGTCTAAGTTATTAACTTGAAACTCTTTGTTTTAATGGGAAGAAAAAAAAAAAAAAAAAAAAAAAAGGGAAAGAGAGGAAGGTTTTGCATGTGGCAGGGGTTGGTGGGAGGTGCATGGCCCTTTGGAGGCACTAAATGTTAAGTGCATGGCCCTTTGAGTCATCAGGTTTTTCTCTTTTTTCTTTTTTTGGTTTTTGGTTTTTAAGTTGACAGTGAAGTCTGAAGTTGTCCGGTTATAAAAAATTAGATAATATCTATTTTCATTGTAAATATTTTGGTAAAATTAATACAAGTTTTTAAGTTTGGCCTCTACCATTTAAATAATGTGTCGTTAAAAACTAAACTGGAAGTAAATAAAATAATTCATCATCATGTCATAATCCGTAGCACATAACACACGCTAATGTGATAGATAGATAGATAGTACACTGGTACACATATGCCAGTGGGAGTTTAGCTATAGACAAGATAGCACACGTGATTACATCATAATTGTGGTTGAATTGAAAAAATATATGTATTTGAGGACACATAATAATAATAATAAAAAAAGAATGTAGATAATAATTTATTTAAGGAATTGAATCGGGAGAAGTGCGTGATGGAATGTGGTTGAGTGTGGAATTGCAAGTTGTAGAGAGGTGATGTGGGAGTTGTGAATGAAAGTTAAATTTGAAATATTTGGGATTTGGCAGTATGCAGTGAGAGACAAAAACCTTGGCCTGATCTAAGTCTACAACCAAGTACATGGTTCCCTGAGGTTTATTGTGACTCCTATGCACAACGACATGTTGATTATTACTATGGGTGGGGGCAACTCTGGTTTTCAACTTGTCCTAACCTCCTACCACCTATGACGCTTTGCACCACAAACTCTTTCATTTGTCATAAAAAACAGGACCACATTGATCTGTATCTTCAATTTTCTAGGGAGAAGTAAGACTTCAACTATACATGTAATTGACAGCACAGAGAGGTACATCTTACTCAAATTTAGCACATACACAACAGGGAATGTTTTATTTATTACAATGCCTTTTATTAATCTTTTTTCCCCTTTTGCTCAGTTTCAATTTCATTTCACGTAAAGTGCCTTTGCCCCCATTGTTACTATCATCATGCTATCATCGGTAAAACCCTCTCAAAAAATCATTAATACGGCAATTTCGTGTACATATAGTTGGCTATAACCATTTAAGTCAAACCAATTTACTTGACCCTGGTCTTCAATTATCCCATTCTTGTCAACCTCAACTTTATTCCTTTTCCCATTCGCACAACCTTTTTTTCTTCTCTAAATTCCTCTTCAAGAACTTAGCGTTTCGTTTCTTCTAGTCATTGCAAAATTATAAATTGTCTCTTCTTCGATGTTGCGAAATTCGATTCAGAAACAACCATTCACGTATTATATATAACAAACTTGTTCGGATAACAACTATCAACATTTTTTTTTGTTTACTAGTAGTGAACTACCCTGAGGATAAGAACTATGGCTACTTCATCGAAACTCACACGTTTATCATCATAATTGGGCCCAAGTGTAGTGACATGTCTTGGATAAGAATACAAATTCATTGAATATCTTGTTCCAACTTTTTAGGAAACAAAATGAATACTGCATTGACAATTCCAATTCTATGAAGGACATGGAAAAATATACTCGTGCTTTTATTTTGTCTAATTTTGGTTTTTTCTCACGTTTTTTTCTTTTTTTTTTTCACTTTTAATACTATGTGCAATAATTCTTGTTAAGTAGATCTCTCGGCTGAATTAGCTTAAAACACATATCGCTATTGGAGATTTGAAATACCTTTGGTAAAGTTACTAAAAGTGTTCCTTGTACATAACATGATTAGTGATTGGTATTTACTAATTGTAGAAAAAGTTGCACCTTTTGGATTTCCTAATGACTATTATTTTTTAAAATGAATTTTAGAAATTGAATAACATCACATACGTATCAAGAGTCGGCTTTGTTTTCGAAGGTTGACAAACTAGAAATGCATGACATCAATCATGCAATGATGTAAGTCTAATCGGGTTGAATATCCACACAATTAGTGTGAGAAAATTAAAAAAAAAAAAGAGTAAAAGGGTTTAATTAAAATACATTTCTTTTGCTAAGCAAGAAATAGAAAAATGATTAAATAGTATTTGACTTAAATTAAAGTAAAAATGTGTTAAACTATATAAACAACTCAAATAAAATTCTGAAATGTGCTTGAAATGTCAAATAAACTTAACAAAATTTGATTAAAAGGAATAAATTCATGTATTTCGAAATATGAATGACTAAATTGGTCCAAACTTTCAAAATAGACTAATTCCAAAATTTACTGAAAGTTAAAAGACCAAAAACATATTTAACTAATAGAAAAAGGATCTTTAGAATTTTGAAAAACTCAATTGACCTATGTAACACAAAATCCAATTAAGCTGAAAACTTACTCAAAAGCACTTCGATATTTGAGCTTAAAAATCAAAATCTTAGAGAATGAATATTGATTATTGGTTTTACACATGTTTGTGTGCCCTAAAGTTCTTGCCTTTGTAAGATGAAGAATTCAGAATGCGGGATACAGTGTAATGGCCTGAGATCACAGCGTGCGAGCCATCTTACGTTAGTGGCGGTCTCTTCGTTGGGACTATAATGCTTTGTCTTCAAAGGTGGTTCAATGCATTTTGCATCAAAACTTTTTGTAGTTCAGATCCCCTATTCAACACTTTTAACATATTCAATTCCAAATCCTAATTAACATCAAAGTTCTGGTCCCATAGTATTGCTTTTTTTGTGGTTTAAAACATATACAATCCTGATATTCTTAACATAAGATCCTAAAATCATGCACCAAAATTGAGCACAATATACATTCCAAGGAAGACACTTATTATATAAAACGAATATTGCTAAGAGAAAGAATAGCGTCTTTAAAATGTGAAAGGGCGATTTTTTTTTTTTTTTTAAAGTTTTAGGAGTTTGGAATGAATGATCTTCAAGTTCTTGTTAAAAACTTAATAGAGATTCATTTAAAAATCAGTTTTTTTCTTTTATATTCTCAAGTTAATAAGAACTTTAAATAAAAAATATACTAAATAATTAAATATTAAATGATTACTTCCTTTAATATTGATATCTATATAGGGATGACAAGATTGGATTGATGCAAGTAATATTTATCTTCTACCCATCCTGTTCAACAAAATTCGTTTAACAACATGTCTCATTATTTGTTGGATATATGTAAAAATGTATCCGATATTTTTTTTTATATCTGCAGGTACCTTAAATACTCATAGATAATTTTATATTTTATTTTTAATTTTTTTTTAAATAAAATCATTTATATATATATATATATATATATATATATATATATATATATATATATTTGAAGTAAAATTTCAAACGATTGTTGTATGATTAATATTTTTGTTACCAATAATTTTATTTTGATCACTTGAAATTTAAAAAAAAATGCTAAAAAAATTTCGGTAATAATTATTAGCATCTTAATATATTTGGTCGAATGTCATGATACTAAATATGTCCCATTGCAAGTAGGAATTGAAATACCTATATCCATTATCCGTGAATATTCACTAAGAATACCCATTTGATATATCTTTAAGATATTACCCATGAATATTCATATAAATGTCTTTTAAAGCTTACCAAACAAAGTTCTTCGTTTGTCTGTCGTCCTGAATATCTCAAATGAAGTCTTTCATTTATTATTATTATTTTTTTAAAATCAAAAGATAAAACCAAAAGTCATAATCACAAATCATTTCCAAAGATTCAATGAAAACTATGTTTAGAAATTATAAATTCATATATGTTTATAAATAAACAAGTAATAATTAATATTAATTTCTAAAAACAAGGTGTTATAACTACTAAATTAAGGATTAAAAGCATGTTTGTGGAATGAAGAGTACAAAAAAAAAAATATCTCACTTGATCTTTTAAAGCATCTTCACAATTTTTGTTCTGAATAAATCTTTTCAAACTCTTTAGTTTAAAAATTAAAAGAAGAGTTTTGCCTTTTCCACCAAATGTGGAAGGAAAATGGAGAGGGAAGCGAGCACTCTATTGAGGTGTTGACCCTTTCAAATTACCACATCTTATAGGCAACATATCATAACATTTTTTAGGGTTATATTTTACTCCTCATTGAGTGGACATAAAAACAAGAAATTTCTTACATCCTATGCCAAAAACACATTTACATGATTTCAAATGCATTTATTTTGTCGTTCTTATAAGAAAAGCTCTCTTGATATTTTCAAGGAAATGCTCCACAAGAGTTACCTTAATGGATCTTGCTAACCATTGTCATTAAAGGCACTTAGAGCACCGATTAAGTTAAGGATAATTAATACATCTTGAAATGTACAAAAGTTCATAATTAATTGTGATATTAAATGAAATCTAACTTAATCACAATTAATACAATTTTATTTTATTTAAAAGACAAGAATATCCATAAGTATTGTATAGTTGTTATATAATATTTTATTTAATGTTTACCAATAAAAATTACAAAATAATTAAATAATAAAATAACTATGTTTTAATGTTATTAAAAATTAAAATATAATTAAACATAAAAAAGTTTAACTTAACATAAAAATCAACAAAAAGTAGTATTAAACATCTAAAAGATTTACAAAAGAATAATAATTAAAGTATCAATTTGAGATTTAATTGAGTTTCAAAAATGTTTATTTTTATTATTTACATATTTTAAAGAATATTTTTGTCTTTATAAAACTAGTTATATGCATTTATATTATTTTAATTAATAGAATTAATAATTCTAACTTTCAATGTAAAAATAATAAATCCACATGCATTAATTATTCCTTAACAGGTGGATACGGATTAACATTCTCCCACCTTAGAAAGTCATCAACATATATTTTTATGATACCCATGAGCTCTTTGAACGCTTTATCTAAAAGTAATGGAGTATTTAAACTAAATCTCATATACTATATGCATAATATTTCACAACTCATTCAAGTGTGGGTTTGTAGTTTTAAACTAATTAAAAGTCGAATCCAAATTTTTGAAATTACTCATGGACTAAAATAAATTTGCCCACGAAGTTATATTAAGCCTTATTTGTGTAAAAGATGAGTGACTTTATTATCAAGCACAAAAGGATATTATTGCTAAAGATTAGGCAAAAAATGATCATATTGTTGAAGAGTTATATAAAGGACAAAGTTTCCAACTGCTCATCAAGATATAGTTTGTCAAGAATTATAAAATATGCAATGCTTTAAGCTTTAATTTTTTTGTATGGAAATTTTAAATCTTTGTACTATTCACTTTGTGAAGTCATGCAATTGTAAGAAAACTTTGTTACATCCTCTCTACATTCTATCCTATATATTTGTAAGTAGGAGAGACAACCAAGAATATTAGTCCTTAGAGAGTAGAGATTGATATAACAAAGACAATAAGGACCTGAGAAGTTAGAATGTGATATGAATTAGAAACATTTGTTGATGGGTTTTATCCAACATTGTTTGTTGATGACAAATGCAACATGACATCAAAATTGTTAATAGATACACAAAGAGCTATTATGGACAAGCCTTGTCCTAAAGAACCTAGATGAAAGAGAAAACAATCTTCATTCTTTTTACTATATACAAGTGGAATCATCAACGCATTTTTTTTTTCTTTAATTGCAATTTCTCATATGAGTTGTGGCAAGAATCATATATTTGTAACAATACTCAACTTCACAAAAATGAAGCGATCCTTTAGAAAAAAAAAACAATTATAATGATAGACTGTAAAAGCTTAAAAGTTGATGAAAGTCAGGTTTAGTTTTTGTATATGTACCCTTTAATTTGAATGAAAATATACATGAATTTTACTCTCAAATAGAGTTTGTTTTCTTAGACTTCTTCTTCGATAGAAATCTATGTTGCTCAAAGAGAAAAGGACAAATACTGAAAGGTACTAATAAATAAATATGTAGTTCTAGCTGATGATATTTTTTACGTAAGGCTAATTGAATTGAAAACGAATTTTGGGGTTTATATATAATATTTGCTTTTACTAAAGCAAGAATAATGATATTTTAGAGAAACCACTATCTACCAGTCTCTTGCAAACTGGCATTATTGATAAGAACACCAATTAATGTATGTGAACAAACATTAGGATGAAATACATTTGTTACATATTTATTGGTTTTTAATGGTTTGAAATGTGTCACTTTCAACATTTTCAATAATAAAGCTGGTCGTATGACTTGGCATCATATGGATTAAATTAACAAAATTATTTAACAACGGTTGGGCATAAAACGAACACCATTTTTTCCAATATAAAAAAAAAGTGGTAGCTAAAAAGTTATAAAGAATTTACCCTACCCTTTTTGCGGGTAAAGATTTGTCCAAAGACATGAAAAAAAAAAAAAATCTTATACTACCGAAAGCCTATGAAATATGAATGACAGTGACACCAGTTGAAGCTTGAGTCTTTATCCTGTTCCTGTCTCATTAACGAAAAAAAAATCTGGTGGCATATTCATCCATATACTTTATAGTTTATCCTTTTGCATGATAGAAAAAGAAGAAGGCAAGGAAAAAATTTACTGATAAAAAAACAAAAACAGGAAGGTAGATTACGTTGTTGGGAAAAGAAAGCTGAAATAAGAAGTGAGCTCAAATATGCAATTGACAACATAACAAACGGGACAAAATGGTTCGTGGGTCGTTTGGCACAAATTTGGGCCAAACAAAGTGGGACAAACAAGATTTTGCGTTTGGTTATTGCCCTCTAGCTCACAAAGGAACATGGGTCCAATGATGTCTACACCTAAATGACACATTTTGTCATTGGGATTCACTCAGTGGGGGACCGAATCTTAAACTTTATACTCTTCCATCTATCTATACCTCTATTGTCACTTTTCAAACAATAATAACGGGTCTACAACGGATGCAGCATGATTATCAAAAATTAATTTTGATTTATCAAATATGTAAAGTTTCACCCCTTTCTTCTTCGTCTTCTTTTGTTAAAAACTAAGAAAGAGTGGTGTATGAAACAGATTTATTCATCGAACCAAGTTCTCTTTGGGTTGGAGGAAGAATATTAGCTGTCAAACTTATTTTTCTGTTCGTTGTTGTATTTTGCTATAATGAAAATTACTTATAGTAATAAGTTTTCTGCAACATATCTATATTTAGGAGAAGGGGTGCTAAAAAATTGTAGAGGGTACATATACTGTTGTTAAAACCTACTAAGACCAGTATCTGATGCTGAAAAATTTAATGATTTTGTACAAAGTTCTAGCTTTAAATCTTTTGGCCGCTGTTAAAGAAAACTATAGTGATATATGTGTATATATAAGCCCTCATGCAAGCTCAATATGTCAATTAAACAGAAATTATAACCCAAGAACAATAAATTTCCTTTTAGTGTTAAACAGTTTTTTTTTTTTTAATATGATCTCATGTATTTATTATCTATTGATACACAACTTTCACATAATATCGTCAACATAAGGGCATTCCCAAAAAAAGATAGTTGTTTCTACTTTCCAAGTGTTTACTGCAATTAAATGATTCGATCTTTTTAACTAAACTATTCAGTCAAGGGCTGCAGAATTTAAACATGGAACACAAGACATAATACAATAATCTGCACTCCAATTACTATGTTTGATAAAATCTATTTCAAAATATTATTCATGAGATAATAGATTGAGTCCAAATGAGCAACTAGCATAACTGAGAAAGAGGCCATAGCAAATCAAGGAAACAAAATTAATCCCTGCATGATATTTGAGAGAGCCAAATAGTTTTGAATGATACCCAGAAAAAAGGAAAAAGGAAAAGAAACAACACTGCAGCCACTTTATTACCACTAGGACACTTTTGATATGGACTTTGAATAATAGATGCACTAAAACTATGGCCACAGCTCATATTCAATTTTCTGATTCAGTGGACTTGGTTTTTTTGCCATAGTACTGCAGAGCAAATGCAAAGCCCAATATCAGCAATGGCACCAGGTACTGCAAGATCTTCACAAATCCAGAAGATTGATTGTTGTAGGCAGGTGCTTGTGCAGGTGGGCGTAGAGTTTCGTTGGGAACTTGTGCTGCTGGAAGAGAGGTGGTGTCAACATTCCCAACAAAGTATGTCTGCATCATCTCAACTGCTGCATCACTGTGCCCAATATCTTCAAAATCAGTGGTGGCATCCTTCTCTGTGTAAACACCAAAACATTCTTAGTCCCTGTCTATTATTTTCTCTGTTTCTTTATTGATTCATTTTCTTTCTTCTAGCAAACTAGGCCAGAGGAAGTAGATTCCGATGGCATGTTAATGACATTATCGGACCAAGATGAAATAATTACCTGTTGCGGTCACTAAAACTTCATCACCTCCTGGATGATCATCCAAAAATGGGGTCACATCATACGCCTGCCACAAATGAAGTGCGTTAGGTAAATTGTTTTGATCTATATACAGTCTACTATTCACAAAAACAAATCTCAAGGAACATCTACTTGAGCTTCTATAGTCATTAAAAAAGGAAAAAGAAGGATAAGTAAAGAAATCAGGGGCCATCAAGGAGTGTATTTGACATCTAGAAATAAAGGTTAAAATTAGTATCTTATTTATCTACAAAAGTTTCCCCCCTCTGTTGGCTCTTTTTGCAGTGCAGATTGTAATTAATCAATTCAATTGTCAGACAGTGAGTATAAAAGCAAATGGATCTATATAACTTTATAAGATCAATGGCATTATCAGTACCTAAAGTTTTCTAAACTAACTAACCACTGACTGTGTTCTTTTTGCAGTGCAGAGTGTATTAATCAATTCAATAGTCAGACAGTGAGTATAAAAGCAAATGTATTTAACTATTTCTTCAATGTTGTTTATGATACGATCTATATAACTTTATAACATAAATGGTATTACCAGTACCTAAAGTTTCCTAAACTAACTAATCACTGATTGTGTTCATCTTTCTCTAAGATTCAAGACAGTCTGAATAGAACATTGAAACAATGACCAGGTTGTCATTCGTATAAATACTTTAGATTTGTGATATTAGAAACATAAGGAATTATTTTCTTTTACTGATAAGTGGGTTTGGAAGAATTGATGACACCCTGATTAGATAGAGCTGGTGGTGGGGTGGGTGTGGCATCCCTCAATGGGGTTGAAAACATTATAGGCTCTATGAAAGGGCAGGAATGAACAATGATTTCTAGAGAGTCTTTGAAAATTGAAATCAAGAGTCTTAGCAACATATTGTTTTCAATACCAGAAATCATAAGATATGGTTATGAGAAGGAGTGGAGGTACTTTTGAAAGACTGAGATTCTGAGTGCTTGAGGAGGGTGTGATGGACGCAGAGGTGTTTGTTGATGGAGAAATCAATACCTGATACCATGTAAAGTTCTTACTTAGAGAGGAAAGGTGTTTGTTCCCTTTTGCAACTCTGAAAAAGCTGTTTACATGAAGCTTTGGAAGATTAGTGGTCTAGGAGGAGACCTGGAGAGCAAGGGATTCTTTTGGCTCAGATTCATTGCCGGAAATGTTGTTTGAAGAATTTCTACTTTCATTGTTTTCCCTTTTCTGAATGAGTTTGTATTCTCTTAAATACAATTTGTTCTTTCGATAAAGAGAAAAAAGGTGTACAGGCTAATGAAATGCAACGGAACACTTCACACAAACAACTTGTTCTAGCAACTAGAATTTGGAAAGCAAAATGTTCTTCCCGATGGGAGATGATATGTTAGTTTTTGAAGCTTGTTAACTCTGGTAGTGTTATGATAATATGTAATGAGCACTTGAAAAATAACTCATTTAACATCCACTTATTGAAACAGGAAAATCCTATTCTTTAATAAAAAAATTGACATCAACGTCACTTTGTGAAAAGACTCACCAGCCAGGATAGAAAGATAACTGTTCCGGCAAGAAATTGAATATGTTTTACCAAAGACAAAATTTTAAGAATCTTTCTGACTTAATGTGAAATAAAGAGCACACTGAGGCCAGAAAATAGTCCCCCAACCCTAAGAGTTAATCTTTTATTTATAGGCAAAATAGTAACAAATATAATAACCGACTCACCAAAATATCTCTCATATACAAAATATCTTAATAAAATATTAAATATTAATAAGGAAAATTAGGCTCATAAACTTTCATGAATCGAGTCACGCCAGGACAACCATTGATATATAGTCTCCTTACCAACCAGGAGTATGCTATCTCTTTCATGTTCAATGACTGATAAGGCGACACAGTTTTATCATAGAAATAGTTTGAGATAAAATTGAACTTCAAATTCCAACAGTTGCTGCCCTCAACAAAATTAAGAATATAGTAATAGTAGTTTGTGTTTTGCAGATACTAAAAAGCCAAAATGAGAAAATAAACAAAGACAATCCATATTTTACTAATCGTATAAATGTCTTCTAATTATGCCCAAAAGAACTTTCTAAATCATTAAATAGCATATTCCCATTGTGAGCCCTCTGATTTATCCATCTTTCAATGAATTTCACAAGGAAAGAATTTGCATCATTAAAAAATCTTACAGTATTGGGTTTAGTCCAGTTATTTATGCTTATACTATTTGAGCCAAGAACAGTAGCTTTAATTGCACCCCCTAAGAGCATCTCTATTGTTGGGTTCTTCAATCTAAGAATTTTTCTTAGAAGAACTGTGGTTGGAGTAGATGAAAAGTTCTCCACGTTGGAAGAATTGTTCTTCAGCAAGAACTCTGAATAACAGAGAAAGAGAAGGTGAAAAGAGAGCTGAGAAAGAAAAAGGGAAGGGGATGAGGTACATAAAGAACTTCAAAAGAGTTCTTAACCCTGGAGAGAGAAAAAAAAAACAATAAAGTTCTTAGCATCCTAGATGGCAATGTCAACCCACAAAATTATGCTTAAGAACCATTTTTTGGTTCTGGGTAACCACTCTTCATTCACTACCACAGCTTCAGCCACGTCAAGCATTTTCCCACAATTTGACATGATTTCAGCAATCACAGTACAACTCCTCAATTAATCAAACATTTTAGCCATTTGCCCATAGGAGAATTCTTTTATTACTGAGCTAGTATAAACACTTAACCCATTTGCATTATGTTGGGATTTTGGGGTCTTCCATGATGAGTACGCTATATTAATCTGGTTAATCAGTAAATGCTATCATCATTTATCATAGGGTGTTCAGCATCATTGTATGAGAATCCCTGTTCATTGCTATAGGAATGCATAAATTACTATTGTACATATCATGCTTATGGATTAAACTGATGAAAGAATTTTGATTACTTTTACATCAAAATTCTAAAATCTAAATTCCATACACAACTTTTTTTAACTTGATACATACAAGGACTGAATCAATGACTTTTGTTCAAACCCAAACCACGCCAGAGGAAAATTAGGACCTTCCCCCCTCCCCCTACCAGGATCAGTCAAATAAAGTAAGATAAAGTCCTCAACATTCATCCACAGATTATTAACACATCAGATTCATCCAAGGAAAAATAAAAGATCGACTTAGGAAAACAGATCTAGAATCAAATGATAACATAAACTGAATTCAGATCACAAAAAACTGACCTTTCCTTTGATTATAATCCAACAATCCTTCTTGTGGTTATGCTTAGCCACCTCCTCAAAGGTAAAAGTTTTGGTACTTGAACCCATCACTGCCTCTTCGCTGCCCACAGAAAAACCAAGTACAACCCATTGCCATAGTATTATTCATAAAATACAACACACAGAAGGGGAAAATATTTGTTTAACACTCAAAATCCAAGACAAATTCAGATAACTTAGGCTTAAAAATGGAGAAAGGAAGAAAATCACAGCCATAGATGGAAAAAAGTTAAAAGAGAAGAAAATTTCTTACACGCTGCTGAGGATAGAAAGGAGAAGATGGTCTTTCCTTCGAACAGTGTACTTTTTAACAGTGATGCTGTTTCTCTCATCCAACATCTAAAGACAAAGACTATTTATATACTTGTACATTTGAAAATCCCAAGACTACACTTCTTTTCTTTCTACAATTTTGAAAGGAAATTTTGTTTTGTTTATTTAATTAAATATTAACCTCATTTATTATTCTCTTCCCCACTCGTTAAAAATAATCACTCAGTTCTAGGTTTAACATGTTTTTTGTTTGTAGTATTTATAACAATTTAATATTTTTTTGTTTAATTAATCTTAATATTTATTAAAAAAATTAATGTGGTTTATTTTTATTTAATGATAATAATTTGGTAGAATGGTACGTACATTTGTACTTTCGTGAGAGAAAAAATATTAATATTAACATTAATCTAACAAAAAAAATACATTATCTCCTTTTAATGAATATTACAACCACATAAAAAAAAATAAACATTCAATAATTGGATCAAAAGAGGTACTAAATTACTAATCCCTCATTTCTAAATTACCAATAAGAAAAACAATTATTTACTTAATTTTATTAAATTTATAAAATAATGTTACAAGTTACTAATTTAATTTTATTATTAAAACTTTTCATTTATTGATAAAAAACGCTTATTAAATTGATAACAAAAATCGTTTTTCTCTTCCTTAATTAACAATAGAAAAGAAAAAGGATATATTGAATGGAACTCATGATGATCTTTTATCAAAAAAATAACTCATCTGTTCATAATATTTGATATGAACAAATATAAAATTACAAAATGTCTTCTAAAATATTACCAATTCAAAATAATAGGTAATGTCAGTTTTCAATAATTTATTATATAAATTAATGAAAGATAGTAACTTATGTGATATTAAAAATTTTAAATTACCGTATAAAAAATTAACTACATTCACTAAATATGTACTAGACTAATTTAAAAGTGGATTAAATATATTTTTGATCTTTTAAGTAAATTTTGGAATTAGTCCATCCCGAAACTTTGAACCAATTTAGTCTTTTATCTTTCGAAATACGTAAATTTAGTCTTTTTAATTAAATTTTATTAGGTTTATTTGATATTTCATACGCATTTCAGGTTCAGGATTGTATTTGAGTTATTTATACTGTTTGACACATTTTTGCTTTGTTTTATTATTAAGTCAAATACTATTATGAAACATGTTTGAAATGTCAAATAAACTTAACAAAATTTGATTAGAAGAACTGAATCCACGTATTTTGAATGATGAATGACTAAATTGGTCCAAAGTTTCAAAATGGACTAATTCTAAAATTCACTGTAAGTTAAGAGACCAAAATCATATTTAACCCTTTAAAAGTTTGTATAAAATATTTAAAAATGAAATTAAGTTATTTTAAAAGTGTTTGTGAATTCTTATATGAACAAAAACTTGAAAGAAAGGAAAGATTCACATGAAGCTTATGTTGACATTGTTTCTCACGCTTTATTGCATCATTAAAATCAAACGTTGAAATTTGCGTTTTTCGCACATGTTCTCAATTCACATTCAATTCAAAATCTTAAATGCGAGAATCAGATATGGAAGAAAGTGTTTGATTCAACATATTTGATGTTTATAGAGAAGGTGAAGAGTGAAACATTTATTAGGAAGGTGAAATGTGGAAAACACGAACTTGGTGGCCCCTTATGCATGAAGAGATAAGAATTTGGACCTATTTAATTATACCATTTAATACAATTAATTTTAATAATAACTCCAGAAATTTATTAAAGTCTTAAATTAAAAAATTAAATTGTTTATTACACCAATTTATATATATTGTAACTCATTTTGCCCACAAACTTAATTGTTTATGAAACTACTCTCATTGTCATTGACATCAATTTTTCTCATTCTTATTTACTCATTATTAGCTTTGCGTGTATTTTTTTATAATTTGTTTATGTAACTACTAATAGAAATACATACATATACATTTTTTTATTATGGCAATAAAAAAATTATTTTTTATTACTAAAAAATAGATATAAATAAAGGATTTTATAATTTTTTTATTATAGATAAAATGTTATCTTTTTTTTTCATTTTTACATAATAAAAAAAATGACATATAAAATAATTAGAATTAAAAATGAAGTAAAAATAAATATATGTAATATTATAAAAAGAATTGATGTTTTCTTAAACTTATAAAGTAATAAACAAATAAAAAAAAACCCATCTATTTAATTCCCACACATGCAAGGAAGGGATAAATATTTATTTCACACTTTACTTATTTTCGTTTTATGTTTATGTCATTATAATTTATTAAATGTTAATTTATGGATTAATTATGGCCATCGTAAACAAAAGGTAACAAATTTAACGTGTAACTGGTAACATGTTAATGAACCTGATAATTTTTTAGATAAATTCAATTATAAAACATACCACAGCAACTTCTAAGGTGATAAAACGTATTGTTGTTTGTGGAAAGTGTGTTCTAAAATTGGGAATAAATAAGTTAATGCATTTATTGGATTAGTGCTTACCTTTTTCAAAATTCAAGTACTATAAGAAAATAATTAATAAACGCCTAATTAAGAAAGTTAGCAGCCACTTGTTACATCTTTTTGACGTTTCCGAAAAAGAGAGAGCATGTATTGTCATTTTATGGTACGAATGAAGGATTAGTCATTTTTTTCACTATAGTCTTATCATTTATTAAGGGTGGGTAAAAAAATCCAATTTTTATGATCAATCCATTTTTTCTATGATCCAATCCATTTAATATTCATTCTATTAAAAATCTAATCCATTTAAAATCCATTTTATTGGATCTGGATATCAATCTAATCTACATTTTATATATTTTATGGATTGAATATTCATTCTCGAAATCTAGATTTTCAAAATGGATAATCCAAAATATTCAATCCAAAATTTCACTTTATATTTTTTGTTAGGTTAGGCTAAAGGTTGAGACGTACTAGCCCAAATTTAGTCGTATTTGATTGAGTTGGCGTGACCCTATACAAAATTTGGCCAAATTCTATCAAGTTGGTCCCGATCAAGATTTGACTCAGTTGGTCCTGGACAAAATTTGGAAGTATTCGACCAAATTTGTCAAATTCTTTGGTGTCAGCCCTATGGACACAAATTTGGATCCACATCCATTATTTGGATCCAAAATGGATGTGGATTAAATTTTCGATAGGGCTGACACCATAGAATTTGAATGATTTTTTGTCGAGGCCAACGAGGCCAAATTTCAGCATAGGATGAACTTGGATGACTTTCGAACGAATTTTGGTCGGAGACGACGTGACCAAATTTAGGCTAAGGTCGAATCGAAAAAATTTCAGGTGAGATTGACTTGACTGGATTCGACTGAATTTTGGTCAGAGTCAATTTTGCCTAATATGACCAAATTTTGGCCAAAGCCGACTTGGCCAAATATGGCCACATTTGGGTCAAGGCCTGATCAGTCAAATTTCGGTCAGGATTGACTCCACAAAATTCGTCGGTCGGGACCGACTTGACTGAATATGACCAATTTTCGATCACAACCGACTAAGTTGAGTATAGTCAAATTTCGTTCGGGACTTAGTCGACCGAATACGGCTAAATTTGGGCAAGTGCCGACTTAACCAAATTTTGGTCATTACCAACTCAACTGAATTTGGCCAAATTTAGGTTAGGACCGACTCGCCTATAAAAGACCAAATCTCGGTCGCGATCGACTCTGCCGAATACGACCAAAATCAGGCCAGGACCAACTTGGCCAAATTTTGGTCAAGGTCAACACGACCGAATTTTGACCAGAGTTGTCTCGACTGAATTCGGCCGAATTTTGGTCGTGGCCGACTTAGTTGAATACGACCAAATTTCGATCGTGACCAACTCATTTGAATACGGCCAAATTTCACCCTAGGTTGTCTCAACCAAATACGACCAAATTTGGGTCAGGGCCGACTAGGCCAAATCTCAATCGGGGCCAACTCGATTAAATTCGACCAAATTTTGACTGGAGCCAACTAGGCTGAATACAACCAAATTTTGGTCGCAGTTGTCTTGGCCGAATACGGTCAAATTTTGTCTAGGTCGACTCAGCCCAATGCAGTCAAATTTGGGTCGGGGTGAACTCAACCGAATACTTACAAATTTTGTCTAAGACCAGCTGGGTCAAATTTCGATCAAGATCGACTTGACAAAATTCGGCCAAATTTTGTATAGGGTCACATCAACTCAATCAAATACGACTAAATTTGGACTATTCGGTCTCAACTTTTAGCATAACCTAACCAAAAATATAAACTGAAAATTTAGATTGGATATTTTGGATTATCCATTTTGAAAATCTAGATTTAGTGAATGGATATCCAATTTATAAAATATATAAAATATATATCAGATTGATATCCATATCCAATAAAATGGATTTTAAATGGATTGAATTTTAAATAAAATAGATATTAAATGGATTAAATCATAGAAAAAATAGATTGGAATACAAAAAATGGATTTTTTGCCCACCTTTGATTAGAATTTTGTGACACATCTCTTCGCATATTGAATGTCAGAACAGAAAACCAATAAAAAAATATTATTTGCCAACATCTAAACACTTTTCTAAAATCATCCATGTAATGATAGCAGACATTTGCAAAAGCTCTAAATTACTGTTGTTGCATAATGTTAGCTTTCGTATTTTCGATAAAATAATGTTCTTTCTCTTCCTTCTTTTGATCAATAAGAAACTATTATCTGAAGAAGGATAAACAACAAAGAAGAACCTTAGCTATACTATAACCAGTAAACCAAAGCACAATTATTTTATGAAAGAATGAAGTATTTCAGTGCAATAATGTGAGACGTGCGATGTGGGACGTAGAAGATGAGACGTGGGACGTGGGATGTGCGACGTGAGACGTGAGACGTGGGACGTGGGACGTGGGATGTGAGACGTGGGACGTAAGTCGTGACACGTTAGACGTATGACGTGGGACGTGAGACGTGAGATATGGGACGTGAGACATAAACGTGAGACGTGAGATATGGGACGTGGGACGTGAAACATGAGACATGAGACGTGAGACGTGAGACGTGGGACGTGGGACGTGGGACGTAGAATGTGAGACGTGGGACGTGGGACATGGAATGTGGAACGTGGGACGTGGGACGTGGAACGTGGGACGTGGGACGTGGGACGTAACACGACGTGAGACGTAAGACATGAGACATGAAACATGAGATGTGAGACGTGGGACATGGGACGTGAGACGTGAGAAATGGGACGTGCGACGTGAGACCGTGAGACGAGAGACGTGAGACATGGGACGTGGGACATGGGACGTGGGACATGGGACGTGGGACGTGAGACGTGAGAGACGTGCGACTTGCGACGTGAGATGTGCGATGCGCGATGTGAGACGTTAGACTTGAGATGTGCGACGTGCAACGTGAAACGTCCGTAAACACTAAACCTTGAAATTTATATTTATAAATTTTAAACCTTACAATTTAATTAAAAATTTTAGAAGTTTAATAAAAGAATTGTTAATGTATCCATAAATTTGTAAAAACAAATTTAAATTATACTCTTGTAAAAAAATGTGTTAATAAAAAGAGATTAAATACATATAAAAGTGAAAGAATAAAAATATGAGGGTAAAAGTAATAATTAATGTTTATTTAAACCTATAAATAAAAATTATGAGAATAACAACAATAAATTATATTTATTGAACTCTTAAATGAGCGGAATGGAGTAGAGGATGATCTGAAAAGTTAAACTAAGGATGGGCAAAATATCTAATTTTCATGATCCAATCCAATTTTGCTATGATCCAACCCATTTAATATTCCTTTTATTAAAAATCTAATCCATTTTATTGGATTTGGATATCAATCTGATTTACATTTTATATATTTTATGGATTGTATATCCATACTCTAAATCTAGATTTTCAAAATGGATAATCCAAAATATCCAATCCAAATTTTCAGTTTATATTTTTGGTTAGGTTAGGCTAAAGGTTGAGACGAACTAGTTGGCTCTAGTCAAAATTCGGTCGAATTCAATCAAGTTGGCCTCGATTGAGATTTGACCGAGTCGGGCCTGGCCCAAATTTGGTCGTATTCGGCTGAGACAACCTATGATGAAATTTAGCCGTATTCAAATGAGTCGGTCACGATCAAAATTTGGCCGTATTCATCTGAGTCGGTCACGACCGAAATTCGATCGAATTCAGTTGAGTTGACTCCGGTCAAAATTTGGTCGTGTTGGCCTCAACCAAAATTTGACTGAGTTGGTCCTACCCTGAATTTGGTCATATTCGGCAGAGTCGATCGCGACCGAAATTTGGTCATATTTAGGCGAGTCGGTCCTGACCTAAATTTGGCCAAATTTAGTCGAGTTGGCCATGATCAAAATTTGGTCGAGTCGGCACTAGCCCAAATTTAGCGGTATTCGTTCGAGTAAGTCCCGAACAAAATTTGACTATATTCAACTTAGTCGGCTGTCATAAAAAATTGACCATATTCAGTCAAGTTGGTTCAGACCAACAAATTTAGTGGAGTCAACTCTGATCAAAATTTGACTGATCAGGCCTTGGCCCAAATGTGGCCATATTTGGCCAAGTCGGCTTTGGCCAAAATTTGGTCGTATTAGGCAAAATTGGCCCTGGCCGAAATTCAACCGAATCCAATCAAGTCGATCTCGACTGAAATTTTGTCAAGTCAACCTTGACCCAAATTTGGTCACGTCGTCCCCGACCGAAATTCGTTCGAAAGTCATTCAAGTTCATCCCATGCTAAAATTTGGCCTCGTTGGCCCCGACAAAAAATCTACCAAATTCTATGGTGTCAGTCCTATGGACACAAGTTTTAAAAAAATTAATTTGAATTTATTTTATAAAAAATGGATTTTGAATTTTGAACTTGATCCAAATATTTAGATATGGATTTAAACTTGATCTAAATATTTGGATCTGGATTTTTAAAAAATCCAATCTACTTTTTTTGAAAAAATAGATTTGGATCGAAAATCTAATCCAATTATTTGGATCCAAAATGGATGTGGATTGGATTATTAAAAATTCAATCCATGATCACCCTTACCATTTATGGTCCCCTACCATTTATGGTGGTGTGAAAACAAATGATATTTCAAATGGGAGAAAATATAAATATTATTTATGATTACACAAAACTCAACAAAAATAAGTAAATCAAAAGTATGAATAAAGTGAGACATGCTTTCTTTAAATTTATTCAAACTAGACAAAAAACTATTAGAAATATTGAATTTATTGATTGAAATTATCGAGGAATTAAAATTCGTCAATAATATATAATTATCGAGAGAAATTAACAATAAATATTGATATCTATTTTATTGACAATTATATTTCTCAATAACGTTGTGGTAGTTGTTTTGTGACAATTATTAGCGGACGAATTCAAGTTGTTAGTAATTGAGTGAGAGAAAAAAAATTTAAGATTTAGAGGAAGCATTTTCTTCCTTCTCTATTTCACAAAGAAGCAAGGTCCAAGATCGTCTTTCCTAAAATCTGTCATTTTCAAGGTCATTTTCTCCAAAATTTGCCTTAATTTCATCTTTCTAAAGTCATAATTTCCATACCATCATTCTGATATCATACGGTCTTCAAATTCCCAATTCTAAATGAGGTTCTCGATTTATCGGGAGTGATTAGTGGTGGTACCACTACTTGCCCTTCATCATCGATGCTAACTGTCGCAATAAGCCCCTTTCTTCGATGTTTCAGGTTCTTATGGTTGCAAAAGGGTTACGTTGGGTGGATGAAAGTGTAACCCTCTATTTTATGTTTTGAATTCAATCCTTCTCTTTTAATTTCATTTTACTTTTATGCAATCAGGGGTGGGTGTTCTTAGAGGCAGAAATAAGTCGTGGCCCCCCAAAATTTTGAATTTTTTAAATTTTATATATATTATAAATATATGGAAATTTATTATTTTTTTTTAAATTGTAGGTAGTATTTGTTTATTTTTTATTAATAAAAATTAAATTGTGTATTTGTTTATTTTTTTATAAAGCACAACATTTAATGTTAATAGATAATAAAGAAAAAAATATGATTAAATCATTCCAGAGGTCCCATTCTTGTAATGAAATCTCAAGTATGTTCCCTCATTTTTATTTGACTTAATTTATTTTGGAAAATTTGTTGCAATTAGGTATTTGCCGTTAGTAGTACACTAACGGTGTTAACTGTGTACCACGTGTCAGCACATGTTTTTTTTTAATTTTTTATATTTTTTTAAATTGACACGTGTCAATCTGACATTGTGCCACGTGGTAGAGACAATGTAATGTGACTGTGACAGTGCCACGTATTGAATGTGAAAAGTTTCGATGTAGTCCCTATATTTATTATTTTGGTCTCAATTTTTTTAAAACTAAATCAATTTCATCCCTATATCAAATTTAGTTTTTATATAAATTTTACAATGGTATTTTTATCAAAATTGATATTTTTAACAAAATTAAGTTTATTTAAATGTATATTTTGCATTGAACTTTATTTAAATATTGTTTCAAATATTTATATATCAATAAAATTTAATAAAATTAGGTTTAATTTCTCTTTTGGTCCTTGTTTTTGTCAACAAAAATTGACACTAGGATTATATTAATTACACTCACAAAACAAATCATCAGTTTTAAGAGTTTCAATTTTAACGAAGAATCATTGATTCATTTCAAGAAATTTATGTAAAAGACTAAATTGTATTAGTTTTTAAAAAAATCGGAACCAAATTGAGACTAAAAAACTAGAGGACCAACTTAACATTTTTAAACAAAAACAAGAATCAAAAGAGTAATTAAATCAAATATTTATTAATATAATTTTATTTTTCTTCTTATTGTCTTTTTAGTTTTTTCACAAATTGTAATTATATCTCACTCTTATATGTTTTCTTTGCGTTTTTTAAGAAAAAAAAAGTTAGACACGAACTCATTATTTTTGCCTTCATCTCTCATTTATCTTCTTCCTTTCTTGTCTCTTGTCTCACTTGATAATGAAAATATTATTTTTATCTCATTAGCTTTTTGTCTATTCATTTTTTTTATGAATATAGAAAAAAAAGAATGTATTATGTGTTTTTTCATAACCGATTTTTAGTTGTAACTTGACTATAATATATTTTTCTTTTAATAATTACGTGTCTGAATTTTTTATTAAATTATGGTAAATTATTTTTTAATATTATTTATAGAAAAATATATTGATAAAGAATAAAAGAATACATGTATTGTTTAAAAGTGATAAAAAATAAACTATTGATGAAAACAATATAGATTCTATTTCTTCACATATTTTGAAGCATTATACTAATGATCAAATTGTTTATTGGAGAAGTCATTTTTTGAAACATTATACTAATGATCAAATCTAATGATCTCAAAATTATATTACTTTGCCCCCTCCAACATTTTTGGTCAAGATCCACCACTGCATGCAATTGACTTTGTTTTTATAGATAAAAAGATCATACTTCCAGTTGTTAATTACTCTTAAGAGAGAAATTAACTAAACACTAATATAAATTGGGATTACGAATAGGATTAGGAACACTTTAATAAAGAAAACACCTATCTTAAAACTACACTAAATATGAGAAATATCTCCTTTGAAATTCATAAGGGATGAACACCACATTTGAATCCTACAAACGATAAAGACACCTCTTGAGTCACAAAAAAAACGAAGAAACATCTTCCTTGAAGTCACGAGCTCATTTGAATCACAAAAAGGATGACTCTTTTTACCTAGCAATAAGAGCAAAACTCAATCATTCAAAATTACACTTGATGAAAGTTATCGCACTACCAACACTATGTTTTCAAAGCTTCTACACATAGAGATATAACTCAACTCCTTATTTTTGTAAAAAGAACTTTCACTTTCATTTATGGAAGTCACTTTTAAAATTAGGTTAAAAATATGAAAGGTCAAACTATAACTACCGTTAATAATCAATTATTGAGAACATTAATCAATTATTGCCAAAAAACTATTTTTCGAAAATAATTTCACTTTACATTAATTATTTATCATAAGTGATAATCGATTATCACCGTGTATATTTAAAAAATTATTTTTCATTGTACACTTGTGTCAATATTGTGAGAAATTTGACACTAAAATTCTAATTTGTAGCTTCTAGGAGTAGGTGAGTCCTTTATAAATTATTTAACTTCATAATTGAATTAATCATCTTTGTTGATTTTCCTCCAAGAAAACACCATTAACCGATAATTGCTATAAGGGTTAAATTTCCAACTTTGAGCTTATGTTGGGTGGGTTTGTTTAATTTCGTTTAAAGAAAACTACTTGTCTTAAGTAGAGAAAAAAAACCCATATAGTAAACTTTTACTTTTTATTTTTTAAAAAGTAGAAGTTGGAAAAATAACAACACTTTGTTTTGATAAGGGATACCAAAAAAAAGTTATCAAAACAAGTTGTCATGCAAAAAACTAATTGAGAAAGTACGAAATAAAGTTATATGATTTTTTATACCTAAATTATTCTCATTTTAGGATTTTTTTATATCAATGTGATTTAAATTATTGTTAATTAAATTATTTTGTTATAGTTAGTTTACTTTTCACTAAGTAATGTTATAATCAATTTACTTATAGTTTGATGTTTAAGTATAATTTGGCATTTATTAATTTAAACTAATATTATATTTACATTTTTCTTAATCGGGTGCAGTTGCTTGAAATTAACTACAATTACAGGTTGGAAGAATAGGTGGAAACAAAGCTGATTAAAAAATAGCATATATTATTGATTAGTATCAAAACCGATTTAATATGTAGATTTCTTTTACTAACCAAGCCAAATATCACATAGGTTGTTTGGAACAACCAATCTAATATTTTCTTTATAATTTTTTTTTCAATTGTTTTATTGATGTATATTATGTTGATTATGATAAAAAATGTATGTTGATATATATATATATATATATAACACTTATTTATGAACATAGAGATTCCCCATGAGTTTGAACGCAAAGATGTATGTAAAAAGAGTGAGTTTAATTTACACTATACTATATATAGATAATATAAATATAAATATAAATACAACTTATTCCATAAAGTTCTAGCACCATGCTTTTCGTCTAATACATATTTGATACTAGGTAACTTATATTAGATAAACGAAAATTATCTTGTCTTTTATAATAAAAATTTGAGTGGTAGTACCAAAATTATGAAATCAAGATTTGTGTTGTGTCCAATAAGAAACTCTTAATTTGCACAAACAAACTCTCTTACATTTTATTTTTGACTTGTCTCTTTTGATGCAAATGTTATTTCCTCGGGTTTTAAAAATGAAGGGGCAACATTGTGGTGATATCACTTGATAAGCATCTTCACCCGAATAAAAAAGAGAAAGCGATGCTCAAAAAATGAAAATTGATATTATATAGAACATTTATTTACAAAAAAAATGACCCATGTTACTTTGAATGATGATTTTGCGTTTAACCCATGCAGTATACACAATGTTATTTTTCATTTTCACACTAATCATCCCTATTTTGACATGTTTTCTATGAATTAATCATTATGGAACGATAGTAAAACAGAACTTGATAATGTTAATTTCTCATATTATTCATTGGTTTCTTACATTGTGTTTCATGAATTTTCTGTATTGGAAATTCAAGTGTGAATGTAAATTTTATTTTAGTTAAGAATGAAAAAAGTGAAATACTATATAAAGTTAAAGACTCATAAATTCATTGTTTTAAGATTTTGGATTGAGAGTGGTATCAATGTCTTATGTGAGGTTATGCTAAGTTCTCATTTATTCACCCCATTAATACCCTTCTTAGAAGCCTATCACTCTGATTAGACAAACACTAAGCACCGAGTTTTGAGGGGGTGGGGACGTAATAATTTTTGTGACACTTATATTATTTTGTTGTTAACGATGCAGTACCCACAATAAAATTTATACGATTTACATGACTTATGCGCTTGTCATTTTTTGGTGGAAGTTTTTTAATTGATTTCTTTGCACCATAAATGTTCTGGTTGCATGCATTAAAGCCATTTATTATTATTATTATTATTATTTTTATTATCTAAAACTATGCATAAAGGTGTGCCAAAATATAAACCTGAAGCACAGGCACATATACTTGAGACATCCACTCCTTACGTCAAATTAAACTAAAGCCAACAGAAGCAAAGGGATACCACAAATTACAGAATCACATGGGTTCAATGCATTGGTCATAAAGAAACAAGAACAAAATCTAAGTATTTAATCTTACATATATCATAAACAAATCTACGTTTCCACATAATTAAACACTGATACTCCCACCAGCTCAACACTAGCTAGTACCTGCAACATCATTAACTGCTAATCAGAAATATTTACTAAATTAACAAATCTAAACACTCTAGTATAAATACTAATTTATACATCATTAAGAGTAACTCATTTTTTACCCATACAAGTTTGATTTTTTTTTTTTTTATAAAAAGTGAGATATGGTGTGTACTGCAGCATATATGTCCCTATCATCATTCTTCATGTCTTGAGTTTTGAATATAATGTAGATATATCTGAATATGATTATAATTATTTTTGGTTAATAAACCGTAGTATATAGAGTTGTAGTATCTTTAATTTGTTTTTTGTTTATAATTTTTTTTTCTTTCTAAATTGATTCAACTCAACAATTTATAAATGGTTAATCAGCAATATGAACTTTGTTAATAATATGTTAATTAGAAATACAAATTTCTTGTTCATTCTTTTCAGATCGAATTCATGGAAGAATCATGTAGTTACTTTCAAACCCAATAATAGCTATATGATAAGAAGAATGCCAATACAAAACTCATAGTCTTTGACAGCTGACAAGCTGATGATCATGTGTATGTCTTTATGTTTACTTTTATATATTTCCATCAAATCCTTCAATTATAGCTATACATCAATTACATATATAAAATGAAATGATATTAAAAATTACATTTTATGAAAAGGAATATAATTAACAAAAAGCTAATATTTTACAATCTATTTGATAATTTTATTGTATAATGCACGATTTCCATTTAATCAAGTTATTAGTTAACCTGTGCCTTTGTTTTTGTAAAAAGAAAAGATTAAAGTTTTGGAAATTGTGGAAATGAATACCGTATAATAAGCTAATTTTCAAGACATCTCAATTCATTAGACATGATTATGATCAAAATTGAGAATAAAATTATAATATAAATAGATAATATAGCTTAGCTTTTGTCCCCTCTTTTTGCTATCAGATTGGCTGGCAAAAGGTCACAACAAGAGAATGCAACTTTTTAAGATTGATGAGAAGATGTTATTTTGACTTCCATGCTTGGAATTTTTCAGGGTTATTTTGTAGGAGGGACCCATTTATTATGAATAATTGGTCCATGACTATCATTTGGAAAATGACCTCCTTGTTCGAAAATGCATGCATACATATCTCTAGTATATGTTATATACGTAGTGGTGGTAAATTTCTAAGCCATGTCTTGTTAAATCGATAAGATGTTGAGGTTGAAAAAAAAGGGTTTTACATGCATGGAATTATAGGTACCTAATTCTCACTAAACAAAAAGTTTCCATGAGAAAATTATTGAAAGAGCTTCTTTTTTTTTTATTTTAAAGGCCAAGGTTTCTTGTAAAGATTATGAGTGTACAGAAAAATATTGGTTTTACAACCATTAGAAATAAAAACAAGTGTTTGTCATAAAGCTTTTTCTGACAGTGTTTCACTGATGAAAATTGATTTAATAATACACATATTACGAGTTTAACCTCAGTATGATTATGATAAAGATTAAATTCACAAATATAAATCAGTTGCAGAATGTCTATATTAGTATATAGATTGTTTATTAGAGAAAAAAAAAGTATAAACAAAGTTGCCAACAGTGTTAAATTTATGCCATCTAATTAACACGCTCTAGCCTAATCAGTGAATGTGTGAGTGCATCATCAGCTAAAATCATCTTATGATGTTAAACTCAATAAATTGAAAATATATGTAGGGGATTTTGGAGCTACCATACCTTAAATTGAAAGGAAATAACTTGAGTCATTGCCTTCATTCATGTGATTATCATTTAAAGCTGCTGCACTCACTTCTTCCCCTTCTGGTTTGAGATTCTTAACATCAAGATCAGGGTGGATTTTCCTCTTCAACATCTTCTTCATCAGCTACACACCATTACAAATTACTTAATCAAATTAATTCAAGCAAATCTGCAATCTGTGGTTCCAACACTATACACATACACACATATAAATTCCAAGAAACAACCAAAATTTTGACACTGTAATATTAGTTTAAAGAATCATGCAAACATTGATTTTCGAGTGGTTGAAAGTATAAACTTTATCATTGGTAATATATATCAATGAGAATTTACTGAACATGAAAACTGTTACTGTTTTTTTGTAATAACTTACTTTTTTTATATCTTTCATTGGATGGGGATTGTCCTTAACGCGGGGAATGAGCTTCTTGGCAAAAGAGAGTCCATGCTTTGCTTTAAGGTTTGGTTTTTCACTTGAAGCAAGGTGACAGACTTTGGCAGGGTTAAGCTTTATCTTAACATCAGAATCAGCTAAGAACAGATCAGCCAATGTGATCCTCTCTCCTTTCTTCTTCTTTTCATCAGCCTCCATATCGTATGATTCCATCACTTCATCACAAATCACAGGTGGAGCCACCACAATTTCGTTCAGACTCCTCACCACATCTCCATCATCATAGTTTTCACTAACAATATCCTCAAAGTTGTGCTCAAACGTGTTGTACATCAATGGATTCAGTTCCTCGTGCTCAGCATTATAGCACTTTTCCTCCTCCTCATCCACCATGATGCCGTTCTCTCCTTCACCATCTTCTTGTTCAACTTCAATTTCCAAAGCAAAGTATTCTTTGTGAGGATTCATAGACTTCAAGGGATCATAGCCAAGAGTGCCTATGGTTAGAATGCCGTCTTCCCATCCACCAAGTGATTCAGTAAGGGCAACTTGTTTCAGCAAAGCTTGACTATCCGCGTTGTTAATTGCAGGTTCAGTTTTTTTCATGTTTGAAGCAAACCCATCTGAGTGAAAACCAAAAGATTCATTAGAAGAGAAGATGACACTACATAAAAAACAAAACCTTATCATACTATTCAAGGTTGGTTAAATGGATCACATGATCCCAGAGTTGGTTAAACAGTAGAGTTCATCAGAGAAGAAAAGTTGCCACTCTCTTGAAAAAAAGAACAAACAACCTATGTGCATAATCATGAAGGTTTCTTCATAGGCACCATATTTGGAGCTTCTGAAGGATGAGATTTATTAAATTGTAAATGAGAGAAGTTCTTATAGATAGAGGTCAAACCTTTCAGAGAGTTATGGTGAAACCTCTTGTGCACCCAATTGAAGATCTGTGACAAAACAATTCACGAAGATAACATATGAATACCTATATAAGAACACTACATATATATGATAAACTTCCAACCTAAAGGAAAAGTAGTACAAGAAATTGAAAATATGCATGAGGAGCAAAATGGTTGTGTGCATGGTTTCAACTCAATCACCTTCATTGTTTTTCTCGTTCAGAAAAGCTGGCCAGAGAATGGGGCTGTGCTGGGTAATATTGAAATGGGTGAAGGAGTGTGGAGGTCAACATAATAAGGAACAGGAATAAACCCGCAAAGAGGACCAACATTGGTGGTTGAACTAGGCTGTGCCACGTGGTCACTGGCCCCCATGTTGCTCAACCATGTTCGTGTGTCCGTAGCATAGTATGCTTAAAGAGTCATCATGTTAGTCTTCTCATCAGTACTTGTTCACTTTCACGTTGCACATGCTGATGGGAGGTTTTCATTTACAGAAACGTTTGGTGTTGTTTGTTTGTTTTAGGTTTTCGTGGAATTGGTTTTGCAATACTATTGATGATACATAACTGAGAAATGTATTCAAATTAATTTTACTCACAAATTTGGTATTGAAAGCTACGTTACGGTGTGTGAAATTACGTTGATTTTGGTATAAAACTAGCAGGCCTCTTCCTCGAGGATTAGTTTCTCTTTGTTGCCAACGTTTAACCCAAAATGAAATGAATCATTTTAACAAGCAGTTGGCATGCAATCTAAAAACTAGTTCGTATTGGTCGAGCTCATTTCCTAGTTAATCGTTTCCTGTGTATACTTCTCCATTACATAATCTTTTGAGCACTATGGATCACTCAGAAGTAAAATACTTTGGGTACAGCATATCAGATAAAATCCACTCGTGTAAAAGCTATTACGTATTCATTAAAAACTGTTTAGTGATAAAAAAAATTTGAAACAGATGATATTAAATTTGATCTTCATATTGCAAAAAAAGAAAGAAAAAAAAGAGAGAGAAGATTTTACACAGTGTATATAGTTCATATTTCAAGAGTGTGATGGAATATAATAACTTTACTATTATTACGAGGTTTAAACTTGGCCATTCTATAATTTTTCGTTTCACCAATTTTTTTTACTTTACTAAATTATAATGTTAAACATATTTAAATTAAATTAAAAGTTAAATATATTTCTAGTCTCATAATTTTTTGTAAATATACAAATGTATATGTACAAATTATGACAATGTCTTTTTAATTAATATTTTATATATAAGTATATTATAATTAAAATTTGAAATAACTAAATATATTTAATTATATAGTGAATTCGTCCCAATGTCTATCACACTAAAATTATTAATTTCAGAATATATATATATATATATATATATATATATTGTGCATATATTTACCACAAGTAAAAAATATCATGATTTTATTGTTAATTAATTTGTAATATTATATATTGAATGTTTAATATTTTTCTTACCAAAATATAGTATAATTTGTAAACGGATTGAACACTCACGTCTAATAGATCTGTAATGTAACCTAATTAACTAAATTAAAAGGCTTAAACTTAATTTCATTTTAATGGAATTTGTCAAATAGTATAACTATTTAGTAAAATTTAAAGAGCAAGGAATGAACTTTGAATCAAAAACTCAAAAAGGATTTTTTCCTCACGAAAGACAAATCTTTGGGTGTTGTTGTATCACTTAGCTCGCATCCAAATCAGTGCCACGTGGAGTGAGTAATGGCGGAAGAATATTCATGTAGCAATATATGATTAGTTTTTTAGGAGTTTTATGTGCGAAATATAATATGAATGAGATATGATGAATTAGGTTAATTTTAAGAGATCGATAAACACAACAGATTTATAGATATTGAAATCTATGTATATTGAATGAAAAAATAAAACATTATTTTGCCACGCCATGATGGTCCCAGTCCCAGAAATTCCATATAAAGCCCCTTCCAGCAAACCGTCTAAATAAATGACGAGGATGGATCTGCAATTTCAAAAGTTTAAGCGCTTACTTTGTAAAATTTCTAAAAAGAGAATCCTATGTCAATAGAACGCTACGTTTGAGTTTGGGATCCTGAAAGTAAATGCTTAGAATATAGTTATTATGAATAGAATGTTTTTTACGCATAAATCTTAATGTGAAGTTTGAACACTGAAATGTCAAAGAATATCCGACCATGAGATATTGGTGGTTGGTGCACAGTCACATTAACGAACTACTTGCTGTTGTTATTTTCTATTCTATCGCAATGTAGGAAAACTTTTTCATGTCTGTGGACTAGGGTTTTACGCATCGTTATCCATCGAAACATAATTGAAATAAATAAAAAATAAAAACATATCTTTCTTTAAATGGCCACACACAGCAAATCCACCCCACTTATCAAGATCTTCAAGTACAAAAACATATCTGTTTTTAATTTACGGTTAACAATTTTTAAGTATAAGCAATTGGTTCAAGTTCGACAAAACTAGTAAGAAAAAACAACAAAGTTTCTCTTCGATTTTTAATGAAGCCGTATTTTTAAAGTTGAAATTTAAGGATATGATTTTGTTATACGCTTCCGAAATACATTTGAATAATATGTATACATTTTGATTGCAATATTTATCTTGTGGCTTGTTTGTTGTCCACTAACGACGGCGTAAGCTATAGTCCAACCAAGTGTTCCTGGATGGTGCAGTGTCTGGCACAGCAAGGGACTTGAATTTGTAGCCATTTTTAAATTTTTGAAGATAATTTAGAATATATTGATGTAAAAAGCAGAGTGTGATTGTGTGAAGGTGAAGAGGGACAATTTAGGAGGCAAAGGTTCCACGAGGGCAAAGCAGACATTCACAAGAAGAATGTTCCATGAAAGTGAAAGCTTAGCTGGAGAAGGTTTCCAAGAAGGCTTGGCCAAGAGGAAACAGAGTTAAGATGGCATTCAAATGATGGTACCATGTTTTGACTCATAGCTGATTGTCTTGTTGTAGCATTCAGCAAATGCCATGCACCAATTGGAATGCACCCTTCATCTATTGTCCCTTAATGCGTCTTAGTGTTGCCTTAAAAACAAATAAATCGCTTTGGATTCTTGTTAAAGCTGAAACCCTCTGTCACATATATCTTCATGTAGTCAAGTGGGTCATTATTGAGTACTTCCATCTCACTAACTTACAAATTTAGCTCACAGTTGAAATCTCTTTTGGGATAATAATAATAATAATAACAACTCTCCACACACAACACATGTTACAAACCAATAGTAGATTTAATTAAACCAGCATAACAATTTTAGTGTTGTTCTAACTTTCTCTCTGGAATTTTTCTCCCGAAGAAAAGTGTCAAAGATCCCATCTTAAATATGAAGACGATTTCTTAGTATATAAAACGATGTCGAAGATGTTACATTACTATGAAGTTCGGACACGCTTTTTTAATGGGCGTGTTCCATGTTTGACACATATCGGACACTGACAATCGTATGACACTCGTGTGACACGTAAGTGTCTAATTTGAAAGATATTTTTTTTGTTTTTAACATAATTTTGAAATGACTCCAACACACTATTAATAACCACAATGATCTTTTAAGAAATTCATAAACTAGTAAATTTATCATATAAATTTCTATTATGATTATAAAAATAAACAAAAAGTATTATATAATCACTACTTTTCACTTTTTTTATATTAGATAAATTCATTTATATGTTAATTGACAATGTGTTAATTGAAAGTTTAAAAATATTAT